>Ga0233424_10000243_pt1 | contig 74551 bp, 66 predicted proteins | sample Watercolumn_Towu_FD_181011 | JGI IMG/M metagenome (GOLD analysis project Ga0233424, IMG submission 181011) | Freshwater microbial communities from Lake Towuti, South Sulawesi, Indonesia - Watercolumn_Towuti2014_125_MG | ecosystem: Environmental > Aquatic > Freshwater > Lake | place: Indonesia... | reverse complement strand
CGCCGGTGAAGCGGGCGATCTCGTCGCGCCCGGTGGTCAAGCGCATCAACGTGACCGGGCCGAACTCGGTCTTCGCGCTCGGACGCTTCTCGGCCGAAGGCTGATTCCACTTTCCCGAAGCTCCGCGGCGGCCGTGGCGAACGTCGACCCCCGGGCGATCGACGATCGCCTGTACCGGCACCTCGTCGACAGCGTGCGGGACTATGCGATCTTCCTGCTCGACCCGAACGGGATCATCTCGTCCTGGAACCTCGGTGCGCAACGGCTGAAGCAGTACCGCGCCGAGGACATCGTCGGCAAGCACTTCTCGGTGTTCTACCCGCCGGAGCAGGTGGCCAGGGGCTGGCCGGACGAGGAGCTGCGCCGCGCCACCGCCGACGGCCGCTTCGAGGACGAAGGCTGGCGCGTGCGCCGGGACGGCAGCCGCTTCTGGGCCAACGTCGTCATCACCGCGATCCGCGACGAATCCGGCCACACCATCGGCTTCTCGAAGGTCACGCGTGACCTTTCGGAGCGGCGCCTGCACGAGGAACGCCTGCGCGAGAGCGAAGAAAGCCTGCGCATGATCGTCGACGGCGTGCGGGGCCATGCGCTGTTCCTGCTCGGGCTGGACGGCCGCATCCAGAGCTGGAACGGCGGCGCCGAGCGCCTGCTGGGGCACCGCACCGCCGACGTCGTCGGGCAGCCGGTCGCCTTGCTGTACCAGGACAGCGAACAACACGACGGCCGCCCCGCGGCCGACCTGGCGCTGGCGCTGCACGCGGGCCATTTCAAGACCACCGGCTGGCGCATGAAGGCCGATGGCCAGGCGCTGTGGGCGGAGGTGAGCACCACCGTGCTGCACGGCGACACCGGCGGCCCCCGCGCCCTGGTGCAGATCGTGCGTGACCTGAGCGACCAGGCGCGCCTCGAGGAACTGGAGGCCGAAGGCCAGCGGCTGCACCACTTCATCGCGATGCTGTCGCACGAACTGCGCAATCCGCTGGCGCCGCTGAAGAACGCGGCGCGGCTGATCCGCGCCGGTGGCGACCGCACCGACCTCGATCGCTACGCCGCGGTGATCGAACGCCAGTCCGCACACCTGGCGCGGCTGGTCGACGACCTGCTGGACATCAGCCGCATCGCCACCGGCAAGATCCAGCTGTCGCGGCGCCCGCTCGACCTGCGCGAGATCGCCCGGCGCGCCGCCGAGGTGGCCCGCCCGGCGTTCTCGGCCAAGCAGCAGACGCTGACGGTCGAGCTCGGTCCCCGGCCGGTGCCGGTGCTGGGCGACGAGACGCGCCTCACGCAGCTGGTCGACAACCTGCTGAACAACGCCACCAAGTTCACCGATGCCCGCGGCCGCATCGAGCTGCAGGTGAAGGGCGACGCTGCCGAGGGCCTGCTGTCGGTGTGCGACAACGGCGTGGGCATGCCGGCGTCGTTGCTGACCTCGGCCTTCGACCCGTTCGTGCAAGGCTCGCACACGCTGGCCCGCTCGGACGGCGGGCTGGGCATCGGCCTCGCGCTGGTGAAGCGCATCGCCGAGCTGCACGACGGGCGGGTCAACGCGCGCAGCGGGGGGACGGGCCAGGGCTCGTGTTTCACGGTGGCGCTGCCGCTGACGCGCGAGCCACTGCCCCGGCCGGCGGCCGGTGTCGACACGGCCGCTGCCGCGGCGCCCTCTGCCCGCGTGCTGGTGGTGGACGACAACCGCGACGCCGCCGAGAGCCTGGCCGCGCTGCTGGAACTGGAGGGTTTCAGCGTGCGGACCGTGCACGACGGCCGGGCCGCACTGGCGACGGCGCAGTCATGGCAGCCCGACAGCGTGGTCCTCGACATCGGCCTGCCGGGCATGGACGGCTACCAGGTCGCCGCGGCGCTGCGCGCGCAGTTCGCCGACCGTGCGCCCCACCTCATCGCGCTGACCGGCTACGGCCAGGCCGCCGACCGCGAGCGCACCCGCGCCGCCGGCTTCGAGCGGCACCTGATCAAGCCGGTGGAACATGCCGAGCTGGTGGCCGCCCTGCAGGGCGACGCGCCGGCCGGCGCTCACCTGGACGCGACGCGCTCGCAGCGGTAAGGCTGCGCGGTGATGAAGCTGCCCGCTGCGCCGACGATCTCGTCACCCCATACCAGGTGAGTAGCGCCCTCCGCCTTGGCCTTCGACAACGCCACCGCCCGCGCCGAGCCGAAGCTCTGGGCGGTGAGCAGGCCGTTCTGCATCGCGCCGGGCTGCGCATGGGTGCCCACCACGGTGGCCAGCGCGGTACAGTGCGCCACCTCGGCGGGCATGGCGCTGCGCACCGCGGGCTCCGGCTGCGGGGCGGTCGCCATCGGACCCGCCGCACAGGCACTCAGCAGGACAGCCATGGACGGCAGCAGGATCGGACGGAGCATGAACTTCTCTCTCCAGGGAACAGCGGACACGGGGCGCGACTCTAAACGAGCCGTGTGAACGGGCCGCGGTCGGCCCGCGAACCGGTCATCGATACTGCAAATTTCCCCCTGAAATGCCGCTTTCCGAGAACCCGAGTGGGCTCCTCGGGCTTTCCTAGGCACGCCGTTTGCCCTTTCCGCCCGATTCCAGAACAACCATGTCCCCCACCTCTCCCAGACCGCCCGCTGCGCGCGTGCTGGTCATCGAAGACGATCCCCGCGCCGGGACGCTGCTCTCGCAATTGCTCGACGAAGAGGGCTACGACGTGCGCCTGGCCGCCGACGGCGCCGAGGGCCTCGCCGCAGCCAGCGATTTCGACCCGCACTTCGTGCTGCTCGACCTGCAACTGCCGGTGGTGCACGGCATGGAAGTGGCGCAGCACCTGCGCGTGGCCGAGGACGGCCAGCAGCGGGTCATCATCGGGACGACGGGGCTCGCGCCCCGCAAACCGCCCGAAGGTGCGTTCGACCACTGGGTCGACAAACCGATCGACGCCGAGCGGCTCTGCAGCCTGCTGCGCAGCGAATGGCAGCAGCGCTTCGCCGGCAATGCCTGACCGTCCGCCACCCGTGGTGGCCGTGGTGCTCGCCGCCGGCCACAGCCGGCGCATGGGCACGCCCAACAAGCTGCTGCTGCCGGTGCGCGGCGAGGCGATGGTGCGGCATGCGGTGCACGCGGCCCGCGCGGCAGGCTGCGCAGAGGTGATCGTGGTGCTCGGCCACGAGGCCGCTGCGGTGCGCGCGGCGCTGGACGGACTGGTGGTGCGCTGCGTCGTCAACGACGCCCATGCGGACGGTCTCGGCAGCTCGGTTCGCTGCGGCGACGCCGCGGCGGCACCGGACGCGGCGCTGCTCTGCCTGCTCGGCGACATGCCCGACGTGCAGGCCGGCACGCTGCGGGCCCTGATCACCGCACTGGCAGAGACGCCCGGCACGCAGGCCTGCCGGCCGGTGCACGGCGGTCAGCCCGGCAACCCGGTGCTGTGGGCGCCGGCACAGCGGCCGCGACTGGCCACGCTGCAAGGCGACGAGGGCGCCCGCGCCCTGCTCAAGACGCTGGGCGGCGGCCTGCTGCACGTGCCGGTGGACGACCCGGGCGTGCTGCTGGACCTGGACACGCCGCAGGACCTGCGGCGCCATGGCGACGCCGCCTGACGGCGGCCGCGCCGTCAGCGCACCACCGCCACCTGCTGCCGCTGGCCGGCCTTGAAGGTGTAGATGGTCAGCGCGCCGTTCTTGATGTCGCCCTTGTCGTCGAACGAAATGGTGCCGGTCACGCCCTTGAAGCCGCTGGTCTTGGCCAGCGTCGGCAGGTACTTCGCCGGCTCGGCGGAGCCGGCCTTCTGCATCGCATCGGCCATCACCAGCACGGCGTCGTACACGTACGGGGCGTACAACTGCACGTCCATGTTGAACTTGGCCTTGTAGCGGGCGCGGAAGTCGTCGAGCACCTTCACCTGGGCGCCTTCGACCCCGCCTGCCTCGGCGCAGACCACCTGGCCATCGGCCACGGTGTTGCCCGAGAGCTGCGGCAGCGCCGCGGTGCACATGCCGTCGCCGCCCATCAGGCGCGACTTGAAGCCGAGGCCGCGCATCTGCCGCGCCATCGGTCCGCCGACGGTGTCCATGCCGCCGAAGAAGACGACGTCGGGCTTCTTCGACTTCAGCGTGGTCAGGATGGACGAGAACTCGGACGCCTTGTCGGTGGTGTACTCGCGGCCGACGATGGTGGCGCCCGAGGCCTTGGCCGCCTTTTCGAACTCATCGGCCACGCCTTGCCCGTAGGCCGTGCGGTCGTCGATGACCGCGATGTTCTTGGCCTTCAGCGTGGCTACCGCGTATTTGCCCAGCGTGCCGCCGAGCTGGGCATCATCGGCCACGACGCGGAAGGTGGTCTTGAAGCCCTGCCGGGTGTATTTCGGGTTGGTGCTGGACGGCGAGATCTGCGGGATGCCGGCATCGCTGTAGAGCTTCGAGGCCGGGATCGAGGTGCCCGAGTTGAGGTGGCCGACGATGCCATTGACCTTGGCATCGACCAGCTTCTGCGCGGCCAGCGTGGCCTTCTGCGGGTCGGCGCCGTCGTCCTCGGACAGCAGCTCGAACCTGGCCTTCCTGCCGCCGATCGTCACGCCCTTGGCATTCAGCTCGTCGATCGCCATGCGGGCGCCGTTCTCGTTGTCCTTGCCCAAGTGGGCGCTGCCGCCGCTCATCGGGGCGACATGGCCGATCCGCACGACCAGCTCCTGCGCCTGCGCGCCGAAGGCGCAGACCACCAGGGCGGCGGCAAGGGTGAGCTTGTGGTTTCTCATCATGGAGCGCTCCTTTTCAGGCGTTGACGTCGTGGCGTTCGATGGGGTGGCCGGCGGCGGCGTACTCGCGCCAGCGGTCGCGGGCCGAGGGGCGGTCCGGACCGTCCCGGCTGACGATCTCGATCACGCGCTCGTAGGCGTCATAGCCCACAGGCACCTGCTCGCCCAGGTTGACCAGCACCTGCGCGGGCTGGGCGCCGGCGGGCTCTTCCAGCAGCAGCGTCGGCGTGGCGGCCAGGCGCGGCGGCACGTCGGCGGCGCGTTTGCCCTTCCAGTGCGGCTCGAAGGCCAGCGGTTCGAAGGTCCAGAGCAGCTTGTCGAGCGCGTCAAGCTGCGCGCGCTCGCCGGTGATCACCAGCCGGGCACCGCTGCGGCGTGCCTTGCGCACCAGGCGGCACAGGTAGGCGGCGCGGTCGGAGACGTTGAAGTGGAAGGCGACGGCGGGCATGGGCTGCTTTCCTGGTCTTTTGTTCTGTGGGAGCGGCTTCAGCCGCGATGGGCTCGCGGCAGGCCAGCCATCGCGGCTGAAGCCGCTCCCACAAATACCATCCCAAGGATCATCCCGCGGTGCCGAGCAGGTAGTGCGTCAGCAGTGGCACCGGTCGGCCGGTGCTGCCCTTCTGGGCGCCGCTCTTCCAGGCGGTGCCGGCCACGTCGAGGTGCGCCCACGGGTAGGTCGACGCGAAGCGCTTCAGGAACATCGCCGCGGTGATGGAGCCGCCGGCGCGCGGGCCGACGTTGGCCATGTCGGCGAAGTTGCTGTCGAGCGCCTTGTCGTACTCGTCGTCCAACGGCATGCGCCAGGCGGTGTCGAGCGACGACTGACCGGCCGTGAGCAGCGCCTGCGCCAACCCGTCGTCAGGGCTGTAGAGGCCGCTGTGCAGGTGGCCGAGCGCGATGATGCAGGCGCCGGTCAGCGTGGCCACGTCGATCACCGCCTTCGGCTTGAAGCGCTCGGCGTAGGTCAGCGCGTCGCACAGGATCAGGCGGCCTTCGGCATCGGTGTTCAGCACCTCGATGGTCTTGCCGGCCAGGCTGGTGATGACGTCGCCGGGTTTCATCGCCCGGCCACTGGGCATGTTCTCGCAAGCCGGGATCAGGCCGACCAGGTTGAGCTTCGGCTTCAGCTCGGCCACCGCGCGGAAGGTGCCGAGCACGCTGGCCGCGCCGCCCATGTCGAACTTCATCTCGTCCATCTCGGCCGAGCCCTTGATGGAGATGCCGCCGCTGTCGAACGTGATGCCCTTGCCGACCAGCACGGTGGGCGCGTCCTTGCGGCCGGCGCCCTGGTACTGCAGCACGATGAACTTCGGCGGCTCGTCGGAGCCCTTGGCCACCGCGAGGAACGCGCCCATGCCGAGCTTCTCGAGCGCCGGGCGTTCGAGCACCTGCACCGAGAGGCCCTGTTCACGCGCTAGGCGCTTCGCCTCGTCGGCCAGCCAGGTGGGGGTGCAGAAGTTGCCCGGCCGGTTGGCGGCTTCGCGCGCCACGGCGATGCCGGCCGCGATGGCCTCGCCCCGCCGCAGCCCTTCCTTCAGCGCGGCCTGGCCCGCCTTGTCGGTGGCCAGGTTGAGGCGCTGGAGGGTCACTTCCGGCGCGGGGGCCGACTTGGTGTGGCGGTAGCTGTAAAGCGCCTCGTCCACGCTGCGCACCAGCAGTTCGGCGGCGGCGGCCGTGAGCGGTTCCTGCCCACCCCACGCCAGTGTCGCGGCCTTGGCGCCGCCCTGGCGCAACGCGGCCACCACGCCGGCGAAGGCATTGCGCAGCGATTTCGGCGCGGCATCGCCGGTGACGACGACCAGCAGCCGCTTGGCCTTCAGTCCCGCGGGGCGGTGGAAATACAGCGACTTGCCGGCCTTCAGCGCCAGGTCGCCGGCACTCACCGCTTCGTCGACCGGCCGGGCCAACGCGTCGGGCAGCGCCCACTGCGTGCGCTCGGCCGGCAGCAGCAGCACCAACGCCTCGACGGCGGACGAAGCCAAGTCCTCGAGACTCGTCAGCACGGTGCGTACGTCCATAATTCCCATTCGATACGAGTTCGTCCGATGTTATTCGATTCCTCTCTACGCAAAGAGCTCTCGCGCAGCTTCGGCGCGACGCTGGTGGTCATCCTCACCATCGTCGTGACGATGATGCTGATCCGCGCGCTGGCCCAGGCCGCGGGCGGCCGCGTGGCGCCGCAGGACGTGCTGCTGCTGCTCGCCTACACCGCCCTCGGGCAGCTGCCGATGATCCTGTCGCTGTCGCTGTTCGTCGCGGTGGTCTCCACGCTGACGCGCATGTACCGCGACAGCGAGATGGCGATCTGGTTCGCCAGCGGCGTCTCGCTGATGCGCTTCCTGCCGGTGGCGCTGCGTTTCGCCTTGCCGCTGGTGGTCTGCCTGGCGGCCCTGTCGGTGCTGCTGGGGCCGTGGGCGACGCGGCAGATGATCAACCTGCGCGACAGCTACGAGAACCGGTCGGACCTGTCGCGCGTCGCGCCGGGCCAGTTCGAGAGCTCCAGCAACGGCCAGCGGGTGTTCTTCGTCGACAAGGACAGCAGCGAGACCGGCGAGGGCCGCCACATCTTCATCCTCGACAAACGCGCCGACAGCGAATCGGTGACCACCGCGCAGGCCGGCCGCATCGAGCCGGGCGGCGCCGGCCAGCGGGTGCTGATCCTCGAGAACGGCGCCCGCACCGAACTCGACCAGCGCAACGGCCGCAAGTCGCTGGCGCGCTTCGACGAGTACCGCATCGTGATCGGCGAGAAGTCGCTGGCCCCGGTGGAGGAGCAGCCGCTGCACGCCCGCTCCAGCCTCGACCTGCTGAAGCTCTCGGGCCGGCGCGTCGATGCCGAGTGGGCCGCGCGCATCGGCCCGGTGCTCACCGCGGTGAACCTGCTGCTGCTGGGCATCGGCCTGTCCAGCGGCAACCAGCGCAAGGGCGCCAGCTGGACGCTGCTGTTCGCGCTGCTGTCGTTCGTGGTGTATTTCAACCTGGTCAACCTGTCGCAGGCCTGGGTGGCCGCAGGCCAGCTGTCGTTGGCCGGCGCGCTGCTGGCGGTGCACGGCACGGTCTTCGTGATCGGGACGTGGCTGCTGTGGTGGCGCGAGCGCGGCAGCAGCTGGCGGCTGCGGCGCACCGCCGCCCCGAGCACGGCGCCTGCCCGCGCCTGACCCCTTCCCTCCTCCGTCTCGTCCACGACCGATGCGCACCGTCCGCCGCCTGCTCTACCGCGAGATCCTCAACGCCACGCTGTACGTGGCGCTGGCCTTCCTCGCGCTGTTCTTCTTCATCGACATCGTCGGCGAGATCGACGCGCTCGGCCGCCCCGGCATCACCATCGCGTACGTCTTCTGGGTGTCGCTGCTGCAGATCCCCGGCCACATCTACGAGTTGTCGCCGATCGCGGTGCTGATCGGCGCCATCTACGCGCTGGCGCGGCTGGCGCAGTCCTCCGAGTTCACGATCCTGCGCACCGGCGGCCTCGGGCCGTGGCGCGCGCTGGCGCTGCTGGGCACGCTGGGCATCGCGCTGTCGGTCTTCACGTTCATCGTCGGCGACTTCGCCGCGCCCTGGGGCGACACCCGCGCCAACCTGCTGCGCTCGGCCGCCTCGGGCGGCCTCAACATCGGCCGCACCGGCGCCTGGCTGCGCGACAGCCGCGACACCCCGGAAGGCCCGCGCCTGTACACGGTCAACGTCGGCATCGCCCGTTCCCATGGCGAGGTCGAGCAGGTGCGCATCTTCGAGTTCGACGGCAAGGGCACGCTGCTGACGCGCCTCGAGGCCAGGTCCGCCTCGATCGGCAACGACGGCCGCTGGCTGCTGCACGACGTCCGACGCTCGCACTGGCCCACCAGCGCCGAACCGAAACCGCTGCCGCCGGACGACGCCCTGCCCACGCTCGAATGGGAGAGCCGCCTGACCCGCGGCGTCGTCGCCGCCGCGATCCTGCCGCTGCGCACGATGTCCACGCTGGACCTCTACACCTACATGACCCACCTGTCCGAACACGAACAGGCCGGCCAGCGCTACGAGATCCAGTTCTGGCGCAAGGCGCTGTACCCGCTGGCCTGCCTGGTGATGCTGGCGCTGGCCCTGCCGTTCGCCTACCTGCACAGCCGCCGCGGCGGCGTCTCGCTGAAGGTCTTCGGCGGCATCATGCTCGGCATCAGCTTCGTGGTGCTGAACGCGGTGACCGGGCATTTGGGGCTGCTGCGCAACTGGACGCCGTGGGTGGCGGCCAGCATGCCGAGCGTGTTGTACCTGTTGTTGTCGATGGGGGCGTTCACGTGGCTGGTGCGGTATCGGTGATTGGGGGGTTGTTGCGGCCTGCCGGCCGGGGTGGTTTGGTGGGGTGGCGAGACCCCGCCGGGAGTTCGCCCCGGCAGGGCGACCTACTTCTTTGTCGTCACAAAGAAGTAGGCAAGAAAGGACTTGAAGAGCGGCCGAGCCGCGCACCGAGGAGTGCGAATGGAGGTGCGCCTGGTGCTGCTCAGAGATGCGACGGCTCGGTCCCCCCCTGTCACCGCTCCAGTAGACGAACCATTCGGGCGGCCCAGAAGACTGCCAAAGGCCGCCGTGCGGAGAGGCCGTCTATGAGGGCGGCGACGGTTCACTGCCCCGGTGGCTCAAGGGAGCTGACGGTGCTCGCGCCGTTGACTCGTGTTCCTGCGCCGCCCTCCTCACCCCTCGGTGCGCGGCTGGGCCGCTGTCTTCAAACAGCGTTTTCTTTGGTTACTTTCTTTGGCGCGCTGCCAAAGAAAGTGACCCGCCCGCCGGGGTGGAATCCCGGCGGGCTCTTGTCACCGCACAAGAACACACCCGGCCAATAGGCCGCCCAAAGCCAAGACCATGCACGGCATCCTCCTCTTCGCCCACGGCGCCCGTGACCCCGCCTGGTCCCGCCCCTTCGAGGCCATCGCCCAACACATGCGCCAGACCGCCCAGGCTCATCGCGTGAGCCTGGCCTACCTGGAACTGATGCAGCCCTCGCTGCCGGACGCCGCCGATGTTCTCGTCGAGCAGGGCTGCACCCGCATCACCGTGGTGCCGGTCTTCCTCGGCGCCGGCGGCCACGTGAAACGGGACCTGCCCGCGCTGCTGGCGGCCCTGCGGGCACGCCACCCGCAGGTGCAGGTCGACGCCACCTGCGCGATCGGCGAATCGCCCGACGTGATCGCCGCGCTCGCCGAGGCCGCGCTGCGGCTGGCCCAGGCCGGAACCCCCGCCGCATGAACCTGCACCAGCTGCGCTTCGTCATGGAAGCCGCGCGCCGCGGCCTCAACCTCACCGAGACGGCACGGGCGCTGCACACCTCGCAGCCGGGCATCTCGAAAGCCATCCTCGAGCTGGAGGATGAACTGGGCGTGGACATCTTCGTGCGCCACGGCAAGCGGCTGAAGCGCATGACCGAACCCGGCGAGCAGGTGCTGAAGTCGGTGGAGATCATCATGCGCGAGGTGGCCAACCTCAAGCGCATCGGCCAGGAGTACAGCCTGCAGGAGACCGGCACGCTGTCGATCGCCGCGACGCACACGCAGGCGCGCTACGTGCTGCCCGAGCCGGTGGCGGCGCTGCGCAAGCAGTATCCCAAGGTGAAGATCGAGCTGCACCAGGGCACGCCGCAGCACGTGGCGCAAATGATCCTGGACGACGCGGCCGAGGTGGGCATGGCCACCGAGGCGCTGATGCACTACGACGAGATCGTCACGCTGCCCTGCTACGAGTGGCAGCACGTGGTCGTGGTGCCGGTGCAGCACCCGCTGGCCACCGCCGAGCACCTCACCCTGCAGGCCTTGGCCGCCGAACCGCTGATCAGCTACCACCCCACCTTCACCGGCCGCAGCCGGGTCGACGAAGCCTTCGCGCAGCGCCACCTGAAGCCGCAGTACGCCCTCGAGGCGATCGACTCCGACGTCATCAAGACCTACGTCAAGCTCGGCCTGGGCGTGGGCATCGTCGCCGAGATGGCGGTGCGCGACGACCCGCTCTTCGCCGAAGGCGGCGAGCTGATCGCGCGGCCGGTGGGCCAGCTGTTCGGCCAGAACATCGCGCGCATCGCCTTCAAGCGCGGCGCCTACCTGCGCAACTTCGTGTTCACGTTCGCCGAGCTGGTGTCGAACCGGCTGACCCGGCCGCTGCTGGTGCGCGCGCTGGGCGGCACGCAGCACGACGATGCCGACTACGGACTCTGAGGACCTCCATGCCGCCCACCCCCGCCAGCCGCCTGCCCCATGTCGGCACGACGATCTTCACGGTGATGTCCGCGCTCGCGCAGCAATGTGGCGCGGTCAACCTCGGCCAGGGCTTTCCCGATTTCGACGGCGACCCGCGGCTGATGCAGGCGGTGAAGGACGCCCTCGACGCCGGCCACAACCAGTACCCGCCGATGGCCGGCGTGCCGCTGCTGCGCGAACGCATCGCCGACAAGATCGAACGCCTGTACGGCCACCGCTACGATCCCGCGCAGGAGATCACCGTGACCGCCGGCGCGACGCAGGCGCTGCTCACCGCGGTGCTCGCGCTGGTGCACCCGGGCGACGAGGTGATCGTGCTCGAACCGGCCTATGACAGCTACGAGCCGGCGATCACGCTCGCCGGCGCGACGGCGGTGCACGTGCCGCTGACGCCCGGCAGCTTCGCCCCCGACTTCGACCGCATCGCCGCGGCGCTGACGCCACGCACCCGCGCGATCCTGGTCAACACGCCGCACAACCCCAGCGGCACTGTCTGGTCGGCAGCGCAGATGCAGCAACTCGCCGACCTGCTCGCCCCCACCGACGTGGTCGTGATCGCCGACGAGGTGTACGAGCACATGGTGTACGACGGCGCGCAGCACCAGAGCGTGGCACGTTTCCCGGCGCTGGCCGAACGCAGCGTGCTGGTCTCGAGCTTCGGCAAGACGTACCACGTGACCGGCTGGAAGGTCGGCTACGTGGCCGCGCCGGCGGCGCTCACCGCGGAGTTCCGCAAGGTGCACCAGTTCAACGTGTTCACGGTCAACACGCCGATGCAGCACGCGCTGGCCGCGTACCTGGCCGACCCCGCGCCATACGAAGCGCTGCCCGCGTTCTACCAGGCCAAGCGCGACTCGTTCCGCGCCGGGCTGGCCGGCACGGCGCTGCAGCTGCTGCCGTGCACGGGCACGTATTTCCAGTGCGTCGACTACCGCGCGGTGTCCGACCTGCCGGAGGCGGCGTTCTGCGAATGGCTCACGCGCGAGGTCGGCGTCGCGGCGATCCCGCTGTCGGCGTTCTACCGCGGCGGCTTCGAGCAGGGCATCGCGCGGCTGTGTTTCGCCAAGCGCGAAGAGACGCTGCAGGCCGCATTGGAGCGGCTGCAGCGGTTGTAAGGGGTCGGCGGTCGGCGGTGAGAAGGCCTCTCCCAGCAGAGCCGCTCCCACAGCGCGCTCAGATCACCTCGTCGATGTCGAGCGTCGTCGTCGTCGGCTCGGCCAACGGTCGTTCGGCGGCCCGCAGCGCAGCGGCGGCGGCGGCATCGCCGAGCTGGCGCACCGCATCGAGCAGGCCTTCGTCGAGCGCGTTGGCCTCGGTGCGCAGGTAGACGCGGCCGCGCAGCGTCATCAGCACCAGCGGGATCTCGCGGCCCAGCCAGCGGCTGGCGGCGCGGGTCAGGCGCACGCCCAGGTCGCCCTCGATCCAGGCGTGGGCGGCCGCCTCGCGTGCGCCCAGCACGGCGAACAGGTCGCGCAGGCCGGCTGGCAGCAGGTCGCCGGGCACGCGGTCGTACATCGCCAGCCAGCGGGCTTCTTCGGGCATCTGGGTGTCGATGCCGGTCTGTTGGTCGCGGGTCAGGTCGTCGAAGGTGCGCGCCTCGAGCTGTTCGGCCAGGTCGCGCGAGACGATCAGCATCTCCAGCCCGGCGGGCAACCCGAGGTCGTAGCGCAGCCGCAGTTCGCGGCCGAGCAGGTAGTCGCGCTGCGACGGGCCCCATTCGATGCGCAGCGGGCGTTCGTTGAAACGGGCCTCGATGACGAAACCGACGTCGCCCCGCACGCGCTTGAGCTTCTCGCCGCGCCGCTGGCTCCACGGGTCGAGCCAGCCCAGCCCCGAATCGGCGGCGGTCGGGCGGGACATCAGGCTTTTCAGCGACTGGAGCATGGGAGCGACTTTCGAAACAGGAACTGCTTACCGCTCCTTATCGGCCGCCGCCGCGCCGGCTTGAGCCGGCGTCCACTCCTCCACCGTCACCGCCACCTGCGGCACCGCGCGGGCGCCGCCGCGGATCACCCCGCGCAGCGGCGCGACGTCGCTGTAGTCGCGCCCCCAGGCCAGCGTGACGTGGTCCGGCCCGACGACGACGTCGTTGGTCGGGTCCAGCGCCACCCAGCCGTGCAGCGGGCACCACACCATCACCCAGGCATGCGACGCGTCGGCGCCGATCAACCGTTCCTGTCCCGGCGGAGGCTGGGTCAGGAGATAGCCGCTGACGTAGCGCGCGGCCAGGCCGATCGAGCGCAGCGCGCCGATCATCACGTGGGCGAAATCCTGGCACACGCCCATGCGCTTGCCGAGCGACTCGACCGCGCGTGTGGCCACCGAGGTCGACGCCGGCCGGTACTCGAACTCGGTGAAGATGCGCTTCCTCAGCGCGATCGCGCCTTCCAGCATCGGCCGGTCGGGCAGGAAATCCTGCCGCGCGAAGGCGGCCAGCGACGGCTCGTGGCCGGCGTACGACGAGGCGAGCATGAACTCGACGGCCGGTTCGCACGGCGTGCCGGCACGGTAGCGCAGCTGCGCCGCCACGGCCTCCCACGGCGGGCTCTGCGCCGGCTGCAGCAGCGGCGCCGGCTGCAGCGCGGCGAGGAAGGTGGCGCGCACCAGCAACCGGTCGTGCACCTGCGAGTGGGTGAACACGGTGCGGCGGTTGCCGAACGGGTCGTCGCTGTGCCACATCGAGCCGTTGTCCGGCGGCGGCGTGATGTCCAACGCCACGTCGTGCACCTGCTGCGTGTCGGTGGTGCGCGGCGTCAGGTGCGCGAGGTGGTGTGCCAGCTCGACGGGGGCGCCATAGTCGTAGCAGGTCTCGTGGACCACCCGCAGCCAGCGCGTGCCGAGCGCCACGGCGGGGGAGGGTTCCCTCATTGCCATACGGCCTGCAGCCCCGCGCCGACGTGCGAGAACAGGTGCCGGCCGATCTCGTCGGACAGCGTGCGAGCGCCCTCGCCACACTCGCCCAACGCCGCCAGCAGCGTCTCGGGGGCGACCTTCGTGGGACCGGGCAGGCCGAGGCTCTCGAGCGTCCAGCGGTCGGGGGCGGGCAGCTCGGCGATGATGGAGTCGGCCCAGGCGCGGTCGTCGCGGGAAAGCTTGCGCAGCCGGTCGCGCATCGTGCGCGCCACCCATGCCAGGCCGCGTGGGTTGTCGGTGTCCAGCACCAGCAGGTGCACCAGCGGCAGCAGCTCGCGGCGCGCCTGGAAGTGCGCGCGGTAGGTGATGGTGCTGTCGAACAGGCCGAGCAGCATGTCGAAGCCCTCGTTGCTGTCGGCCAGGCCGAGCGCCAGGCCGCGCTGCAGCGCGTGGGCGAGGAAGTCGAGCCGCTCGATCATGCGCGCCACGCTGAGCAGGCGCCAGCCGTCGTCGCGGGTCATGCGGTCGATCTGCGCGCCGCTGAGCGCCGAGAGTTGCACGCTGGCCCGCGCCAGCGCCGGCATCACCTCGGCCAGCGCCGCGCCGGCACGGCCGCTGCCCGGCAGCCGGCGCAGGTCGCGGCGGAAGTCGTCGGCCGCGCTCTGGATCATTGCCCAGTGTTCCGGCGACAGTCGCTCGCGCAGGTTCTCGGCACAGCCGCGCAGCGCCGCGAGGTTGAAGCCGACGCTGCTGCCACGCATGTCGGACAACCCGTCGATCAGCGCCCGCTCGAACACCCGCGAGCCGGGCGCCCCGCCCTCGGCCGGTGCCGGCACCTGCGCACCGACCAGGCCGTGGTAGCGGCACAGCTCGGCGAGGAAGGCCATCACCGGCCCGCGCGCGGTGGGCAGCGTCTCCACCGCGATGCGGGCCAGGCGCAGCGTGTTCTCGGCACGCTCGGTGTAGCGGCCAAGCCAGAACAGGTTCTCGGCCGCGCGGCTGGTGACGACGCGCCGGCCGACGCTCAGGTCCAGCGGCTCCAGCGGGCGCGGCAGCAGCGTGGTGTTGTCGACCTCGCCGGGGGCGAGCACCCAGGTGTCGGCGCTGGCGCTGCCGCGCTGCATCGACAGGTAGGCGTCGGCGGCGTTCAACCGGCCATGGGCCACGCGGGTGAAGCCGCCCGGCAGCACACGCCAGCCGCCCTGCCCGTCGGCCAGTGCGAACACGCGCACCACCGCCGGGCGCGGCTCGAGCCGGCCCTCGTGCCACACCGGCAGTTCGGACGGCCGGCTGCGCGTGAGCAGCGTGTAGGCGGCCGGGTCGGCATCGATCTCGGCTTCGAGCGCCTGGCAGGCGCGGCGGTCCAGCGCCCCGGCGTCCACCGGCGCCAGCGCCGGCGTCGCGGGACCGGAGGGAAACGTCGGCGCCACCAGGAAATCGCCGAGCCGGCGACGGTGCTCGGCCCACACCGCTGCTTCGCCGCACCACCAACTGGTCATCGCGGGCAGCTGCAGCTCCTCGCCGAGCACGTGCCGCGCCACCCCCGGCCAGAACGCCGACAGCCCCGGGCTCTCGAGCACGCCGGCGCCCGGCGCATTGGCCAGCACCACCTGGCCGGCCCGCACCGCCTGCATCAGCCCGGGCACGCCGAGTGCCGAATCGGCGCGCAGCTCCAGCGGGTCGAGCCATTCGTCGTCGACCCGGCGCAGCAGCACGTGCACCCGCTCCAGCCCGTGCATGGTCTTCAGGTACAAGCGCTGGTCGCGCACCGTCAGGTCGCTGCCCTCGACCAGGCTCAAGCCGAGGTAGCGGGCCAGGAACACGTGTTCGAAGTACGTCTCGTTCAGCGGCCCCGGCGTCAGCAGCGCGACGCGCGCCCGCTCGCCGGCCGGACTGGCCGCGGTGAGGCCTTCCATCAGCCCCTGGAAGGACGCCGCCAGCCGCTGCACCTTGAGGCCACGGAACACCGACGAGAACTGCTGCGCGATGATCAGCCGGTTCTCGAGCAGGTAGCCCAGGCCCGACGGCGCCTGCGCGCGCTGGCCGACCACGCCCCACTGGCCGTTCGGGCCGCGGGCCAGGTCGAAGCCGACCACGTGCAGCCAACGGCCGCCGCCCGGCTGCACGCCCAGCATCGGCCGCAGGTATTGCGGATGGCCGAGCACCAGCGCAGCCGGCAGCACGCCGCGCTCCAGCAGCGCACGCGGGCCGTAGAGATCGGCCATCACGGCCTCGAGCAGGCGGGCGCGCTGCACCACGCCGGCCTCGATGCCGGCCCAATCCTCGGGGCTGAAGAGGAACGGGAGCAGTTCCAGCTGCCAGGGCCGGCTACTGTGTTCGCCGGGCGCGTAGACGTTGTAGGTGGCGCCATCCTCGAGGATGCGGCGGCGCACGCTGTCGCGGCGCGCGGCCAGGTCCAGCCAGCCGTCGTGGCCGCCAGCCTCGAAGAAGCGCTGCCACAGGGGATCGAAGGCGGCATCGCCGGCAGCGGGCTCGGTCAGCCGCCCGCGCAACTCGTCGTAATGGCCCGCGCTGCCGCGCAGCGCCGACGCGGTGGCCAGCGCCACCGCGTCGGAGAGCTCGTCATGAAGCAGACTGGGTTGCATGGGGACGCATCATGCCGCATACCTTGTGGGAGCGGCTTCAGCCGCGATGGGCTCGTGGCTGAGCCCGAATCGCGGCGGAAGCCGCTCCGACCACAGGGCACCCGCGGGCGTTCAGGAACGCCGCAGGTCCACCGTCAACGGGAACTCCCAGCTGCGCTGCGGCTCGCCCACCTGCAGCTTGCCCGGGGTGTGCCCCATCGCGAAGAAGCGCGCCAGGCGGCGGCTCTCGGCTTCGTAGGCATTCACCGGGAAGGTGTCGTGGTTGCGGCCGCCCGGGTGCGCGACGTGGTACTGGCAGCCGCCGATCGAACGCGACGACCAGCGGTCGACCACGTCGAAGGTCAGCGGCGCATGCACGCCGATGGTCGGATGCAGCGCCGAGGGCGGCTGCCACGCGCGGTAGCGCACGCCGGCGATGTATTCGCCCACGCGGCCGGTGGGCTGCAGGCCCAGCGGCACGCCGTTGCAGGTGACCACATGCCGCGGATCGACCAGCCCGGTGACCTTGACCTCCAGCCGCTCGAGCGACGAGTCGACGTAGCGCACCGTGCCGCCGGGCGCGCCCTCCTCGCCCATCACGTGCCACGGCTCCAGTGCGGCGCGCAGGGTGAGGTGCAGGCCGCGCGAGGCCACCTCGCCGATCTTCGGGAAGCGGAACTCGAAGTGCGGCGCGAACCAGGCCTCGTCGAAGCCGAAGCCGGCCTCGCGCATCTCGGCCATCACGTCCTCGAAGTCCATCCAGACGAAGCTGGGCAGCAGGAAGCGGTCATGCAGCTCGGTGCCCCAGCGCACCAGCGGCGCGCGATACGGTTCCTTCCAGAAGCGGGCGATCAGCGCGCGCAACAGCAGCTGCTGCACGATGCTCATGCGGGCGTGCGGCGGCATCTCGAACGCCCGCAGCTCCAGCAGGCCCAGGCGGCCGGTGCTGCTGTCGGGCGAGTAGAGCTTGTCGATGCAGAACTCGCTGCGGTGGGTGTTGCCGGTCACGTCCACCAGCACGTTGCGCAGCGTGCGGTCGACCAGCCACGGCGGCATGTCCTGGCCATGCACCTGGCGGTTGCGCTCGATCTCGGCCAGCGCGATCTCCAGTTCGTAGAGCTGGTCGTTGCGCGCTTCGTCGACCCGCGGTGCCTGGCTGGTCGGGCCGATGAACAGACCCGAGAACAGGTAGCTCAGGCTGGGGTGGTTGTGCCAGTAGGCCAGCAGCGAGCCGAGCAGGTCGGGCCGGCGCAGGAACGGCGAATCGGCCGGCGTCGCGCCGCCGAGCACGAAGTGGTTGCCCCCGCCGGTGCCGGTGTGGCGGCCGTCCAGCATGAACTTCTCGGTCGACAGGCGCGACTGCCACGCCGCGTCGTAGAGGAACTCGGTGTGCTGCACCAGCTCCTGCCAGTTGTGCGCCGGGTGGATGTTGACCTCGATGACGCCGGGGTCCGGTGTCACCTGCAGCACCTTCAGGCGCGGGTCGCGCGGCGGCGGGTAGCCTTCGAGCACGATCTTGACACCCAGCTCGGCCGCGGTGGCCTCGACCGCGGCGAGCAGCTCGAGGTAGTCCTCCAGGTGCGCCAGCGGCGGCATGAAGACGTACAGCACGCCGGACGGCGAGCCCACCGCTTCGGCCTTCGGGCCGTTGGCGCGGCGCGGGTCGCGCGCCTCGACGCACAACGCGGTGCGCGTGATCCAGTGCGCCGACTCGAAGCGGTCCGGATGGCGCGCGAGGTCCTCCGCGGTCAACGGTCCTGCCCCCTCTCCCCGCTGGGGAGAGGGCGGGGCCGAGGGGGCGCCGCTGCCGAGGCCCGCTGCCTCGCCCTGGGCGCCACCGGCGAACCCGCCGCCCACGCTGTGCGGCGCGTACTGCGCCAGCAGCCGCGCATGGGTCGGCAGCTCGCCACGCGGGGCGAACGGGTCCTGCTCGATCAGGAACGGGTAGTCGCCCTTCGTGACCCAGGGCAGCGAATCCAGCGGCAGCCGGTAGCCCATCGGCGAATCGCCGGGCACCAGGTACATGCGCTCGTCGCGGAAGAACCACGGCCCGGTGGTCCAGCCCGTCCCGGCGAGGCCGGGCTCGCCTTCGCGCTGGATCGGCAGCACGTAGCCGACCGGCGCGTCCAGCCCCTGGTCGAAGACGCGGCGCAGCCGCAACCGCTCGAGCTCGTCCTCGAGCTTCGAATGGAACGGGTCGACGTTCACGGGCAGGCGGCGTTCACGCCACAGGTAGTACCAGGTGTCCTCGTAACCGGTCTGGATGTACTCGTCGGTGAGGCCCAGCTTGGCCGACAGGCGGTGGATGAAACGCTGCGCATCGGCCGCGGTGTAGGCGTGTGGCTCGCGTTCGTCCGCGAACAGCGAGGGGTCCTGCCAGCACGGCTGGCCATCGGCGCGCCAGTGGATCGACAGCGCCCAGCGCGGCAGCTGCTCGCCGGGGTACCACTTGCCCTGGCCGAAGTGCAGGAAGCCGCCCTGGCCGTATTCGTCGCGCAGCCGGTGCACCAGGTCCTGCGCGACCATGCGCTTCGTGGGGCCGAGGGCATCGGTGTTCCATTCGGCGCCGTCACGGTCGTCGACCGAAACGAACGTCGGCTCGCCACCCATCGTCAGCCGCACGTCACCGGCCACCAGCTCGGCATCGACCTGCTCGCCGAGCGCGAGCATGGCCTGCCACTGTTCGTCGGTGTACGGCTTGGTCACGCGCGGCGATTCGTAGATGCGCGTGATCGCCATCTCGTGGCCGAACGTGACCTCGCACTCGTCCACCGCACCGCTCACCGGCGCGGCGCTGGAGGGCTGCGGCGTCGCGGCCAGCGGGATGTGGCCTTCGCCGGCCAGCAGGCCGGAGGTCGGGTCCAGGCCGATCCAGCCGGCGCCGGGTAGGAACACCTCGCACCAGGCGTGCAGGTCGGTGAAGTCGACCTCGGTGCCGCTCGGGCCGTCGAGCGCCTTGACGTCGGGCGCGAGCTGGATCAGGTAGCCGGAAACGAAGCGCGCCGCCAGCCCGAGGTGGCGCAGGGTCTGCACCAGCAGCCAGCCGGTGTCGCGGCAGGAGCCGGAGGCGTTGGTCAGCGTCTCCTCCGGCGTCTGCACGCCCGGCTCCATGCGGATCAGGTAACCGATCTCGCTCTGCAGACGCTGGTTCAGCCCGACCAGGAAGTCGATCGTGCGCGTCTCGCGGCGATCGATCGAGTCGACGAAGGCCTTGAACTTCGGCGTCAGCGGCTCGGTCACGAGATACGGCGCGAGCTCCTGCAGCGACACCTCGTCGTACTGGAACGGCACCGTCTCGGCGCTGGGCTCGAGAAAAAAGTCGAACGGGTTGTACACCGCCATCTCGGTGACCAGATCGACGGTGACCTTGAACTCAGTGACCTTCTCCGGGATGACCAGCCGCGCCAGGTAGTTGGCGAACGGGTCCTGCTGCCAATTGATGAAGTGCTCGGCCGGCTCGATCTTCAGCGAATACGACAGGATGTTCGAGCGGCAGTGCGGCGCCGGGCGCAGCCGCACGATCTGCGGCGACAGGTGCACCGGGCGGTCGTACTTGTAGTGCGTGACGTGGCGAAGCGCGACGTGAATGGACACAGAGCTACCTGCTTTCTAATTGAATGTCTTTCGCACTCGCATTCTGTAGGAGCGGCTTCAGCCGCGATTCGCCGCATGCCACGACCGCATCGCGGCTGAAGCCGCTCCTACAGAACCTGGGCCTCAGCGCGCAGCGACCAGGAAGTCGCGGCTGATGCCCGAGCCGATGTCGTTGACGCGGTCGAGGAAGGTCGTCAGGTACGCGTGCAGGCCGGTGGCGAGGATCTCGTCGATGCGGCCGTACTGGATGTCGGCGTACAGCCGCCCGGCGCGGCGCTCGGTCTCGGCGCTGATGTCATTGGCCACCGCCTTGAGGTTGGTGACCAGCTCGGCCAGGCAGGCGGCCAGCGAACGGGGCATGTCCGGGCGCAGGATCAGCAACTCGGCGACCTTCTGCGGCACGATCACGTTGCGGTAGACCTTGCGGTAGATCTCGAAGCCCGACACCGAACGCAGCACCGCCGACCAGTGGTAGAAGTCCACCTCGGTCGAGCCCTTCTCGCCCTTCTCGCCGTTCTCGTCGCCGAAGAAGTCCTTCGACAGCGCGTGGAACTTCACGTCGAGCAGCCGCGCGGTGTTGTCGGCCCGCTCGAGGAAGGTGCCCAGGCGAATGAAGTGCGTCGCCTCGTCCTGCAGCATCGTGCCCACCGTGACGCCACGCGACAGGTGCGAGCGGAACTTCACCCACTCGAAGATCGCCGACGGGTCGCGCTCGAACAGGCCGCTCTGCAGCATGCGGTTGAACTCGAGCCAGGTGTCGTTGGTGGTCTCCCACAGCTCGGTCGTCAGCGCGCCGCGCACCGCACGGGCGTTCTCGCGCGCCGCGCGCAGGCAGGCGTAGATGCTCGAGAAGTTCTGCCCGTCGCGCACCATGAAGTGCATGACCTTCTCGGGCGCCACGCCGTCGTAGCGCTGGTGGTAGGCCTTCGTCAGCTCGCTGATGCCCAGCATGCCGCGCCAGCCGAGTTCGGCGCGGTCGGCCGACTGCGGCAGCATCGAGGTCTGGTAGTTGACGTCCAGCATGCGCGCCGTGTTCTCGGCCCGCTCCATGTAGCGGGCCATCCAGAACAGGTGGTCGGCGGTTCTCGACAGCATCTCTTGGGGTTCCTTGTGCTCGTTCGTGTTCGCTCAGGCTTCCAGGACCCAGGTGTCCTTCGTGCCGCCGCCCTGGCTGCTGTTGACCACCAGCGAGCCCTCCTTCAGCGCCACGCGGGTCAGGCCGCCCGGCACCATCGTCACCTGCTTGCCCGACAGCACGAACGGCCGCAGGTCGATGTGGCGCGGCGCGATGCCCTGCTCGACGAAGGTCGGACAGGTGGAGAGGCTGAGCGTCGGCTGCGCGATGTAGTTGCCCGGATTGGCGACCAGCTGGGCACGGAAGCGCTCGATCTCGTCCTTGGTGGCCGCCGGGCCGACCAGCATGCCGTAGCCGCCGGCACCGTGCACCTCCTTGACGACCAGCTCGGGCAGGTTGGCCAGCACGTAGGCCAGGTCGTCCTTCTCGCGGCACAGGTAGGTCGGCACGTTCTGCAGGATCGGTTTCTCGCCGAGGTAGAACTCGATCATCTTCGGCACGTACGGGTAGATCGACTTGTCGTCGGCCACGCCGGTGCCGATGGCGTTGGCCAGCGTCACGTTGCCGCTGCGGTAGGCCGACAGCAGGCCGGCGCAGCCCAGCGTCGTGTCGGGGCGAAAGGCCAGCGGGTCGAGGAAGTCGTCGTCCAGTCGGCGGTAGATCACGTCGACCCGCTTCGGGCCGCGGGTGGTGCGCATGAAGACGAAGCTGTCCTTGACGAACAGGTCCTGGCCCTCGACCAGCTCGACGCCCATCTGCTGCGCGAGGAACGCGTGCTCGAAGTAGGCCGAGTTGTACATGCCGGGCGTCAGCACCACCACCGTCGGGTCGTTGACGCCGTGCGGCGAGACGCTGCGCAGCGTCTCCAGCAGCAGGTCGGGATAGTGCGCCACCGGCGCGACGCGGTGCGAGGCGAAGAGCTCGGGGAACAGCCGCATCATCATCTTGCGGTCCTCGAGCATGTAAGACACGCCGCTCGGCACGCGCAGGTTGTCTTCCAGCACGTAATAAGTGCCGGAGCCGTCGGGGTTGGCGGCGCGCACGATGTCGATGCCGGCGATCAGCGAGTAGATCTGCTCCGGCACGTTCACGCCGATCATCTCGGGGCGGAACTGCGCGTTGCGGATCACCTGCTCGGCCGGGATCACGCCGGCCTTCAGGATCTCCTGGTCGTGGTAGACGTCGTGGAGGAACTTGTTCAGCGCCAGCACGCGCTGGCGCAGGCCCTTCTCCATCTCGCGCCACTCGTGCGCCGGGATGATGCGCGGGATCAGGTCGAACGGGATCAGCCGCTCGGTGCCCTCGCCGGCATCCTTGTCGCCATAGACCGCGAAGGTGATGCCGACCCGGCGGAAGATCATCTCCGCCTCTTCGCGGCGGGCCTCCATCAGCGCGGGGGCCTGCTGCGACAGCCAGCGGTCGTAGGTCCGGTAGTGATCGCGGACGGCCCGTGCCGGCCCATTCATTTCATCAAACATCGGTTGCATGACGTCGTGGTTCTGGCAGAGAGCTTTTAGCAATTTCAAGGCCACACAAAGTCCGGGGTTGCCGGGTCCTCGCGGCCCGCATCGCCGGGGGCGCGGGCGTGCCAGTATCGACGCTCCGTGTGACGCATGCACCGCTCCGACCGGTCTGCACTTGACCAGTGCCAAGCACCGCACACATCGGTGCGCACCAGCCGCACTTCCTGGGTGGCGTAGGTCTCGACCACCGAGGGCGCCGGGTGGTGGAACCGGTTGCGGTAGCCCGCCTGCACCAGCGCCCAATCGGGGTGCACGTGGTGCACAAAAACGGGCGTCGACGAGGTTTTGCTGCCGTGATGGGGCACCAGCAGCACGTCCGCAGCGAGGCGCTCGCCGAAGCGTTCGACCAGCCGCAGTTCCTGCAGCGCCTCGATGTCGCCGGCCAGCAGCGCCGTGCCGCCCCGCCCGGCCACGCGCAGCACGCACGAGCGGGCGTTGCTGCGGGCGGCGGCGGCGGGGTCGTCGGGGTGCAGCACCTCGAAGTCGACGCCGTCCCAGCGCCAGCGCTGCCCGGTCGCGCAGGGCTGGTGCGGCGCCAGCGCGCGCAGCGGGTGGCCCGCTTCGAGCGAGCTCAGCACCCGGTGGGCGCCCACCGCGCGCAGCACCGACGCGGCGCCGCCGGTGTGGTCGCCGTCGCGGTGCGAGAGCACCAGCAGGTCGAGCTTGCCGACGCCCTGGGCGCGCAGCAGCGGCACCAGCACGCGCTCGCCGGCATCGCTACCGGGTCCGTACTGCGGGCCGGTGTCGTAGAGCAGGTCGTGGCCGGCGGTGCGGATGAGCACGGCATTGCCTTGGCCGATGTCGGCGCCGAGCAGCACGAAGTCGCCCGCTGCCGGCCGCGGCGCCGGCTGCAGGAACACCGGCAGCATCGCCACCACGCCGAGCAGGCGCAGACGGCGCGGCACCGGCAGGGCGCACAGCACCAGCCCGAACACCGCCAGCGCCCATCCCTGCGGCGGCGCCAGCGGCGCCTGCCACGCCGCGCCCGGCCACTGCGCCAGCCAGGCGAGGGCCGCCACGGTGGGCGTCACCACCGCGGCGGCGGCGTGCCACAGGCCGCTCCACAGCACACCGCCCAGCGCCAACGGCGTGATGACAAACGACACCAGCGGGATCGCCAGCAGGTTCGCCAACAGCCCGATCACCGACACCTGCTGGAAAAACAGCAGGCCCAGCGGCGCCAACGCCACCGACACCCGCCCCTGCGTGCGCAGCGCCTGCGCGACCCAGCGCCAGCGCGAGGGTGTCGCCGCGCTGTCCGGTCCGTCCGCCCCGCTCGCCCCATCGGCCATCAGCACCGCCACCGCGACGAAGCTGAGCCAGAAGCCCGGCTGCAACAGCGCCCACGGATCGATCAGCACGACCACCAGGCCCGAGGCCCCCAGCACCAGCGGCCACGGCCAGCGGCAGCCGCCGGCCCGCAGCAGCGCCGCGGCGGCCAGCATCCACACGGTGCGCTGCGCCGGCACGCCCCACCCGGCCAGCAGTGCATAACCCGCCGCGGCGGCCACGCCGCCCCAGCGCGCCACCACCACGGCCGGGCACCACAGCGGCGCGCTGCCCAGTCGGCGCCACGCCCGCCCGATCAGCGCCGCGGCCAACCACGCGAACATGGTGACGTGCATGCCGCTGATCGCGACCAGGTGCGCCACCCCGGTCGCGCGGAACACCGCCCAGTCGGCGCGCTCGATCGCAGCCTGATCCCCGATGCTGAGCGCGGCCAGCAGGCCGGCGGCCGACGGGTCCGGCACCGCAGCACGGATGCCTTCGCGCACGCGGGCCCGGGCACGCGCCACCCATTCGCCCTCGGCGGCGCGCAACCGCCGGCCGCCCTGCACGCTGCCGGTGGCGCCGACGCCTTGCTCGAAGGCCTGCAGCTCCTGGTCGAAGCCGCCCGGATTGGCCAGGCCGTGCACCTGCTTGAGCCGCACGATGAGCCGCCAGCGTTCGCCCGGGCCGACCGCCGGCACCGCCGTGCCCGCGCGGCCGGTCCACCAGCCCAGCCGGAGGCGCGCCGGAAGCCGCGGCCCGTCGGCCTCGGACACGAAGTCGAACCGCACGCCGTCGGCCGACACCTGCGGCAGGCCGCGCACCTCGCCTTCGATGGTGAGCGTGACCCCTTCGAGGGCGGGCGAGAGCCGGTCCTGCAATTGCCCTGCGGCCCGCCAGGTCGTGGTGCTCCATGCCAGCGCGGCCGCCACCACGAACAGCGCCGCCGGGGGAAGACGCCGGCGCCGCCACCCCATCCAGGCGCAGCCCAGCACAGCACACAGCAGTGCGCCCACCGCGAGACGCGGCGACAGCGTGGCAGCCTGCAGCTGCCAACCGGTGCCCGCCAACCACCCGAGCCCGGCGCTCGGCAGCGCACCGAGGCGAACGGGACCCCGCGACATCGGTTCGGGCCGGGGTCGCCGGCCGGTAACGAGGGGGCTGCAGTGTAGGATCGCCGACCGCTTCCATCTCCCTGCCGAGAACCCCATGTCGACCATCGCCGCCCGCCTCCAAGCGCTGAACATCACCCTGCCCCCCGTCGCGATCCCGGCGGCGGCCTACGTGCCGTTCGTGCGCAGCGGCTCGCTGGTCTACCTCTCCGGCCACATCGCCAAGCGCGACGGCCAGGTCTGGACCGGCCAGCTCGGCAAGGACGTCGACACCGCCACCGGCAAGGCCGCCGCCCGTGCGGTGGCGATCGACCTGCTCGGCACGCTGCAGGCCGCGGTGGGCGACCTGGAGAAGGTGCGGCGCATCGTCAAGCTGATGAGCCTGGTCAACAGCACGTCCGACTTCACCGAGCAGCATCTGGTGACCAACGGTGCCTCGGAACTGATCGCCGAAGTGTTCGGCGCCGAGAAGGGCGCGCATGCCCGCAGCGCGTTCGGCGTGGCGCAGATCCCGCTCGGCGCCTGCGTCGAGATCGAGCTGATCGCGGAAGTCGAGTGATGAACGCCCGCGCGTTGCTGGCGGCCATCGCCGTCGCCTGCGCCGCCGCGGTGGGGGCCGCGCTGTACGCGCAGCACGGGCTGGGCATGCAGCCGTGCCCGTGGTGCATCCTGCAGCGGCTGATCTACTGCGTGATCGCGCTGCTGGCCGCGCTCGGCGCGCTGCTGCCGGCACCGGGCCGGCGCGCGGCCGGCGGGCTGGCCGGCCTGCTCGCCGTGGGGGGCATGGCCGCCGCGCTGTGGCAGAACCGCGTCGCCGCCCGATCGGCCTCGTGCGACCTGACGGTGGCCGACCGCATCGTCAGCGGCCTGGGCGTGGACGCGCTGTGGCCCGCGGTGTTCGAGGTGCGCGCCTCCTGCGCGGATGCGGCGGTGTCGGTGCTGGGGCTGCCGTTCGAGATCTGGAGCCTGCTGCTGTTCATCGTCGTCGCGGGCCTGGCAGCGCGCGTGGCGCTGCGCCGCGGCTGAGCACCGGTCCCGAACCGTAAACTTCGTCACGTCCGACCCCGCGGATCGAGGGCCGCGGCCCCGCGGGAGCGGGCCTGCGTTCGGCACGCACTGCGGCGATGCTCGGCCGGTTCGAACGAAAAACGTCACGGAGAGGAAGTGTCCCGTCCCTGGAAGCGCGAACTGCGCCTGGAACTGCGCACCAACGCCTGCTATGCGGTGTTGCACGATGCCGGCCTGCACCGCCGGGTGCTGGCCAGCGCGAGCGCTCCGGGTCGCGGCGCGGCCGCCCTCACCGCGGCCATCGCCGCGCTGCGGCGCGCCGAGAGCGACTGGCTGTCCATCGACGCCCGGCTGACCGTCGCCGACGAATACCTGCATTTCCTGCTGCTGCCCGGCGCGCTCGAGCCCGATGCGGCCGAGCGCCTGGCGCGCCGCCGCTTCGCGCGCCGCCTGGGCCACGGCGAACTGCTGGTGCAGACGATCGAACTGCCGGGCCAGCGCGGCCGCCTCGCCGCCGCGCTCACGCTGGCCGACTTCGACGCCTGGACCGACGCGCTGCTGATGGCCGGCGTGTCGCTGCGGCACATCCACCCCGCGTTGACCGAGGACCTGCGCGCGCTCGCCGCGCGCGTGGTCGAGCCGGACGCCCTGCTGGTGCTGCTGCGCGAGGAAGGCGCCACGCTGGTGCGGCTGGAGGACGGCAGCCCGGCCGCGCTGCAATGGGAGCCACTCGACACCCCGCAGCCGGCGGCGCTGGAGGCGCGGCTGCGCCGCTTCGCCGCCGCGGGCGACCTCGACGCCGCCACGCCGGTCTACATGCTGCCGTTCAGCAAGGCGCTGTGCCGCTACGTGCTCGACCCGCTGCCCGGCAGCATCACGCCGCTGGACGCCGGCACCGCCGGCCTGACCCGCCAGCCGGGCGACCGCAGCCGCGGCGGCATCCCCGGGCTGTGGCGGGTGCCGGCCTACCTGCCAGCCTGGCAGCGCACGATCGATCCCGAAGGCCTGCCGGCGTGAAGCGGCTGGAGCGCTTCGATTTCCTCGCCGATCCGCGGCGCCTGCAACGGCCGTGGGCCAGCCTGGTGCTGCTGCTGGCCGCGCTGGTGGCGATGTTCTGGCCGGACTGAGGCACACTCGCGCCTCTTGAAATCGCCGGCGGGCGCCCCATGTGCCCGTCTGTTTTTCTGCGCGGGCCCCGCCCGCACCGCCGTTTTCCCCTTTTTCGAACAAACGACACTGCCTGCAGGCAAGGAAGTTTCCATGTCCGACAACCCCGCGACGCCCCCGGTCGACGAGACCGGCCTGCCCCACGACGCTGCCGAGCCGCAAGGCGCCTTCGCCGAGGGCGCGAGCGATTCCACCGCCCGTCTTGCCGAACTCGAAGCCAAGAACGCCGAACTGGCCGACGCCTACCTGCGTGCCAAGGCCGAAGCCGAGAACGCCCGCCGCCGTGCCGACGACGAGATCGCCAAGGCGCGCAAGTTCGCCGTCGAATCGTTCGCCGAGAGCCTGCTGCCGGTGAAGGACAGCCTCGAGGCCGCGGTCGCCACGCACGCCGCCGGCCAGGGTTCGCCCGAGCAGATGCTCGAAGGCGTGCACGCGACGCTGCGCCAGCTCGGCAGCGCGCTGGAGCGCAACAAGGTGATCGAGATCGCGCCGCCCGCCGGCACGAAGTTCGACCCGCACCAGCACCAGGCGATCAGCATGGTGCCGGCCGAACAGGAAGCCAACACCGTGGTGACCGTGCTGCAGAAGGGCTACCTGATCGCCGAGCGCGTGCTGCGCCCGGCGCTGGTGACCGTCGCGGCGCCGAAATAACGAAAAAACGCCCTGATTTGCCGGTCAGCGCAGCTAAAAGGCCTTGAAACCGCGGCCGGCAACCACAGATCCAGAACAAGCCAAACATATCCCGGAGCAGAACCACATGGGCAAGATCATCGGCATCGACCTCGGCACCACGAACTCGTGCGTCGCCGTGATGGAAGGCAACACCACCAAGGTGATCGAGAACAGCGAGGGCGCCCGCACCACGCCGTCGATCATCGCGTACCAGGAGGACGGCGAGATCCTGGTCGGCGCCTCCGCGAAGCGCCAGGCGGTCACCAACCCGCGCAACACGCTGTACGCGGTGAAGCGCCTGATCGGCCGCAAGTTCACCGAGAAGGAAGTGCAGAAGGACATCGACCTGATGCCCTACACCATCGCCGCCGCCGACAACGGCGACGCATGGGTCGAAGTGCGCGGCAAGAAGCTCGCGCCGCCGCAGGTCAGCGCCGAAGTGCTGCGCAAGATGAAGAAGACTGCCGAGGACTACCTCGGCGAGGAAGTCACCGAGGCCGTGATCACGGTGCCGGCGTACTTCAACGACAGCCAGCGCCAGGCGACCAAGGACGCCGGCCGCATCGCCGGCCTGGACGTCAAGCGCATCATCAACGAGCCGACCGCGGCCGCCCTGGCCTTCGGCCTGGACAAGCACGGCGCCGGCGACCGCAAGATCGCGGTCTACGACCTCGGCGGCGGCACGTTCGACATCTCGATCATCGAGATCGCCGACGTCGACGGCGAGAAGCAGTTCGAAGTGCTGTCGACCAACGGCGACACCTTCCTCGGCGGCGAGGACTTCGACCAGCGCATCATCGACTACATCATCGGCGAGTTCAAGAAGGAACAGGGCGTCGACCTGTCCAAGGACGTGCTCGCGCTGCAGCGCCTGAAGGAAGCCGCCGAGAAGGCCAAGATCGAGCTCTCCAACAGCGCCCAGACGGACATCAACCTGCCGTACGTGACGGCCGATGCCACGGGCCCGAAGCACCTGAACATCAAGCTGACCCGCGCCAAGCTGGAAAGCCTGGTCGAGGAGCTGATCGAGCGCACCATCGAGCCGTGCCGCCTGGCGATCAAGGACGCCGGCGTCAAGGTGGGTGAGATCGACGACGTGATCCTGGTCGGCGGCATGACCCGCATGCCCAAGGTGCAGGAGAAGGTCAAGGAGTTCTTCGGCAAGGAACCGCGCAAGGACGTCAACCCCGATGAAGCGGTCGCCGTGGGCGCCGCGGTGCAGGGCCAGGTGCTCGGCGGCGAGCGCAAGGACGTGCTGCTGCTGGACGTCACCCCGCTCTCCCTGGGCATCGAGACCCTGGGCGGCGTGATGACGAAGATGATCACGAAGAACACCACCATCCCGACGAAGTTCAGCCAGACCTTCTCGACCGCCGACGACAACCAGCCGGCCGTGACGATCAAGGTGTACCAGGGCGAGCGCGAGATGGCCTCGGCCAACAAGGGCCTGGGCGAGTTCAACCTCGAAGGCATCCCGCCGGCCCCGCGCGGCACGCCGCAGATCGAGGTGACCTTCGACATCGACGCCAACGGCATCCTGCACGTCGGCGCGAAGGACAAGGCCACCGGCAAGGAGAACAAGATCACCATCAAGGCGAACTCCGGCCTGTCCGAGGCCGAGATCGAGAAGATGGTGAAGGACGCCGAGCTGAACGCCGCCGAGGACAAGAAGAAGCTCGAGATCATCCAGGCCAAGAACCAGGCCGACGCGCTGGTGCACTCGGTGAAGAAGTCGCTCGCCGAGTACGGCGACAAGCTGGACGCCGGCGAGAAGGAAAAGATCGAGGCTGCGATCAAGGACGCGGAAGAAGCGCTGAAGGGCGAGGACAAGGACGACATCGACGCCAAGTCCAACGCGCTGATGACCGCGAGCCAGAAGCTCGGCGAGAAGATGTATGCCGACCAGGCGGCCGCCGCCGCAGCGGCGGGCGGTGGGGCCGAACAGGCCGGTGCCGCCCCCGGTGCCGGGGACGCCTCGGCCAAGCCGGCCGACGACAATGTGGTCGACGCCGAGTTCAAGGAAGTGAAGAAGTGATCCCCCGGGAGCGCCTCGCAAGGGGTGCTCCTTCGCCTGTTCGCCGCGTGCGGGCCGGTCGGTCGGAAGGCCCACCGGTTCGGCGCGGCCTTGTCGCGTTGAGCGCGGCCCTCGCGACGAACGCAGCTGCTGGAAACCTGCATGGCAAAGCGTGACTACTACGAATCCCTCGGGGTGGCGAAAAACGCCTCCGAGGACGAGATCAAGAAGGCCTACCGCAAGCTGGCCATGAAGTACCACCCCGATCGCAACCAGGGCGACGGGGCCAAGGAGGCGGAAGAGAAGTTCAAGGAGGCCAAGGAGGCCTACGAGATGCTCTCCGACGCGAAGAAGCGCGCCGCCTACGACCAGTTCGGCCATGCCGGCGTCGATCCGAACGCCGGCGGGTTCCGGGGCGGCCCCGGCCAGGAAGGCTTCGGCGGCTTCGCCGAGGCGTTCGGCGACATCTTCGGCGACATCTTCGGCCAGGGCGGCGGCCCGGGCGGCCGGCGCGCGGGGGGCCAGCAGGTCTACCGCGGCGCGGACCTGTCGTATGCGATGGAGATCACGCTCGAGGAAGCCGCGCGGGGCAAGGAGACGCAGATCCGCATCCCCAGCTGGGAAGAGTGCGAGACCTGCCACGGCTCCGGCGCCAAGCCCGGCACCAGCGCGAAGACCTGCCCGACCTGCCACGGCTCGGGCAACGTGCACCTGCGCCAGGGCTTCTTCAGCATCCAGCAGACCTGCCCGCAGTGCCATGGCACCGGCAAGATCATCCCCGAGCCCTGCACCACCTGCTCGGGCGCCGGCAAGATCAAGAAGCAGAAGACGCTGGAGGTGAAGATCCCGGCCGGCATCAACGAGGGCCAGCGCATCGCGTTGCGCGGCCACGGCGAGCCGGGCGTGCACGGTGGCCCCCCGGGCGACCTCTACGTCGAGATCCGCATCAAGCAGCACGACATCTTCGAACGCGACGGCGACGACCTGCACTGCACGGTGCCGGTGAGCGTCGTCACCGCGGCGCTCGGCGGTGCGGTGCAGATCCCCACGCTGGGCGGCGAGGCCGAGATCGAGCTGCCCGAGGGTACGCAGCACGGCAAGACGTTCCGGCTGCGCGGCAAGGGCATCAAGGGCATCCGCTCGAACTACCCGGGCGACCTGTACTGCCACATCCAGGTCGAGGTGCCGATCAAGCTCACTGAGCACCAGCGCAAGCTGCTGAAGGAACTCGACGAGTCGCTCAAGAAAGGCGGTGAGAAACACTCGCCCACCGCCAAGAGCTGGACCGACCGCGTCAAGGACCTGTTCAAGTAAGCACGCGCCGGCGCAACAAGTGCCGCCTCCGGGCGGCATTTTTCATTTGCAGCCGCGGCCTCGCTCAAGCGCCGGGCCCATCGGCCGATACAGGGCTCCATCAGGCCGGCTCCGGCCTCATCACGCCCTTGTGCTGAAGACCCATGCAACTGCTTGACCCCGACATCGGAGACTGCAAGGCACTCGTTGTCGACAGCAATCCCACCTCGCGCAGCACGCTCGTGGCCATGCTGCGCGACTGGGGTGTCGGCACCGTGGTGCAGACCGGTCGCCCCGCCGACGCGCGCAAGGTGCTGGAGAACCGGGTCTTCGACATCGTGTTGTGCGAGCAGCACTTCGACCACCAGCCCACCGGCGGGCAGGACCTGCTGGACGAACTGCGCCGCGCCCAGCTGCTGCCCTTCTCCACGGTGTTCGTGATGGTCACCGGCGAGGCGTCGTACGCCAAGGTGGCCGAGGCCGCCGAATCGGCGCTGGACAGCTACCTGCTCAAGCCGCACAACGCCGAGACGCTGGCCGACCGGCTGCGCCAGTCGCGCCGCCGCAAGCGCGTGCTGCGCGAGATCTTCGAGGCCATCGAGGCGCAGGACCACCACCTGGCCGCGCGGCTGTGCATGCAGCGCTTCGCCGAGCGCTCCGAGTACTGGCTGTACGCCGCGCGCATCGGCGCCGAACTGCTGCTGCGCGTGGGCGACCACGAGTCGGCACGCAGGCTCTACGAGGCGGTGCGCGAGACGCGCGCCCTGCCCTGGGCCAAGCTCGGCGTGGCGCGCTCCTACGTCGAAGAAGGCAACACGCAGCAGGCCAAACGCACGCTCGAATCGCTGCTGTCGGACAACCCGGGCTACGCCGATGCCTACGACGTGATGGGCCGCGTGCAGGTCGAACAGGGCGACCTCGGCGGCGCGCTGGAAACCTACCGCCGCGCCTGCGATCTGACGCCCTCGAGCGTCACGCGGCTGCAGAAGGCCGGCATGCTGGCCTTCTATGCCGGCGAGACCGACGAGGCCGAGCGGTCGCTGGACCGCGCCGCCGTGGTCGGCATCAGCTCGAAGATGTTCGACATGCAGACGCTGGTGCTGCAGGCCTTCCTGAAGTTCGACAAGGGCGACGGCCGTGGCCTCGGGCGCACCATCGACAACCTCGGTCACGCCCGCGAGAAGGCGCCCGAGAACGTGCGCCTGCAGCGCTTCTTCGAGCTGGTGACGGTGCTCAAGACACTGCAGGACCGCCAGCTGGCACGGGTCGTGAACCACCTGAAGGACATGGTGCGCGAGATCCGCGAGGAAGGCTTCGACTTCGAGGCGGCCTGCAACCTGATGTCGCTGCTGGTACGGGTGCTGCGCACCGAGGTGGCGCTGCCGGATGGCGACCTGTGGGTCACCTCGATCGCGAAGCGTTTCTGCATCTCGAAGGCCACGTCCGACATGCTGGTCGCCCTCGCCAAGCCCGTGCCGGCCTACGCGCAGATCGTGCGCGAGGTGCACCACGAGGTCGGCGTGATGGCCGAGCAGGCCATGACGCACAGCGTCAAGGGCTCGCCCGAGAAGGCGGTGAGCACGCTGCTGCAGCAAGGCCAGGACACGCTGAACGCCAAGCTGATCGACCTCGCCGGCCGGGTGCTGCAGCGGCACAAGGAGCGCATCGGCGACGCCCAGGTCGACCTCGCGCGCCGCCAGGGCCTGCTGCGCGACCGCTTCGGCATCGACGGCTCGGGCATCAACATCACCGACATCGGCCGCGAAGGCGGCGCCGTCGCGCTGCGCTGAACCGCTCAGAACAGCGACGCCTGCCGCGCGTCGCGCGCCGGCGGGCGGAACGCCGAGAAATCGAGCGCGGGCGTCTCACGGCCCAGGCCGTGGCGCTGCCCGGCCTTCACCACCCGCTGGCGGATCAGCTCGGCCCAGGGACCGGCGCCCTTCATGCGGGTGGCGAAGTCGGCGTCGTAGTTGCGCCCGCCACGCATGTCGCGGATGCGCGCCATCACCCGCGCGGCGCGCTCGGGGTAGTGCTGCTGCAGCCAGTCCTCGAACAGCGGGCTCACCTCCCAGGGCAGTCGCACCACCGTCCAGTGCACGCTGCGCGCGCCGGCCTCGGCCGCTGCCTCGATGATCTGCTCGATCTCCGGCTCGTTGACGAACGGGATGATCGGCGCGACGTTGACGCCCACCCACACCCCGGCAGCGGACAGCGCCCGCACCGCGGCGAGCCGCCGCGCCGGGCTGCTGGCACGCGGCTCGAGGATGCGCGACAGCGCGTTGTCCACCGAGGTGATGCTGATGAACACCAGCAGCTGCCGCCGGGCCGCCACCTCGGCGAGCAGGTCGAGGTCGCGCACCACCCCGCCGGACTTGGTGACGATCGAAAACGGGTGCCGCGCCTCGTGCAGCACCTCGATGACCTGGCGGGTCACGCGCAGCCGGCGTTCGATCGGCTGGTAGGCGTCGGTGGCCGAGCCGATGTTCAGCGGCCGCGGCACGTAGCCGGGGCGACAAAGCGCCTCGCGAAGCTGCTCGGCCGCGTTCGCCTTGGCGATCAGCCGGGTCTCGAAGTCGAGGCCCGGCGACAGGTTCAGGTAGCTGTGCGTCGGCCGCGCGTAGCAGTAGATGCAGCCATGTTCGCAGCCGCGGTACGGGTTGACCGACAGCTCGAACGGCACGTCCGGCGAGTCGTTCTCGGCGAGGATGCGGCCGGTGCGCTCCCAGCGCACTTCGGTGGCCGGCGCCGCGGCATCGCCCGGCTCGTCAGCGTCGGCCGCGGGCGGCGCCCAGCCGTCGTCCACCGCCTCGCGTTCGACGCGCTCGAAGCGGTGCGCGATCTGCCAGCCGGTGCCACGGCCCTTGGGCGAAACACTGTTCATTCATACAGTATTCCATGACCGGCGCCGTCGCGGTCGCCACCCGGGTCGCGATCACGGGTATCGAGGTGCTCGAGCAGCGATGGCGGTCGGCCGCGCGCCAGCGGGCCGCCGGTGGCCGACCAGCCGTCGAGCCCGTCGGCCAGCGGCCGCACGCGCCGGTGGCCGGCGCGCAGCAGCGCGCGGGCGGCCAGCGCGGCCGAGGCTTCGTTCGGGCAATTGCAGTAGAGGATGATCTCGCGGTCGCCCGGCAGCCGGTGCGCGTGGCGCTCCAGGTCGCGCGGCACCGCCTGCAGTGCGCTGGGGATGTGCTGGGCGTCGAGGTCGAGCGCCTCCGGCGAGCGCACGTCGATCAGCAGCGGCGGCAGCGCCTCGTCGAGCAGCGCGCGCAGGTCGGCCGGCGCGAGCCGCGGCAGGTCGGCCGCGAGCAGGAAGCGCCGTCGGCGCCACCAGCGCCAGCCGATGAAGCCGGCCAGCAGCACCGCCAGCACGATGGCGGCGGTGGTGCCGATGTCGGCCAGTCGGGCCAGCAGCCAGTCGACCTGCGCGAAGAACAGCGCGCCCAGGCCGAGGAAGGCCAGCGTCCAGGCCGCACCGCCGAGCAGCCCGAACGCGACGAAGCGCCCCACCGGCATGCCCACCGCACCGGCCATCGGCGCCGCCACCACCGACACGCCCGGCACGAACTTGGCGGCCACCAGCGCGCTGCCGCCCCAGCGCACGATCAGCGATTCGCTCTGCCGCACGCACGAATCGGGCGACAGCGAGATGCGGCACAGCAGTGCCAGCACCCGCGCGCCGTGGCGCCGGCCGGCGACGAACCACATGGCGTCGCCGAGCAGGTTGGCCAGCAGCGATGCGAGCAGCACCGCCGGCAGGCCGAGCGTGCCCTGCACCACCAGGCTGCCGGCCACCACCAGCAGCGGCGCGGCCGGCAGCGGCGCGCCGATGCGCGCGGCCAGCGTGACCAGGAAGACCAGCGAGACGCCGTGCTGCACCAGCAGCGCGATCAGCGTGTTCATCGGGACGGCGGGCAGATCGGCATGGGCCGCACGATAGCCCAATCGCCAGCGCCGCGCCCGCGTCAGGGCGCGTGCTGCAGGCGGTACAGCCCAACGTCGACACGACCGGCGCGGAAGCCCGCCTCGCAGTAGCAGAGGTAGTACTCCCAGAGCCGGCGGAAGCGCAGGTCGAAGCGGCGGTCGAGGGCTTCGATCGCCGGCCACTCCGCCAGGAAGCGCCGCCGCCACTCGGCCAGCGTGCGCGCGTAGCCCAGCCCGAAACGCTCGGCGTGCGTGACGACCAGGCCTGCCCGCGCGGCCTCCTCGGCGATGCGCTCCGGTGTGGGCAGCATGCCGCCAGGAAAGATGCAGCGCTGGATGAAATCCGGGGTCGACCGGTAGCGCTCGAAATGCGCCGCGTCGATCGTGATGGCCTGCAGCAGCGCGGTGCCGCCGCTGGCGAGCCGGTCGCGCAGCACCGCGAAGTAGGTCGGCCAGTAGGCCTCGCCGACCGCCTCGATCATCTCGATCGAGACGATGCGGTCGTAGCGTCCCTCGAGGTCGCGGTAGTCCTGCAGGCGCAGGTCGAGCTGCGGCGCCACGCCGGCCCACGCGGCCCGCTCGCGTGCGAAGGCCAACTGCTCGCGCGACAGCGTCACGCCGGTCACACGGGATGCGAAGCGCCCGGCCAACGTGGCCGCCAGCGTGCCCCAGCCGATGCCGATCTCCAGCACGCTGGCGCCTTCGCGCATGTCCAGCAGCTCGACGATGCGCTCGAGCCGGCGCTGCTGGGCCGCCTCCAGCGTCTGCGCTGGATCGTCGGCGTCGAACAGTGCGCTGGAGTACAGCATGCTGGCGTCGAGCCAGCGGGCGTAGAAGTCGTTGCCCAGGTCGTAGTGGAAGGCGATGTTGTCGCGGCTGCCGCGGCGGGTGTTCGCATGCCGCCGGTGCAGCCACCGACCGAACCAGCGCGCCGGCCCGCGGCTTTCGACCGCGCGGCCGAACGCGGCCTCGTTGGCCGCGCCGAAGCACAGCAGTTCGCACAGGTCCGGCGTGCTCCAGTCGCCGTCGCGGTACGAAAACGCCAGGCCCACGTCGCCTTCGAGCAGCAGGCGCAACAGCGGCCGCCAGCGGTGCAGGTGCAGCGCGGCCTGCGGACCGGGCAGCGCGCCGGTGGCCTCCAGGCGGGTGCCGTCGGGCAGCGTCAGCGACAGCCGGCCGTGGCGCACCCGCGCGAGCAGGCGGCGCAGCGGCGCGTGGTGCGGCGCCGTGCGGCCGCCGTGCAGGGTCAGGGTGGATGACATGTCAGTGTCCATCGCGTCGAACGACGGTAAGGGGCTGCGCCGGCGCGGCCGGCCGCGGGTGCAGCGCCGCGCCCTTGGTCCACAGCTTCAGCGCCTCCCAGTGGATGCCGCCGATGACCTTCAGCGTCAGCAGCGGGTGCGAGACGAAGGCGCGCCACAGGGCCGCATCGGTGAGCGGGCGGCGCCGTGCCTGCAGGCGGGCGAACAACACCGTGTCGTCGGCGCCTTCGCCGGCCTGCACCCCGATCGCCACGGACAGCCGCTCGCGTGGCGGCTCGATGCGGAAGCGGTAGTGCAGGTCCATGCCGAGGAACGGCGAGACGAAGAGCTGCTTGTCGCAGCGTTGCTCGACCCGATCGCCCGCCCCGGCCGGGACCTCGATGAGATGGCTGTGCCGCTCGCCGAAGGTGTTGTGGACTTCGTAGACGATGGCCTGCAGGCCGCCGCCCGGCGCCTCGCAGAACCACAGGCTGAGCGGATTGAAGGCATAGCCGAGGAGGCGCGGCATCGCCAGCAGCCCGATCGCGCCGCCGGTGGGCAGGCCGGCCGCACGCAGGTATGCCTCGACCTGCGCCCGCAACCCCGCCACGTCGCGGGCGCGGCCGTCGCCATGGTCGGCCGGGTAGAAACTGAACAGGTTGAAGCGGCCGACCGAGAACCAGCGCAGCCGCGCCGGCAGCGACGGCAGTTCGTCCAGGTCGAGCAGCAGCGAGAACACCCGGTACGCCAGCCGGTGGCGCAGCGGGCGCAGCCGCTGGTGCATCACATCGCCGACGTAGAGGGCCGAGCGCAGCGGCGCTGCGGCGCGGCTCACGAGACGGCCTCGGCGGTGATCTGGATGCGGCCCGACTCGTCGGGCACCGACCACGGCCGCCGCACGCCGCCCAGCGCCTCGGCGACCGCCAGGCCGGCCTGCAGGCCGTCCTCGTGGAAGCCGGCGCCGAAGTAGGCGCCGCAGAACCAGGTGCGCTGGTGCCCCTGCAGGCGCCACAGCCGGCGCTGCGCGGCGATGGCCGCGGCGTCGAACAGCGGGTGCTCGTACACCTCGGTGCGCAGCAGGTGCTCGGCGCGCGGCGGCACGGGCGGGTTGAGCGTCACGAACAGCGGCGGCGCGTCCGGCCCCTGCGGCAGGTGCGGCTGCAGGCGGTTCATCCAGTAGGTGACGGTCGGCAGCGCGCCGGGCTGCCGGGAGGCGAGGTAGTTCCAGCTCGACCAGACGGCGCGGCGCCGCGGCATGCAGGCGGGGTCCCGGTGCAGCACCGCGACGTTGCGGCTGTAGCGGAACGCGCCGAGCATGGCGCGTTCGGCGGGGGTCGGGTGCGCCAGCAGCGCCAGCGCCTGGTCGGCGTGGGTGGCCAGCACCACCTGGTCGAACGGCGCCGTCCAGTCCTCCGCCCCCGTGCGCAGCCGCACGCCCTGGGCATCGCGGTGCAGCGCCGTCACGGCGGCCTCGCGCTGCAGCGAGAAGGCCGCTTCGCGGTCCTGCGTCAGGCGCCGCACGTACTCGCGGCTGCCGCCGTCGACGGTGCGCCACACCGGCCGGCCGCTGAGCTGCAGCAGGCCGTGGTTCTGGCAGAAGCGGGCGAACGCGCCGAACGGGTGATCGCCCACCTGCGCGGCCGTCGACGACCAGATCGCCGCCCCCATCGGGTAGAGGTGGTCGTCGCGGAAGGCGCGGCCGTAGCCGCGGGCATCGAGGTAGGCGTCGAGCGACATCTCGTCGCAGGCGGCGATGTCGTGCGGCGCCTCCCGGTAGAAGCGCAGCAGCTCGGCCAGCATGCGCCAGAAGCGCGGCCGCAGCAGGTTGCGGCGCTGCGCGAACAGGCCGCGGAGGTCGGTGCCGGCGTATTCGAGCGCGCCACGGTCCAGGCTGACCGCGAACGACATGTCCGAGGCCCGGGTCGGCACGTCCAGGTGGCGGAACAGCGCCGTCAGGTTGGGGTAGGCCGGCTCGTTGTAGACGATGAAGCCGGTGTCCACCGGCACGGCAGCGCCGCCGGCCGATGGCACCTCCACCGTGTGGCTGTGGCCGCCGAGCCGCGCCTCGGCCTCGAACAGCGTCACCTCGTGCCGCCGGGCCAGCAGCCACGCGCAGGACAACCCCGAAATCCCGCTGCCGACCACCGCGACGCGCAACCGCGGACGCTCCGAAGGGGTGGCGGGCGCCAAGGGGGGGCGGGAAAAGGCCGGTGCCGACATGAAGCGCTCCAGTTTTGGGGGCTTCTACGCAGCCGGCGGCGTTTTGGATCGCGCAGCGCGCCGGGAAGATCCGCCCGCTGCGGCGCCCGAGCGGCGATGATCCGGAACGCCGCGCGGTGCGTAGAAGGGCCATGGGCACCCTGCGACGCGACTCCCCGGCCACCTCCCTGCCCTCCCGGCCGGGCGGCGACGCCCCTTCTGCCCCGATGAGACCCCGCCGCTTGACCGTCGTGCCCCTCGATCCCGACCGCGCCGCCGCGCCGTCCCCCGCGTCGCCCCCCGACTGGGCCGGTGCGGTGGCGCAGGTCGCCCAGGCGCAGGACCGCGACGCCTTCGCGGGCCTGTTCTCGCACTTCGCGCCGCGCGTGAAGGGCTGGCTGGTGCGCACCGGCAGCCCCGAGGACCAGGCCGAGGAACTGGCGCAGGAGACGATGGTCGCGGTGTGGCGCAAGGCCGCCCTGTTCGATCCGGCCCAGGCGGCCGTCTCGACCTGGATCTTCACGATCGCGCGCAACCTGCGGGTCGATGCGACGCGCCGGCAGCGGCCCGAGAGCGGCGGCCCTGCCGACTTCGCGTTCGACGAACTGGACGACGGCCAGGCCGGCGTGGCCGAGCAGGTCGACGCCAGCCGGCTGGCGCGCCGGGTGCGCGATGCGCTGCACCGCCTGCCGCCGGCGCAGGCGCAGGTGCTGCGCCTGTCCTTCTACGACGACGAACCCCACTCGCGCATCGCCACCGAGCTCGGCATTCCGCTGGGCACGGTGAAGTCGCGGGTGCGGCTGGCGGTGGCGCAGCTGCGCCGCTTGCTGGAACCGTGAGCCATTGCAGATCGCAGGTCCGACATGGAGCCCGTCACCATCCGCCACCATCCCGAAGACGACCAGTTGCTCGCGCTGGCCGCCGGCACGCTGCCGGTCGGCCCGCGGCTGGTGCTGCAGACCCACCTGGAGCTGTGCCCCACCTGCCGCTCGCGGGTGACGGCGCTGCGGGCCATCGGCGGCGCGCTGCTGGACGAAGCCGCCGCCGCGCCGCTGCAGCCCGGCGCCCTCGCCCGCACGCTGCAGCGCATCGACCAGACCGAGGCCCTGCCGCCCGCGCCCGCCGTGCAGCGTGTCAGCGCCCCGCCGCCGCTGCCCGAGGGCGCCATGTGGCCGCGCGCGCTGGTGCACTGCACCGCCACGCGCTGGCGCTGGATCGGCCCGCAGATGCGCTGGAGCCGCGTGTCGGTGCCCGGCGCACCGGAGGCCAACGTGTTCCTGCTGCGCATCGGCGCCGGGCGCTACCTGCCACAGCACACGCACCGCGGCACCGAACTCACCCAGGTGATCTACGGCCGCTTCCACGACGGCCGGGCGCTGTTCGGCCCCGGCGACTTCGACACCACCGACGATGCGGTGCACCACCAGCCGGTGGTGCAGGACGGCAGCGAGTGCATCTGCGTCGCCTCGGTGGAGGGCCGGCTGCACTTCGACGGCTTCATCGCCCGCGGCCTCGCCGCCCTCGCCGGGATGTGAGGCGCAGCACCGCGGCGCCGGCGCAGGCCGCGACGCCGCTGACGGTGCCGCCCCACGCCAGGTCGACCAGCGTCACGCGCCACGGCCAGTCGCGCAGCGTGGCCTGGTTGGTGAGGTCGTAGGTGCCGTAGGCGAGCAGGCCGAGGAACACGCCGCGGCCGAGCGCCCCCATCGGGCGACGTGCCGGCAGCGCGGCGAAAAACACCAGGCCGGCGACATACAGCGCATAGAACAGCACCGCGGCCGGCCAGTCCACCGCCGGCGCCATCAGGTGGCCGAGCGCCGGCCGGTACAGCGCCGCGTTCATCGAGACCAGCCACACCGCGTCCATCGCCAGGAACACGGTGGCGATGACGGCATAGGCCAGCGACAGCTGGCCGGGACGGGATCGGGGCGCGAGGGGGTGCATCGGGAGCTCCTGCAAGACGACATTCAACGCAAACGGTAGGTGAGCAGCCGGCCGCCCCTGACCCGCGCGTCGAGGCCCACCCAAGCACCGTCGGCCCGCGCGCGCCAGACCGTCAGGTCCTGCGTCGCGGTGGTCAGCCGCCACGGCGTCGCGGCGACCTCGTTGCCGCGCACGCCGATCGTGGCATCGGGCTGGCGCTCGAAGCGCACCTCCTCCAGGCGGCCGGTCTGCGGGTTCAGCAGCCGGGTCTGGGTCGACAGCCGCGGGTGCCAGTAGGCGAACGACATCACGCAGTCGGCCTCGGCCGGGCGCTGTAGCTCGACCTGCAGCGGCGTGCCGTCGTCGTCGGTGCGCGACTGCAGCGCGCGCAGGCAGTCGCCCTCCCAGCGCTCCTGGGCCTCATGGCGGTAGCGGTACACGACGATGCCGAGCAGCCGCACGTCGAAGCGCGCCCGGCTGTCGACCTCGCGCTGCGCCGCGGGGCCGCGCACCACGAACCGGTGCGTGCCGATGGGCCGGTCGTCGAGGCGGGCCTCGAAGTCCCAGACCGTCTCGGACGCCGGCTGCGCCCGCGCCAGCGAAGCGGTCAGCAGGGCGACGGCGGCGAGCCGCTTCATGGCCCGGCCCGGCGTCGCGGCGGCCACGGGATGAACGCGCTGGTGCGCGCCACGTAGTCGCGGTACTGCGGGCGGCGCTCGCCGATGTCGCGCTCCAGCAGCGTGACACCGGAGACGCGCAACAGCAGCACCGTCATCAGCACCGGCGAGGCCAGGGCCCACGCGTGCGTTGCGCCGCCGCCCGACACGGCCATCACCCCCAGGCCCCACCACAGGCAGGTTTCACCGAAGTAGTTCGGGTGGCGCGACCAGCGCCACAGGCCCTGGTCCATCACGCGGCCCTGGCTGCCCGGCTGGCGGCGAAAGCGCGCCAATTGCGCATCTGCCACGGTCTCCATCGCCAGCCCGCCGAGGGCCAGCACGGCGCCCACCGTGTCCAGCGGCTGCCAGGGGCCACCGCCGGCCGCGGCCAGCACGGGCAGGCCCACCACCCAGGCCAGCACCGCCTGCAGCAGGAAGACCAGCCAGAGACTCTTCCACGCAAAGCCCGGGTCGTTGCGCGCCCGGATCTCGCGATAACGCCGGTCTTCGCCATGGCCCCAGTTGCGGCGGGTGATGTGCCACGCCAGCCGCAGCGCCCAGGCGACCAGGACCGCCAGCATCATGCCCACCCGCGCGTCGCTCCCGAGCCTCACGCCATAGAAGACGGCCGGCCCCGCAATGAACACCGACCAGAAGCGGTCGACGATGCTCACATCGCGCAACGGCACGCTGGCGGCCCACACCGGCAGCGCCAGGACGACGGCCAGCAGCAGGCCGATGCCGGCGGTGGCCAGGTTCGCTTCCATCGCGCCGCGCCGCTCAGCCGCGCTGCGGCGCGAAGAGGTAGTGCGAGACCCACCACTGCTGCCCGCCATCGTGGCCGAACAGTTCTTCGACCGCCAGCAGGAACAGCCGCCAGCGCTGCCACCACAGCGCGGCATCGCCTACGCCGTACACCTGTCGGAACATCGGCATCAGCGCGTCGCGGCGGGCATCCAGCCGCTGCAGCCACGCCGCCGCGGTGCGCTGGTAGTGGCGGCCGTCCCAGCGCCAGCGCTGCTGCAGCGCGAGCCGGTCCTGGCACAGCAGTGCGAGGTCGTCGCTGGGCATCATGCCGCCGGAGAAGAAGTACTGGCTCATCCAGTCGCCGGCGTCACGCACCTCGAAGGTGTACGGCGCCTCGCGGTGCGCGAACACGTGCAGGAAGAAGCGCCCTTCCGGCCGCAGCCAGCCGGCCACCTGCGCAAACGCCCGCGGCCAGTTGCGCAGGTGCTCGAACATCTCCACCGAGACGACGCGGTCGAAGCGCCGCTCGGTCTGGAACGTGTTGAAGTCGCAGGTCAGCACCTCGAGGTTGCGCAGCCCGCGCGCGGCCGCCTCGGCCTCGATGAAGCGGCGCTGCGGCGCGGAGTTCGACACCGCCAGGATGCGGCTGGCCGGATAGTGCGCGGCCATCCACAGGCTCAGCGACCCCCAGCCGCAGCCCAGCTCCAGCACGTCCTGGCCATCGGCCAGGCCGGCGCGGCGGCAGGTCTCGGAGAGTGCGGCGGCCTCCGCCTCGGCCAGCGTGTCCACGCCGTCGGGCCACCAGCAGCAGCTGTACTTGCGGTGCGGCCCCAGCATGGCCTCGAACAGCGCCGGCGGCAGCTCGTAGTGCTGGGCGTTGGCCTTCTCCGGCGACACGGCCAGCGGTGCCCCCCGCAGCTCGGCGATGAAGCGCTGCGTCGCCATGGCGGCAAACTCGGCATCGCCGTGGCGCAGCTCGCGCAGGCGCTGGCGCAGCAGGTGGCGGATGCCCCGCCGCACCACGGCATCGGGCACCAGGCCGCGCACCAGCGCGCGCTCGGCCCAGCGCAGCGCCGTGCCGGCCTCCACGGCATTGGCCGGGGCCGCTCGAGAGTCCAACGCGTGTTGTGAGGTCATGGCGGTTCCGCACGGAGCTTCGACGGCGGTTCTACGCGCCGCGCCGCGCGCCGGATCACCGCATCGCGGCCAGGGCCTCGTCGCTGACCTGCGCGGCGCGCGCCTGCAGCGCCGGCTGGATGAAGTCGGCCAGCGCGCGCATGCGTGCGCTCAGGTGCGGCCCGCGCACCAGCACCATCACCAGCGGGTACGGCAGGCCCTGAACATCGGGCAGCACCCGCACCAGCCGGCCGGCGAGCAGGTCGTCGGCAACGTCGAGGCGCGATTTCAGCGCGATGCCATGGCCATCGAGTGCCCACAGCCGCGACAGCAGGCCGTTGTCGGCGGTGCGGCGCACCCGCGGCTGCACTTCGACCCGCCGGCCGCCGTGCAGCAGCGACCAGCGGTGGCCCGGCCGCCCGCTGCTGCGCAGCGCGATGCCCTCGTGCTGCGCCAGGGCGGCCAAGTCGCGCGGGGTGCCGGCGCGTTGCAGGTACGCCGGGGCCGCCACCAGCACCGTGCTGTTGTCCACCAGCGGGCGCACGATCTGGTCGACACCGCGCGGCTCGCCGTAGCGCAGCGCGGCGTCCACCGGCTCGCGGCCGATGTCGCTGAGGCGGTCGCTCACTAGAAGCTCGAGCTGCACCTGCGGATGGCGCTCGAGGAACTGGTCGAACAGCGGCCGCATCACGTGCAGGCCGAGGTCGTTGGACACCGCGATGCGCAGGCTGCCGCGCACCTCGCGCAGCGGTGCGTGCAGTTCAGCGGCGCCCTGGTCGAGCAGGCCGAGAGCCTCGCGCACGCGGTCGAGGAAGGCCCGGCCCTCTGCGGTGACCTTCAGCGCACGGGTGTTGCGGGCAAACAGCGCCACGCCCAGCTGCGCCTCGAGCCGGCGCACCGCGGCCGTGGCGGTGGCCGGCAGCAAGTCGCGCTCGCGCGCCGCGGCCGCCACGCTGCCGAGGTCGGCGACGCGCAGCGCCAGCCGCAGGGCGGGCAGTTCGAAGGGCAGCTCGGCCGCCGGGCGGGTCGACTTCATTGACAAACCTCGTTTGCGACTGCCGCAGTCTGCCACGGCTGGTTTGCGTGCCCGGCCGACGGCACCATCACGCATCGCCATCGATTGAAGGAGCCCATGATGAAAGCCCTCGGCCACCGCCGCCCCCTGCCGCTCGACGACGCCGACGCGCTGTTGCTGCTCGACCTGCCCGAACCGCAGCCCGGCCCGCACGACCTGCTGGTGCAGGTCGAGGCCGTGTCGGTGAACCCGGTCGACACCAAGGTGCGCGGCGGCGCGCCGCTGCCCGAAGGCCAGTCGGAGCGGGTGCTCGGCTGGGATGCGGCCGGCACCGTGCTGGCGGTCGGTGCGGCGGTCGAGGGCTTCGCGCCCGGCGACCGGGTCTGGTACGCCGGCGCGATCGACCGGCCCGGCAGCCACGCCGAGCGCCACGCGGTGGACGCGCGCATCGCCTCGAAGATGCCGCGGACCCTCGGCTTCGAGGACGCGGCCGCGATGCCGCTGACCGCGATCACGGCCTGGGAGCTGCTGTTCGACCGCCTCGGCGTGCCCGAAGGCGGTGGCCGGGGCGAGCGGCTGCTGGTCGTGGGCGCCGCCGGCGGCGTGGGTTCGATGCTGGTGCAGATCGCGCGCCAGTTCACGCAGCTGGAGGTGATCGCCACCGCCTCGCGCCCCGAGAGCCGCGACTGGGCGGTGTCGATGGGCGCGCACCACGTGGTGAACCACCACGAACCGCTCGACCAGGCCCTGGCGGCCGCCGGGCGGGCCCCGGTGCAGTACGTGGCCAGCCTGACGCAGACCGAGCGGCACTACGCCGCGCTGGTGGCCGCGATGGCGCCCCAGGGCAAGCTGGCCTTGATCGACGACCCGGCCACGCCGCTGGACGTGCGGGCGCTGAAGCAGAAGTCGATCTCGCTGCACTGGGAACTGATGTTCACGCGCAGCCGCTTCCAGACCCCGGACATGGCCGAACAGGGGCGCCTGCTGGCGCGCGTGGCCGCGGCGGTGGACGACGGCCGGCTGCGCAGCACCGCCACCCAGCGGCTGGGCCCGCTGAGCGTGTCCACGCTGCGCGCGGCCCACGCCCAGCTGGCCTCGGGCACCACCATCGGCAAGGTGGTGCTGGGCGCGCTGCGCTAGGCGCTGGCGAAGGGCCTCAGAGCAGGTGCGCCAGGGCCGAGTGGGCATCCAGCCACCACGCGGCCAGCTCGCTGTCCGGATCGAGCAGCGTGAAGTCGTCGAACTGGAACCCGGGCGCGACGATGCAGGCCACCAGGCTGTAGTCCCCTTCACAGGTGGCCGCCTGCCAGCGGCCGGCCGGCACCGTGTGCTGCGGCCGCCGGCCCTGCTGCACCGGGCCGAGCACGACCTGCTCGAGCTGGTGCTGCGTTTCGTCGAGCAGGTACAGCCGCAGCGGCGCGCCCTCGAGGTGCACCCAGACCTCGTCGGACGTGACCCGGTGCCAGCGGCTCGCCCCGTTCGCGGTGAGCAGGAAATGGATCGACGTCAGCGCCGGCCGCGCCCCGCGGCCATCGCTCGGCGCCACCGACGACGCGGAGCGGTGCACCTCGGCATAGGCGCCGCCCTCGGGGTGCGGCTGCAGGCCGAGCAAGGCGATCAGCTCGGCGACACGGGCGTTCGGCAGGTTCGACGTCATGCGGGTCTCCTGATGGTCTGCGCTGGCCGGCCGCCGTGGCAGCGATCACCCCAGCAACTGGCGCAGCACGTACGGCAGGATACCGCCGTGGTGGTAGTAGTCCACCTCGATCGGCGTGTCGATGCGCAGCGTGAGCCGCGTCTGCACCGTGCTGCCGTCGCGGCGGTGCACCGTCAGCGTCGCCTCGCTCTGCGGCTGCACCGGCTCCGGCACGTCGATGTCGATCACCTCGTCGCCGGTCAGCCCCAGCGTGGTCCAGGACGTCTGGTCGCGGAACTGCAGCGGCAGCACGCCCATGCCGATCAGGTTGCTGCGGTGGATGCGCTCGAAGCTGCGCGCCACCACGGCCTTGATGCCCAGCAACTGCGTACCCTTGGCGGCCCAGTCGCGGCTGGAGCCGGTGCCGTATTCCTCGCCGGCGAAGATGACGGTGGGCACGCCGTCGGCCATGTAGCGCATCGCGGCGTCGAAGATGAACTGCTGCTCGCCGCTGGGCTGGTGGATCGTCAGGCCGCCTTCGACGCGCGCGCCGTCGGCCTTGGCCGGCAACATCAGGTTCTTGATGCGCACGTTGGCGAAGGTGCCGCGCATCATCACCTCGTGGTTGCCGCGGCGCGAACCGTAGCTGTTGAAGTCCACCGGCTGCACGCCGTGCTGCTGCAGCCAGGCGCCGGCCGGGCTCTGCGCCTTGATGGAACCGGCGGGCGAGATGTGGTCGGTGGTGATCGAGTCGCCGAACAGCGCCATGATGCGCGCGCCCTTGACGCCCGGCACCACCTTGGCCGGCTGCGGCGTGAAGCCGTCGAAGAACGGCGGCTTGGCGATGTAGGTGCTCTCGGGCCAGCTGTACACCTCGCCGGCGATGCCGCGGATGGCCTGCCAGAGCTCGCCCGGCGCCTGCTTCACGCGGGCGTAGTTGGCGCGGTAGGCATCGGCGTCGAGCGCGAAGCGCAGCAGGTCGTGCACCTCCTGGCTGGTCGGCCAGATGTCCTTCAGCATCACCGGCCGGCCGTCGCTGCCGGTGCCCAGCGGTTCGGTCAGCAGGTCGCGCGTGACGTTGCCGGCGATCGCGTAGGCCACCACCAGCGGCGGGCTGGCGAGGAAGTTGGCGCGCAGGTTCGGGTGGATGCGCGCCTCGAAGTTGCGGTTGCCCGACAGCACCGCGGCACACACCAGGTCGTGCGACGTGATGGCCTCGTTGATCTCGGGCGCCAGGTCGCCGGCGTTGCCGATGCAGGTGGTGCAGCCGTAGGCCGCCACCGCGAAGCCGAGCTGCTCGAGCGAGGGCAGCAGGCCGGCCTTCTCGAGGTAGTCGGTGACGATGCGCGAGCCCGGCGCCAGCGAGGTCTTGATGTGGGCCGGCACCTTCAGCCCGGCCGCCACGGCCTTCTTCGCCAGCAGGCCGGCGGCCAGCAGCACGCTCGGGTTGGAGGTGTTGGTGCACGAGGTGATGGCCGCGATCAGCACGTCGCCGTGGTGCAGCTTCAGGCCGTTGGCGGCGGTGTAGGTCTGCTGCAGCCGCTCGGGCGCCTGGTTGAAGCCGTTGGCCGCCACAGGAGCCGCGAACAGGTCGCGGAAGGTGGGCGCCAGCTTGGCCAGTTCGATGCGGTCCTGCGGCCGCTTCGGGCCGGCGAGGCTGGGCGTCACGGTGGAGAGGTCGAGCTTCACCACCTGCGAGTAGTCGATCTGCCCGGCGCGCGGGATGCCGAACATCTGCTGCGCCTTGAAGTAGCCCTCCAGCGCGGCGATCTCGTCGTCGCTGCGGCCGGTGCCGCGGAAGTAGTCGAGCGTGCGCTCGTCCACCGGGAAGAAGCCCATCGTCGCGCCGTACTCGGGCGCCATGTTGGCGATGGTCGCGCGGTCGGGCACGGTGAGGCTGGCAGTGCCCTCGCCGAAGAACTCGACGAACTTGCCGACCACCTTCTCGCGGCGCAGGATCTCGGTGACGGTGAGCACCAGGTCGGTGGCGGTCATGCCTTCGCGCAACTGGCCGGTGAGCTCGAAGCCCACCACGTCGGGCGTCAGGAAGTACACCGGCTGGCCGAGCATGCCGGCCTCGGCCTCGATGCCGCCGACGCCCCACCCGACCACGCCGACGCCGTTGATCATCGTCGTGTGGCTGTCGGTGCCCACCAGGCTGTCGGGGTAATACACCGCGGGCTCATCGTTCGAGCCACCGGTCTTGTGCACGCCGCGGGCGAGGTACTCCAGATTGACCTGGTGGACGATGCCGAAGCCCGGCGGCACCACGCCGAAGGTGTCGAACGCCTGCATGCCCCACTTCATGAACTCGTAGCGCTCGCGGTTGCGCGAGAACTCGAGCTTCATGTTGAGGTCGAGCGCGTTCTTGTCGCCGTAGTGGTCGATCATCACCGAGTGGTCGACCACCAGGTCCACCGGCACCAGCGGCTCGATGCGCTTGGGCGCCTGGCCCTGCTCGGCCGCGACATTGCGCATCGCCGCCAGGTCGGCCAGCAGCGGCACGCCGGTGAAGTCCTGCAGTACCACGCGCGCGACGACGAACGGAATCTCCTCCGTGCGCGGCGCCTTGGCCTGCCACCCGGCCACCTGCTTCACGTGGTCGGCCTGCACCTTCTTGCCGTCGCAGTTGCGCAGCACGCTCTCCAGCACCACGCGCATCGACACCGGCAGCCGCGACACGTCCACGCCCAACGCCTCGCCGAGGGCGGGCAACGACCAGAAGCGGCCCTCGCGCCCGCCGGGCAACGGAAAGGTGCGCAGGGTCTGGGCAAAGTCTCGGCTCATCGGGATACTCCTCTGGCGGTGGCAGGTGGATCGAGGTGCGAACGATTCTGGCAGCGGCCCGCGGCCGCCACGATGACAAGCGGCAAGAGACCCCGCCCCCGTCGTGTCGGGCACGCGCCTTGCCACGGGGCCATCATCCAAACGTCAAGGAGTTGAGCATCATGGGCATCATCGGAACCATCGTCGTCGGCCTGATCGTCGGCGCGCTCGCCCGCTGGATCATGCCCGGCGAGCAGAAGATGGGCTGGATCCTCACCTGCCTGCTGGGCATCGTCGGGGCGGTTCTTGCCGGCTTCATCGGCCAGGCGCTGGGCTGGTACGCCGCCGGCCAGGGCGCCGGCTGGATCGCGTCGATCGTCGGCGCAGTGCTGGTGCTGTTCGTCGTGGGCAAGCTGCGCCGCACCTGACGGCGCGGCCGCGCGAGGGGCGGTTGAGGGACACTCGGCAGCCATGCCTGCCGACCTCTCCCGCCCCTCACGCCTGGCCCTCGTCACCGGCGGCTCGCGCGGCCTCGGCGCCGCGCTGGTGGCCGCGCTGCGCGACGACGACTGGCAGGTCGTCGAACACTCGCGCACCGCACCGCATGCCGATTCCGTGCGGGTCGACCTGGCCGACCCGCTGGCCGCCTGCGCTGCCGCCGAGGCGGCCCTCGCTCGCCTGGACCTGTCGGCCGTGCGCGAGCTCTACCTGATCGCCAACGCCGGCACGCTGACGCCGATCGGCCCGACCGCGCGACAGCCTCCGGACGCCCTGCTGCAGAACCTGCACACCAACGTGGTGGGCCCGGTGCTGCTGCTGTCGCGCTGGATCGCGCACTGCCAGGCGCTGCCGGCGCGCAAGCGCATCGCCCACATCTCGTCGGGCGCGGCACGCACGGCGTATCCCGGCTGGTCGCTGTACGGCCTGGCCAAGGCCGGCATGGAGCAGCACCTGCGCTGCATCGCCGCCGAGCAGGCCGGCGAGGCCCACCCCTTCACCGCGGTCGACATCGTGCCCGGCGTCATCGACACCGCGATGCAGGACCAGATCCGCGCCACGCCCGAGGCCGACTTCCCGCTGCGCGAGCGCTTCGTGCAGCGCCATGCCGCCGGCGAGCTGCGTGCGCCGGCCGTGGTGGCGCGCGCGGTGCTGCGCATCCTGGCGCGCGACGACCTGCAGGGCGGCGAACGCTACGACGTCGCCGACCACCTGGGCGACGACGGGGCGGCACGGTGAAACACCCGCCCGACCTGCACCTGCGCGCGGCCGACGCCTCCCGCGACGCCGGGGCGATGCTGGCGATCTTCAACCACGAGATCGAGCACAGCACCGCGCTGTACGAAGAGGAGCCGCGCACGCTGGAGACGATGACGGCCTGGTTCGCCTCGAAGGCGGCGGGCGGCTGGCCGGTGCTGGTGGCCGAGGATCTCAGGGCACCCTGCTGGGCTTCGCCAGCTACGGGCCGTTCCGCGCCTACCCGTCGTTCCGCTACACCGTCGAGCACTCGGTGTACGTTTCGGTGGCGGCGCGCCGGCGCGGCGTGGCCAGGCGGCTGATGCGCGGGCTGGTGCAGCAGGCGCGCGAAGAATCGCTGCACGTGATGATCGGCGCGATCGACGCCGAGAACCACGCCAGCCTGGCGCTGCACGCGGCGCTCGGCTTCGAGCCGGTCGGCCACCTGAAGCAGACCGGCCGCAAGTTCGGCCGCTGGCTCGACCTGGTGCTGGTGCAGCGGCTGCTGGACGGCGGGCCGAGATGAGCCGGGTCTACACGCTGCTGTGGGAGGACTCGGAGCTGACGCGCTGCGAGGCGCCGGCAGCGGGCGAACTGCACTGGCTGTTCGCGGCGGCGCAGGTGCGCACGGCCGACGGCGAACTCGGCTGGCTGCGCGGGCTGCGGCTGGTGTTCCGGCAGGCGGTGTGGACGGGCGACATCGCGCTGGCGCAGGGGCGCATCCGCCATGCGCACGGGCTGCGGCCCTTCGGGGTGCCGGGCTCAGGCGATGAGCCCGTGGCGGGGTCCTTCACGATCGGGCACGACACGGTGCTGGACATTCGCGCGGCCAGTTGGGAAGCGGTACTTTCGACCGATGGGAAGTTCATCGCCTCGATGGCCTGCTAGAGCCCCTCTCCCCTCGTGGGAGAGGGGTTGGGGAGAGGGGGGACATGCCACGAGCCCCCTCTCCCCGGCCCTCTCCCGCAAGGGGAGAGGGAGTGCTCAGGGTCAGGCCTTCAGGAACTCGGCCTTCCCGCCCAGCCACCGGCTCACATGCGCCCGCGCGGCCGCCGCATGCCGGTCCAGCAGCAACGGCGCGATCCTGCGCGCATGCGCCAGCAGCGGCGCATCCTCCGCCAGGTCGGCGAACCGCAGCAGCGCATCGCCGCTCTGCCGCGAGCCCATGAACTCGCCCGGCCCGCGGATCTCCAGGTCGCGCCGCGCGATCTCGAAGCCGTCGGCGGTCTCGGCCATCGCGCGCAGGCGCGACTTGCCGGTGGCCGACAGCGGGCCGGTGTACAGCAGCACACACACGCTGGCGGCCGCACCGCGCCCGACCCGGCCGCGCAGCTGGTGCAGCTGGCTCAGGCCGAAGCGCTCGGCGTGTTCGATCACCATCAGGCTGGCGTTGGGCACGTCGACGCCCACCTCGATGACCGTGGTCGAGACCAGCAGGTCGAGCGTGCCGGCCTTGAAATCGTCCATCACCGCGGTCTTCTCGGCCGGCGGCATGCGGCCGTGCAGCAGGCCGACGCGGCGGCCCGGCAGCGCGGCGCTCAGTTCGGCATGGGTCTCGGTGGCGTTCTTCAGGTCGAGCGTTTCCGACTCCTCGATCAGCGGGCACACCCAGTAGGCCTGCCGGCCACGGGCGATCTCGTCCTCGATGCGCAGCACCACCTCGCCGCGCTTCTGCTCGCCGAACACCTTGGTGAGCACCGGCGTGCGGCCGGGCGGCAGCTCGTCGATGGTGCTGACCTCGAGGTCGGCGAAGTAGCTCATCGCCAGCGTGCGCGGGATCGGCGTCGCGCTCATCATCAGCAGGTGCGGCTCGAGGCTCTGACTGCGCAGCTTGTTGCGCAGTTCCAACCGTTGCGCGACGCCGAAGCGGTGCTGCTCGTCGATGATGGCCAGCCCCAGCTTGGCGAAGCGCACGTCGTCCTGGATCACCGCGTGCGTGCCGATCACCAGCTGCGCCTGGCCCGACGCGATGCGCTCGACCATCTCGCGCCGCGCCTTGCCCTTGCGGCTGCCGCTGAGCCAGGCGATCGACAGGCCCAGCGGCTCCAGCCACTGCACCAGCTTGCGGAAATGCTGCTCGGCGAGGATCTCGGTGGGCGCCATCAGCGCACACTGCCAGCCGGCGTCGATGGCGCGCAGCGCGGCCAGCGCGGCGACCACCGTCTTGCCCGAGCCGACGTCGCCCTGCAGCAGCCGGTGCATCGGCTGCGCGCGCGCGAGGTCATCGGCGATCTCCGCCACCACACGCGCCTGGGCACCGGTCAGCTCGAACGGCAGCTGCGCGGTGAAGCCGTCGTACACGCCGCCCGCGCGCGGGGGCAGCGCCGGGGCGCGCAACGTGGCGCGTTCGCGCTGCGCGGTGAGCTGCGACAGCTGCTGCGCCAGCAGCTCCTCGAACTTCAGGCGCTGCCAGGCCGGCTGGTGGTGGTCGTCCATCAGCGACAGCGGCGCACCGGCCGGCGGGTGGTGCAGCCACTGCAGCGCGGCGCGCAGCGTCGGCACGCCGGGCGGCAGCAGGTCGGCGGGCAGCACCTCGTCGAGCGGCGCGCGCTGCAGCCCGCTGGCCACCGCGCGGCGCAGGTAGGCCTGCGGCAACTGTGCCGAGGCCGGGTACACCGGCGTGAGCGACGCCGCCAGCGGCGCCCCCGGCTCGACCGCCTTGAAGGTGGGATGCACCATCTCCAGCCCGAAGAAGCCACCCCGCACCTCGCCGCGCACGCGCACGCGCTGGCCCGGCCGCAGCGTCTTTTGGTGCGACGGGTAGAAGTGCAGGAAACGCAGCACCAGCTCGGCCGCGTCTTCGTGCAGCCGCACCACGAACTGGCGGCGCGGGCGCAGCTCGACACGCGCGTCGTGCACCACCGCCTCGACCTGCGCGGTGTCGCCCTCGCGCAACCCGGCCAGCGGCGTCAGGCGGGTCTCGTCCTCGTAACGCAGCGGCAGGTGCAGCGCCAGGTCGATGTCGCGCAGCAGGCCCATGCGTTCCATGGCCTTGGCCGGAGCCGACTTGGCGGCCGCGGGCTGGGCCGGAGCATCTTGGACGTCGTCGCGCAGGGGCATGGAACAATTCTGCCTTCACCTCACCTCCAGGCCGGTACAGCCTGCTGCCATGCCACCCACGCCCGCTCCTTCCCGCGACTTCACCGTCGCCGATTTCGACTTCGACCTGCCGCCCGAGCTGATCGCCCAGCACCCCGCTGCCGAACGCACCGGCTCGCGCCTGCTGGACGGCACCGGTCCCGCACCGGTGGACCGCTTCTTTCGCGACCTGCCCGACCTGCTCGCCCCCGGCGACCTGCTGGTGTTCAACGACACCCAGGTCATCAAGGCCCGGCTGCACGGTGCCAAGGACAGCGGCGGCGCGGTGGAGGCGCTGGTCGAGCGGCTGCTGCCCGACCCGCGCGAGGTGTGGGCGCACCTGCGCGCCAGCAAGTCGCCGAAGGCCGGCGCCACGGTGTGGTTCCACGACCGCGACGGCCAGCGCTTCGCCGCCGAGGTGCTGGGCCGCTGCGGCCCCGAGGACAGCCTGTTCCACCTGCGCCTGCCGGACGACGCGCTGACGCTGCTCGACCGCTTCGGCCACGTGCCGCTGCCGCCGTACATCACGCACGACGACAGCGCCGACGACCTGCAGCGCTACCAGACCGTGTTCGCCAGCCGCCCCGGCGCGGTGGCCGCGCCCACCGCGGCGCTGCACTTCGACGAGGCGCTGCTGAGCCGGCTGCGCCTGGCCGGCGTCAATGCCGCGCGGGTGACGCTGCACGTCGGCGCCGGCACCTTCCAGCCGGTGCGGGTGGAGCGATTGGCCGACCACCAGATGCACACCGAGTGGTTCGAGGTGCCGAGCAGCACCGTGAGCGCGATCAACACCACCCGGGCGCGTGGCGGGCGCATCGTCTCGGTGGGCACCACCACGCTGCGCGCACTCGAATCGGCGGCGCGCGGCGGCACGCTCACGGCCGGCGCGCGGGAAACGAAACTCTTCATCACGCCGGGCTTCGAGTTCCGCGTGGTCGACCGGCTGATCACCAACTTCCACCTGCCCAAGAGCACGCTGCTGATGCTGGTGAGCGCGTTCGCCGGGTACGACCGCATCCGGGCGCTCTACTCGCACGCAGTCGCCGAGCGCTACCGCTTCTTCAGCTACGGCGACGCGATGCTGCTCGACCGGCTCACCGGCTGAGCCTGCCGACGATGTTCGCCCCCACCCCGGACTGGGCCGGCCACGCCGCCATCGACCTGGCGCAGCTGCCGGTGCTGCTGCCGATGGTGCTGAACGGCACCGCCCTGATCTTCGCCGCCTTCATCGGCGTGGCCGGGCTGCGCCGGCGCAGCGAGGCGATGGTCGGGCTGGTCGCGGTGACCTGGGGCGCCGCCGCGGTGCGCAACCTGTGGCGCATGGTGGTGGGCACGCCGGCGCCGTTCACCTGGGTCGACAAGGTCGACTTCGCGGTGCACACGGTGCTGCCGGCGATGTCGGTGCACCTGTGCCTGGTGGTGATGGGCCTGGCCACGCGTCGGCGCCTGCAGGGGCTGTACGGCAGCATCGCCGCGTTCATGGCGGCGGCGATGCTGCCGCCGCTGGCGCAGCACCTGTTCTGGGTGCGGGTGGGCGGCTACTGCGTGCTGCTGATCGTCTCGGCCTCGGCCTTCCTGCGCGCGCTGGCGCACAGCCGCGACTTGGCCGACCCGACCTACCGGCGCGTGCTGCACGGCCTGATGATCGTCTGGACCGCGAGCCTGGTGGACTACATGCGGGTGCTGTTCGGCTGGGCCGAGACGATGCCGGCCGCGCTGCCCTACGGCGTGCCGGTCGCGCTGACGATCTCGGCCTGGGCGCTGCTGCAACGGCTGGTGCGCACCAGTGCGGCGGTGCAGTCGGCCAACGCCGAGCTGGAGCGCCGCGTGCTGCAACGCACGCAGGAGCTCGAGGCGGCCAACGCGGCCAAGTCGCGGTTCCTCGCCTCGGCCAGCCACGACCTGCGCCAGCCGGTGGTCACCATCGGCCTGTTGGTCGACCTGCTGCGTGATCTGAGCGGGGATGAACGCCAACGGGCGATGGTGGAGCGTGTCGACAACGCCGTCGCGTCGATGGAGACGCTGCTCGGCGGCCTGCTCGACCTGTCGCGCTTCGACGCCGGCACGGTGAGCCCGCGCCGCGAGGCGGTCGACCTGCAGGCGCTGTTCGCGGCGATCGAGAGCCATGCCAGCGAAGCGGCCCGCCTGAAGGGCCTGCGGCTGCACTTTCGCACCCGACGGCTGGCGGCGCGCTCGGACCCGCTGCTGCTCGAGCAGATCCTGCGCAACCTGGTGAGCAACGCGCTGCGCTACACCGACCGCGGCGGCGTGCTGGTCACCGCGCGCACACGGCGCCGCCACGTCGTGCTGCAGGTGTGGGACACCGGCATCGGCATCCCGCTCGAACAGCAGGCCGCGGTGTTCGAGGAGTTCGTGCAGCTGCACAACCCGGCGCGCGAGCGCAGCCGCGGCATGGGGCTGGGCCTGGCCATCGTGCACCGCGCCGCGCGGCTGCTCGGCCACCGGCTGTGGCTGCGCTCCGAACCGGGCCGCGGCAGCTGCTTCTCGGTGGAGCTGCCGCTGGCACCGCTGCCCGCGCCGGTGGCCACGCCGCTGCCGTCCGGCACCACGCCGCTGGCGGGCCTCTGCCTGGCGCTGGTGGAGGACGACGACGCGGTGCGCGCCGCGCTGGAGGACCGCCTGGCGCAATGGGGCGCCGACGTCTGGACCTTCGGCTCGCTGCAGCAGCTCTTCGAGGCCTGCGAGCCGCTGCTGGAGAGCCGCACGCCGCTGCCCTGGCACCTGCTGGTGAGCGACCAGCGGCTGCCCGACGGCACCGGCCTGCAGGCCCTGGCCCGGCTGCGCGAGTCGTCGCCGCGGCTGGGGGGCCTGATCATCACGGGCAACACCGACCGGGCCGAACTGGCGCTGCTCGACGGCGCCGACGCCAAGGTGTTGCACAAGCCGTTCCGTGCCGACGTGCTGCTGGCCACCGTGATGGAAACCTACTGGCCCGGCCGCCCGGCGGCCTGAGCAGTGCGCGCGTCAGCCGCGCGTGTGGACCAGCCCCAGCCGCACCGCGGCCAGCACCGCCTGCGCCCGCGACTCGACCCCGAGCTTGCGGAAGATCACCAGGATGTGGCTCTTGACCGTGGACTCGGCCAGGTTCAGCTCGCGGCCGATGTTCTTGCTCGACAGCCCCTCGCTCATCAGCCGCAGCACGTCCAGCTGGCGGGCCGACAGCTCGAGCGCGCCGGGCGCCACCGGCGCGTCCTGGTGCACCACGTGCGGCTCGACCGGCCGGCGCGGCGCAGCCGGGGCCGGCGCCTCGCGCACCTGCTGCAGCCGCGCGGCCACCAGCGCGTTGCGCGGCAGGTACACGCCGCCGCCCAGCACCACGCGCAGCGCCTCGTCGATGATGCCGCCGCGCGAGGTCTTGGGGATGAAACCGCTGGCCCCGGCGGCCAGCGCCGCGTCCACCGTCTCGGGCCGGTCGTCGGCCGAGAGCACCACCACCGACGCCTGCGGCCGCACGTCGAGCACCTGCGACAGGCTGGCCAGCCCCTGGCTGTCGGAGAGGCCGAGATCGAGCAGCACCAGGTCGATCGGCGGTTCGGCAGCCAGGCGCTGCAGGCCGCTCGCCAGGTCCTGCGCATGCGAGACCTCGACGTCCGGAAAGCGCTGGCCGAGCAACAGCGTCATGCCGTCGCGGAACAGCGCGTGGTCATCGATCAGGAGGGCGTTCACGGTGCCGGATGCTAACGGTGAAAACCCGCAGTGGCCGCAGCGTCCTACAACGGCACCCGGACAGCCAGCCTGACGTCAGCCGCGCGTGGTGGGGCGCGCCGAGAGATCCCGCAACGAGGCGCAGCCGGACAGCGCCATCGCGATCTCCAGTTCGTCGCGCAGCAGCCGCAGCACGTGCGCCACGCCCAGCGGTCCGGCGGCGGCCAGCGCATACATCGGCGCGCGGCCGAGCAGCACCGCGCGGGCGCCCAGCCGCAGCGCGGCCAGCACGTCGGTGCCACGGCGGATGCCGCCGTCCACCAGGACCGGCACGCGGCCCTGCACCGCCGCCACCACCGGTGGCAGCAGCTGCGCCGCCGGCGCCTGGCCGTCGAGGCAGCGGCCGCCGTGGTTGGAGACCACCAGGCCGTCGATGCCGTGCTGCAGCGCCTGCACCGCATCGTCGGGGTGGCCGATGCCCTTGAGCAGCAGCGGCAGGCGGGTCCAGCGGCGCAGCGTGTCGACCTCGCGCCAGGTCGGCGCGGCCGCCATCAGGCCGCCGGCGAACACCGGGCCCGGCGACGCCAGGCCGGCGTCGGGCAGCGCGGTGGGATGGCCGGCCAGGTTGGCCGCCTGCACGCCGGGCGGCAGCCGGAAGCCGGCGCGCCGCTCACGGTCGCGCGCGCCATGCACGGCGGCGTCCACGGTCAGCACGATCGCCTCGTAGCCGTTCGCCTCGGCACGCTCGACCAGCTCACGGCTGCGCGCCGCATCGGGCTGCCAGTAGAGCTGGAACCAGCGCGGCCCCTGGCTGGCCCGGGCGACGGTCTCCAGCGACAGGGAGGACAGCGTGCTGAGCACGAAGCCGGCCTCCTGCGCCTCGGCCGCCACCGCGGTGCCCACTTCCCCGTCGGGATGGAACAGCCGCTGGTAGGCCACCGGGCCGACGAACACCGGGTGCGCGAAAGAACGCCCGAACAGCTCGATCGCCGTGCTGGCACCGGTCAGGTCCGCCAGCACGCGCGCCTGCTGCGGCTGAGCCGCCCAGGCCGCGCGGTTGGCACGGTGGGTGGTCTCGTCGCCGGCCGCCCCGTCGAGGTAGGCCCAGGCCGCCGGGTCGAGCCGCTCGCGGGCGAGCGGCTCGTAATCGGCCACCGCGGCCACGCCGGGCGGCAGCGCGGCGGTCACTTCGTCTCGGGATCGCTGACGAAACCGACCTTCTTCAGGCCCGCGGACGTGGCGTCGGCCAGCATCTGGGCCACGTGGCGGTAGGCCACGGCCTGGTCGGCGCGCAGGTGGATCTCCGGCTCGGGCGCGCCCTGCTCGACCTGCGCCCCTTCGTGCTTGAAGCGCTCGGCCGCCTCTTCGCGGCTGACCCGTTCACCGTTCCAGTAGCGCTGGCCCTCGGCGTCGATCGCGAACTCTATCTTGTTCGGCGTCGGCGGGTTGACCTGGCTGGTGGCCTGCGGGAGTTCGAGCTTCACGGAGTGCGTGAGCAGCGGCGCGGTGACGATGAAGATGACCAGCAGCACCAGCATCACGTCGATCAGCGGCACCATGTTGATGTCCGAGACCGGCGTGGAGCTGGACTTGCGGTCGAAGCTGGCGAAGGCCATGGCTGTCTCCGGGGCGCTCGGCGTTCAGGCCTTGGCGCGCAGTTCGCGCACTTCGGCGGCCGGCTTCTGCGCCTGGTCGGCCAGCGGCGAGCCCATCGACAGGAACGTCAGCAGTTCGAACGCGAACGCGTCGAGCTTGGCGTTCAGCACGCGGTTGCTGCGGGTGATGGCGTTGTAGCCGATCACCGCCGGGATCGCGACGGCCAGGCCGATGCCGGTCATGATCAGCGCCTCGCCCACCGGGCCGGCCACCTTGTCCAGCGTGCCGGCACCGCTCATGCCGATCGCCACCAGCGCGTGGTACACGCCCCACACGGTGCCGAACAGGCCCACGAACGGCGCGGTGGCGCCGATGGTGGCCAGCGTGGTCAGGCCGTTCTCCAGGCGGGTGGTCTCCTCGTCGAGCACCTTCTTGATCGTGCGGGTGACGAAGTCCTGCGCGCTGCCGGCTTCCTCGAGCTTGGCCGCGCCGTACTTGGCGTGGTGCGACCGGGCGTGCATCGCGTGCGCGGTGAGGTGGCTGAACGGCTCGTTCACGCCATGGGTGTTGATCTCGGCGCCGACTTCGTCGAGCGAACGCGCGTTCCAGAAGAAGTGCAGGAACTTCTCGCTGCGCTGCTTGCGCACCACCTGCGTGAGGCCCTTGATGATGATCAGCGCCCACGACAGCACCGACATGATGATCAGGATGGCGAGCAGCGTCTTGCCGACGGCATCGGCCTGGCCGAGGAAGTGAGCGATGCCGAGGCCGGCGACGGGTTCGGTGGTCGGGTTCATGAAACGGACTCCAGGGAAATCTTCTTGACGGGGGAGATCAGCGGTCGAGCTCGAAGCCGTAGGGCATCAGCACGGCGAATTCGAACGGCACGCCGTTCTCGGTACGGGGCTTCACGCGAGATTGCGAGGCGGCAGCGAGCGCGGCGTCGTCCAGGCGCGGGAAGCCGGAGCTGCGGTGCACCTTCAGCTGGCGCGGCACGCCGTGCACGTCGATCACCGCGCGGACCACGACGTTGCCCTGCTCGTTGAGGCGTTGCGAGGCGAGCGGGTACACCGGGGTGACCTGCTTGAGCCAGTCGGTCTCGCTCAGCACCACCGGGCGCGGTGCGGCCGGCGCGGGCGCGGGAGGCGCCGGCGGCGACGGCGGGGCGGGCGGCACCGGCGGCGCGGCCGGGGCGGCCAGCGGCGGCGGCTCGGGCGGGGGCGGCGGCGCGACGAACGGCGGCGGCGTCTCCTGCACCGGCCGCGGCTTGGCGGCCAGCACCGGCGCGGGCGGCGGCGGCTTCGGTGCGGCCTTCGGCGGCGGCGGGGGCGGCTTGGCCGGTTCGGGCGCGATCAGCTCGACCATCATCGTCGGCACCGTGTCGGCCACGGCCTGGCGCACCGCCGGCACCTGCAGCAGCGCCCAGCCGGCCAGCACGTGCGCACCCAGCATGCCGACCATCACGGCGCGCTTGGCATTCGGGGAAAGGTCGTCCCGCTCGTGCAGCGGGACCTGGAGGACGAAGTCGTTCATCGGGGACGAAGATCCATCGGGAGCGGGGGGAACGGCAGCCATCGCGACGTCAGGTGTCGGCCCACAGGCGCAGCAGGTTGTGATAGGTGCCCGTCAGCCCCACCACGCCCGGATCGGCCTCGCCGACCTTCGTGCGCAGGTGCATCAGGTGCTGGTCCATCTCGTACAGCAGCCGGCGCGCCTCGTCGCTGCGCACCATGCTTTCGATCCAGAAGAAGCTGGCGAGCCGGGCCCCGCGGGTGACCGGCTCGACGCGGTGCACGCTGGTGCCGGGGTACAGCACCAGGTCGCCCGCCGCCAGCTTCACGCGCTGGCGACCGAAGGTGTCTTCTATCACCAGTTCGCCGCCGTCGTAATCCCCGGGTTCGGCGAGGAACAGCGTGGCGCTGACGTCGCTGCGCACGCGCTGGCCGGTGCCGGGCGCGTAGCGGATCGCGTTGTCCACGTGCGCGCCGAACGTGTTGCGCTCGCCTTCGTAGCGGTTGAACATCGGCGGGTACAGCTTCTTCGGCAACGCCGCCGAGAAGAACGAGGCGCTGCGGTTGAGCGCCTCGACCACCAGCTGCTGCAGGGCCTGCGCGGCCGCGCCGCCCTGCGCCAGCTGCGCGTTGTGCTTCACGGTCTTCGCCTGCACGCCCGCGGTGGCCTCGCCATCGATCCACTCCCCTTCGGCCAGCCACTGCCGCGCGCGGCGCAGTTCTTCGGTGGTCAGGACCTGGGGGATGTGGATCAGCATGGCAGGGGCTCCGCGGCCAAGGCTACGGTCAGAACTTCACCGTGGCATTGACCTGGACCAAACGACCGAAGCCGGGCACGTAGTGGCCGCGGTACAGCGAATCGGCGTAGTACTTGTCGGCCACGTTGTTGACGTTGGCCTTGAAGGTCACGCGGTTGCTGTAGGCGTATTCGGCCATCAGGTCGAAGGTGGCGTAGCCGGGGGCGTGGAACGGGCCGCTGGCATCGACCGTCAGGTCGGCCGGCGTCTGCGAACTGCGGAAGTTGATGCCCGCGCCGATGCGCAGCGGCTCGGTGAGCTGGTAGGTGCTCCACACGGTGCCGCTGTGGCGCGGCGTCAGCCCGGGGCGCTGGCCGGCCTGGTTGCCGAACGTCGAGCTGGCCGACTCGTCGACCTTCGCGTTGGGCAGCCACATGTAGGAGCCGTAGACCTCCCACTTCGGCGTCAGCCGGCCGGACGCGTCGATCTCGAGGCCCGTGGCGTGGCGCTTGCCGGAGAGCAGGTACGAGTCGGCGGTGACCGTGGTCGCGTCGGTGTTGCGCTCGCGGAACTTGGTGCTCTTGAACACCGCGAAACGGGTGGTGAAGCGACCGTCCTCGGAATCGAGCTTGGCGCCGAGCTCGATGTTGCGGCTTTCTTCCGGCTCCGTATTGGCCGCACGCGCCACCGCACCCGCGTTGTTGCCCGCCACCGAGTACGTGTCGCCCGACGTGTTGAACGACGTGCCGTACGAGAAGTGGAAGCTCGTCAGCGCATTCGGCTGGAACAGCACGCCCCAGCGGTGGCTCAGCTTCGAGATCTTCATGCCGTACGGCGATCCCGCTTCCTGGGCCACCACCGTGGGCGACGTGCCGTCGAACACATAGCGCTGGAAGTCGGCATTGACGTAGTCGTAGCGCAGGCCGCCCAGCAGCTTCCAGCCGGTGGCCACCTGGACCATGTCCTGCGCGTAGATGCCGGCCGAGTTCTGCACATACTCGTTGCCGAGCCGGAAGGCACGGCTGCCTTCCGGAACCGAGACGCCGTCACCGGGCGTGCCGACCGTGGTCGAGGCCTTGGTGAGGTCGACACCGCCCTGCGCGGCCGTCAGCGCCGAGTAGACCTTGCGGTGCTCGCGGGCGACGTCCACACCGGTCAGCAGCTCGTGCCGGACGCCCAGCGCATTGAACTTGTTCGAGTAGTCGCTCTGCACGAACAGCGCGTCCAGGTCCTGCACCTTCAGCTGCGTGCCGCGGTTCAGCACCGTCGAATTGCCGTAGTTGGTCAGGTAGGTGCCGGTCGGGAAGCGGATCGTGCTGGCGCGCTGGTCGCGCTCGAAGCGGCCGATGCGCGCCGTGGTGCGCCATTCGCTGTCGAGCGAGAAGCGGTGGGTGTGCGTGAACGTGGCGTGCTGGGCGCTGCCGCGGTTGTAGTCGCTGCCCATGCCGTAGTAGTTCGACGCCTTCTGGTTCGGCAGGATGGTGGTCTGCGACGAGGTGCTGGCCGCGTTCGGACGGATCCAGGGGATGCCGTAGTTGATGCCGTTGTCGTTGTTCAGGTAGTACAGGCTGACCAGGAACTCGTCCGGCGAACCCACACGCCAGCGGTAGCTGGCCGCAAGGCCCTGCTTGTCGATGCTGCTGCCGGCACCGTTGTTGTCGGCCTTGGTGGCCATCACGGCCAGACGCAGCGCGGCGTCGTCCGCGGTCTGCACATTGAAGTCGCCGGTCAGGCGCTTGTACTGGTGGTTGCCCAGCGTGAAGCTGACCTCGTTGGCGTTGTCCAGGAACGGCGCCTTGCTGACCTGGTTCACCGCACCGCCGGTGGAGCCGCGGCCGAACAGCATCGACGCGGAGCCGCGCAGCAGCTCGACGCGGTCGTAGTTGAACGTGTCGCGCTCGTAGAACGCCGGGTCGCGCACGCCATCCAGGAAGATGTCGCCGGTCTGGGCGAGCGAGAAGCCGCGCAGGCGGATGTCCTCTTCACCGCCCTCGGCGGCCATGAAGGTGATGCCGGCGGTGTTGTGCAGCGCCTCCTTCAGCGTGTCGACGTTGCGGTCGTCGAGCAGCTTCTCGGTGACGACGGTCACCGACTGCGGAATGTCGCGCAGTTCCTGGTTGCCCTTGCCGACGCGGCTGCTGTTGACCTTGTAGGCCTCCTTGCCCTGCTCTTCCTGCTTGCCCTTGACGGTGACCTTGCGCAGCGTCGTGTCGCTGGCCGGCTCCTGGGCCACTTGGGCAGCCGGGGCGGCCTCCTGGGCCTGCACCATCGGGCTCACGCCCGCGATCAGGCCGAAACCGGCGGCCATGGCACCCAGCGGCATCACCGCGGTCTTGCGGGGCGACGAGGGGGTCTGGGGAAGGGAACGGTGAGCGGGCGCGCGCCGAGGCATGAACGGGTTCTCCAGTAACGGTTGTTGTGAGCGGATCGCGAATCGACGGCCTCCGGGGGAAGCCGCGCAGCAATGGCCTGGCGTCTGCTTGGCCGCACACGCAAATGATAACGATTCTTATTTTTGAAGAAAGCCCTTTCCCGGGTTTTTCTTCACTTCCTGGCAACGCGTGCGGCGGCGCGGCCACACGCAGAGGGTCGACGGGCGTCGACCCGGGCCTCAGCGTTGCGCTGGTGCCCGGGCCCGGTGCGGCGGCTCGCCGCCCGGGCCGGTTCGTTCAGGCGGGGCGCAGGGTGGCCTTGAAGACGTAGCCGACGCGCGACTGCGACTGCAGCGGCACGACGGTGGGCGTGGCGCGTTCGATGCGGCGGCGCAACCGGTAGATCGTCGCGTGCAGGCCGTTGTCGGCCTCGTCGGAGACCTGCCGGCCGAGGCGGCGGCAGAGCGTCTCGCGCGAGACGGTCTCGCCGCGGGCGTCGAGGAAACACTCCATCACCGCGAGGTCGGTCTCGCTGAGGTCGACGCGGATGCCGTCCGGCGCCACCAGTTGGCGGGCGCGGCGGTCGAGCTGCCAATCGGAGGCCGGCTGCGCAGTCGCGATGACGCGGCGGTGCACCGCGCGGATCGCCAGCACGATCTGCTCGAAGCGCACCGGCTTGGCCAGGTACATGTCGGCCCCGGCGTTGATGACCCGCTCGAACACGTCCGGCGCCAGCCGGCCGGACACCACCAGCACACCGGCGGTGGTCCGGCGGCGCAGGATGTTGATCAGGTCGGTGCCGTCGACGCCGGGCAGCATCAGGTCGACCAGGTAGAAGTGGTAGTCGTACGGGGCCGTATCGGCGAGCAGGTCGTTGCTGTCCGAAAAGATGTGGACACGCACCCCCAGCTCACGCAGATGCTGGGCGAGGAACTCGGTGTACTCGGGATCGTCGTCGACCAGCGCCAGGGTCTGCGGCAGGTTCGTCTTGTCCGATTCAGATACAGCTTGCATACGGCAGGAATGATGACCAGAGACAAATCTTCAACGGTGCATTCTCGCCGCTCGGCTGCGGGTTGACGCCATCAGGGCCGATACCGAGCTTCTGCGGACACATTGTGTGAACCTTGCATGAAAGATCGCCCTTCGCGCGGCTGAGACAATGGCGGGATGCTGACGTTCGAACTGCTGGCCACCGACGGCCTGGCGCGCCGGGGCCGCCTCACGCTCAACCATGGCGTCGTGGAAACGCCGATCTTCATGCCGGTGGGCACCTATGGCACCGTCAAGGGCGTGATGCCGCGCGACCTCGTCGAGATGGGGTCGCAGATCATCCTGGGCAACACCTTCCACCTCTGGATGCGCCCCGGGCTGGACGTGGTGCAGCAGTTCGGCGGGCTGCACCGCTTCGAGGGCTGGGACAAGCCGATCCTGACCGACTCGGGCGGCTTCCAGGTCTGGTCGCTCGGCGAGATGCGCAAGATCAGCGAGGAGGGGGTCAAGTTCGCCTCTCCGGTGAACGGCGACAAGCTGATGCTGACCCCCGAAGTCAGCATGCAGATCCAGACGATCCTCAACAGCGACATCGTCATGCAGTTCGACGAGTGCACGCCGTACTGGCAAGGCGGCAAAGGCTCGGGGCACATCACCACCGAAGCCGAAGCGCGCGCTTCCATGGAGCTGAGCCTGCGCTGGGCGCGCCGCTCGCAGGCCGAGTTCGCGCGGCTGGAGAACCCGAACGCGCTGTTCGGCATCGTGCAGGGCGGCATGTTCGAGTCGCTGCGCGAGGCGTCGCTGGCCGCGCTGGTCGAACTGGACCTGCCCGGTTACGCGATCGGCGGCGTCAGCGTCGGCGAGCCGAAGGACGAGATGCTGCGCATCATGGCGCACACGCCGCACCGGCTGCCGGCGCACAAGCCGCGCTACCTGATGGGCGTCGGCACGCCGGAAGACCTGGTGGACGGCGTGCTCGCCGGCGTCGACATGTTCGACTGCGTGATGCCCACCCGCAACGCGCGCAACGGCCACCTGTTCACCCGCTTCGGCGACCTGCGGCTGCGCAACAGCCGCTACAAGACCGACGAGCGTCCGGTCGACGAAACCTGCGGCTGCCACACCTGCCGGAACTTCAGCCGCGCCTACCTGCACCACCTGGACCGCTGCGGGGAGATGCTGGGCCCGATGCTGACCAGCGTGCACAACCTGCATTACTACCTGAACCTGATGGCCGAGCTGCGGGCGGCGCTGGACGACGGCACGCTCGCGCAGCGGGTTGCGCAGTTCCGGGCCGACCGCTCGCGGGGGGTCTGAGGGCCCGGGGCCGCCGCCCTGGTGGTGGGCCCCCTGACGGTCGACTTGCGGCAGTGCTATGGTGCGGTCTCGGCGCAGTATTTCCCGCACCCGTGTGATCCCGACCAGAGAGGGGTTTCCATGTCGTCAGCCGTTCCGCCCGATGCCACCGTGGCACCGGCGCGCCGTCGAAAGCGAGCCGCCCTGCCGGCCGAGGCGATCGTGCCCCGGACCCGGCTCGAACAGTTGCGCGACGACCTGCCGGGCACCGTGGACTGCCTCAAACGCCGCCGCGCCGACCTGATCGACACGACGCTGATCGACGAATACGTGACGCTGCAGTGGCTCGAGTGGCACGGCGGTGGCCTGCGGCTCACCGTCACCGGCCGCAACGTCTGCGCGCAGATCGCCAGCCGCGGGCGCTGAGGCCGCGCCGCACGGCGCGCCACCGGCCCTGCCGGTGCGCATAAGCAAAGGCGAAACGCTTCGTTGTTTCCGCCCGGCCGCGGCCCTACCTTGTACAGCCGAAGGAAGGACCGCGATGACCGCCCACAGCACCCATTTCGACGCCGCCCGACCGCGTGCGCTGCCGCGCGTGCCGGTCGCCTCCTCGCGCCAGACCCCACGGCTGCTGGTCGTGCCCGGCCTGCACGACAGCGGTCCGGCCCACTGGCAGAGCTGGCTGCAGGCGCAGCTGCGCGACAGCGTGCGGGTGGTGCAGGACGACTGGTCAACGCCCGACCTCACGCGCTGGGCCGACCGCATCGAATCGACGCTGCAGGCCGCCGGCCCGGGCCCGTGGCTGGTCGCTGCGCACAGCTTCGGTGTGCTGGCGCTGGCGCATCTGGTGGGCCGGCGCATGGCGGCGCAGGCAGCGGGCGACGAGCCCGCGCCCCTCGGCCTGAAAGGCGCCCTTCTGGTGGCGCCGGCCGACCCGGTGAAGTTCGGCGTCACCGACCGCCTGCCGCAGGAGGCCCTGCCGCTGACCACCACGCTGGTCGCGAGCGACAGCGATCCGTGGATGAGCGCCGGACAGGCGCGCCACTGGGCGGGCGTCTGGGGCAGCGGCCACCTGAACCTCGGCGATGCCGGGCACATCAACGCCGAATCGGGCTTCGGCCCGCTGCCGCTGGCGCGCCGCTGGTGGCTGGCGATGCAGCAGCGGCTGGCCCGCCAACAACGGCCCGGGCTGGCCTGAGCGCCGGCCCGCCGCCCGCTCCTTCAGCGGCCGAGCAGCACCTCCCAGCTCGGCATCCACGGCCGCAGCGTCTCGGCGAACAGCAGCCCGGCCAGCGCGGCGAGCGCCATGCAGGCCATCGCCAGTGCCAGTCGTGAGACCAGCCGGCGGTCGCGCGTGCGCAATGCAAACGAGAAGCTGAACGCCAGGCTGGTCAGCGAGGCCAGCACGGCACCGGTGCCTGCCGTGGCCGCCGGCACCGCGCCCTGCGCGGCCATGCTGGCCGCCGCCGCCACCGCGCTGGCACTCGACAACAGCCCACCGATCACGCTGACGACGTAGAAACCCGCCTCGCCGAACGCCGACTGCATCAGCCGCCCGGCGACGTGCAGCACCAGGAACAGCAGGCCGTAGCGCAAGGCCACCGGCAGCGAGAACGGCAGCGACAGTTGCAGCGGGGCGGCGCCGTCCGCCTCCACGCGCGGGCGCCGCCGCCAGCTCTGCAGCATGAACACCGCACCGGCCAGCAGCATCAGCACGAAGGCCGGCGCAGCATTGATGAACACCGTGGGCGCCAGCACCAGCAGCAGCGTGGCATTGCGCGCCGCCATCGCCGCCGTGGCCACCAGGATGCCGCGGTACGCCGCCGGCGCGAAGCGCCCCGCGGACTCGCGCACCCGGTTCGACAGCTCGATCACCGTGAAGTTGCTGTTGACCAGGCCGCCGAACAGGCCCGACAGCTCGGTGCCGCGGTCGCCGTAGAGCTTCCAGAGGATGTAGTTCACGAAGCCGATACCGGCGATCAGGATCACCGCGACCCACGCGGCCCGCGGCTCGATCAACCCCATCGGGCCGACCGTGCCCTTCGGCAGCGCCGGGTAGATCACGATGGCCAGGATCGCCAGCAGCAGCGACGAGCGCACCTCGCCCTCCGTGAGGCCCGCCGAGAAGCCGACCAGGCGCTCCTTCCAGGCCAGCAGCGCGGTGCTGATCACCATCACCGCGGCGGGCGTCACCGTGTGGCCCTGGCCGCACAGCACACCGGCCAGGCAGGTGATCAGCATCGCCGCCGACGTGGTGAGCTCCGCCCCTTCGCCACGGCGCATCGCCTGGATGTTCAGCGGCACCGCGAGCAGCGCGGTCAGCGTCAGCACCAGCATCGCGAAGCCGTTGCCGAGCGAGCCCCCCAGCGCGCCCAGCAGGCCGATGAAGCCGAAGGTGCGCAGGCCCGCCTCCTTGCGGCGGCGCTCGCGTTCCAGGCCGATCAGCAGGCCGAGCGACAACGCCAGCGCCAGCCGAAGCAGGATCAGCAGGTAGGGCCAGTCCGCCTGCGGCAGCGGCATCACGGTGGACGGATCATTCAACGCATCGGGTCTCCAGGCATGGCTTGCATTCTGGGAACAACCGAATGCCCGCATGCGCACCGCGTGTTGCGCGGTGCGCAGTTCCGCACGTCAGCCGCGCGGCGATGCCAGCCATGGGCGCAGGCCGGCCAGTCCGGCGCGGGTGCCGGCGCGCGGCCGGTATTCGCAGCCGATGGTGCCGGCCCAGCCGAGCGCGTCGACCTGCTCGAACAGGTACGGCAGGTTCAGCTCGCCTTCGGCGGGTTCGTGCCGGTGCGGCACGCCGGCGATCTGCAGGTGCCCGACCCGCCCGCTGGCGAGGCCGTCGCGCAAGTGGCGTGTCACATCCCCTTCCATGATCTGGCAGTGGTAGAGATCGAGCTGCACCTGCAGGTTCGGCGCACCGATCGCCTGCACCAGCGCGTGCGCGTCGGCCTGGCGCTGCAGCAGGTAGCCGGGGGTGTCACGGCCGTTCAGCGGTTCGATCAGCAGGCTCACCGGATGAGCCTGCGCCGTGTGGGCCGCCCACTCGAGGTTGTCGCGGTAGGTGCGCCAGGCCTCGTCGCCCTGCGCCAGGCCGGCCAGCACGTGGATGCGCGGGCAGGCCAGCGCGGCGGCGCAGTCGAGCGCCCGCAGCACGCCCTCTCGGAAACGCGACTGCGCACCGGGCAGCGCGGCCAGGCCACGCTCGCCCCGCGCCCAGTCGCCCGCCGGTGCGTTGATGAGCACCTGCTCAAGCCCGAAGCGCCGCAGCCGCTCGGCGACCTGCCCGGCCGGATGGTCGTACGGGAACTGGCATTCCACCGCGGTGAAACCGTCCTCGGCGGCCGCCTCGAAGCGATCGAGGAACGGCCACTCGGTGTAGAGCAGCGTCAGGTTGGCGGCGAGGCGCGGCATCAGCTCAGCGCGCCGTGGTCGAGCCGCATCACGCGGTCGCAACGGGCGGCGAGATCCGGGTCGTGCGTGACGATCACGAACGCGGTGCCGCGTTCGCGCGCCAGCGCCAGCATGTGCGCGAACACGCCGGCGGCGGTGTCGCGGTCGAGGTTGCCGGTGGGCTCGTCGGCCAGCACGCAGGCAGGCCGCGACACCAGCGCGCGTGCGATCGCCACGCGCTGGCGCTCGCCCCCCGACAGCTCGGCCGGCCGGTGCTTGACGCGGTGCCCCAGCCCCACCGCGACCAGCATCGCCTCGGCCTGGGCCCGCGCCTCGGCCTGCGCCAGGCGGCGGATCACCAGCGGCATCGCGACGTTGTCCAGCGCAGAGAACTCCGGCAGCAGGTGGTGGAACTGGTAGATGAAGCCCAGGTGCCGGTTGCGCCAGGCGCCCTGCTCGGCCGGGCCCATCGTGCTGCCGGCGCCGTTCAACGCGCGGCCCATGAGCTGCACCTGGCCCGAGCTCGGCGCGTCCAGCCCACCCAACAGGTGCAGCAGCGTGCTCTTGCCGGCACCCGACGGGCCGACCACCGCGACGATCTCGCCGGCTTTCACGGTGAGGTCGACACCCTGCAGCACGGTCACGTCCAGGCCGTCGCGGCCGCCTTCGTGGTAACTGCGGCGCAGGCCCGCGGCGATCAAAACGTCATTCATAGCGGAGCGCCTCGGCGGGATTGACGCGGCTGGCGCGCCAGCTCGGGTACAGCGTCGCGAGGAACGCGAGCACCAGCGAGATCACGACGATGGGCAGGATGTCGGCACGCTGCGGGTCGCTGGGCATGCGCGTGATCAGGTAGATGTTGCCGGGCAGGAAGGTGGTGTGCAGCAGCCGTTCGATCGCCGGCACGATGACGTCGATGTTGTACGAGACCAGCAGGCCGAGCGCGAGGCCGGCAAAGGTGCCGATGACGCCGGAGGCCGCACCCTGCACCATGAAGATCCCCATGACCGAACGCGGGCTGGCGCCGAGCGTGCGCAGGATCGCGATGTCGGCACGCTTGTCGGTCACCGTCATCACCAGCGTCGACACCAGGTTGAACGCCGCCACCGCGACGATCAGCGTGAGGATCAGCCCCATCATGCGCTTCTCGATCTGCACCGCGTCGAACCACGAGGCGTTGGTGCGGGTCCAGTCGCGCACGATGCGGTCGGGGCCGAGCACGCCAGCCAGCTCGGCCGCCACCTCGCGGGCCTGGTGCAGGTCGGCCAGCCGCAGCTGGATGCCCATCGGCCCGCCGGTGCGGAACAGCCGCGCCGCGTCGTCGATGTGCATCATCACCATCGCGCTGTCGTATTCGTAGTGGCCGGCGTGGAAGGTGCCCGCCACGGTGACCTGCTTCAGCCGCGGCACCACGCCGGCCGGCGTGGTCTGGCCGCTGGGCGTCACCAGCGTGATCGAGTCGCCCACGCGCACGCCGAGCACCTGCGCGAGCTGGTCGCCGATGACGACGTGCCACTGGCCGGGCACCAGCTGGCGGAAGACGTTGTCGCGCAGCTCGCGGCCCAGCGGCGTGACGTCGCCCTCGGCCTGCGGGTCGATGCCGCGCACCATCGCGCCGCGCATGTCCTCGCCGCGGGCGATCAACGCCTGCGAGGCGACGAACGGCGCCGCGGCCTGCACCTGCGGCACGCGCTCGGCCTGGCGCGCCAGCGCCTGCCAGTCGTCCAGCGGCTGGCCGCCGGCAGCGTAGACGTCGATGTGCGCGATCACGCTGAGCATGCGGTCGCGCACCTCCTTCTGGAAGCCGTTCATCACGGACAGCACGATGATCAGCGCCGCGACCCCGAGCGCGATGCCCAGCATCGACACGCCGGAGATGAAGGAGATGAAGCCGTTGCGCCGCCCGGCGCGACCCGCGCGGGTGTAGCGCCAGCCGATGCGCACTTCGTAGGGCCAGTTCATGGGGTCGGCATGCTACCCGAGCGCCTCGCGCGGGTTTGTGGGACGGCGGCAGCAACGATAATCGCCAGGCCATGCATTTGCTGATCCCCTGCGCCGGCGCGCTGTCCGAAGCCGGCCGCGCTGCCACCGCGACGCTGGCGCTGCCCACGCTCGCGCGGCTGCTGGCCCGGCTGCAGCGCACGCGCCGCGACGCCGGCGACGAATACACCCGCAACCCGCCGCACGAACGCGCCCTCGCCGCCGCTCTCGGCTGGCACGGCGACGACGGCACGCTGCCCTGGGCGGCCTGGCACGCCGCCGCCGATGGCCTCAACCCGGGCGACCAGGCCTGGGGCCTGCTGACGCCGGCGCACCAGCACGTCGGCACCGAACAGGTCACGCTGCTCGATCCCACCGAGCTGCAGCTCGACGAGACCACGTCCCGGGCGCTGCTCGACGCGGTGCGCGAACTGCTCGAGAGCGAGGGCTTCACCGTCGCCTGGGGTGCGCCGCTGCGCTGGTACGTCGCCCATCCGATGCTCGACGGCCTGGCCACCACGTCGCCCGACCGCGTGATCGGCCGCAACGTCGACGCCTGGCTGCCCGACCAGCCGCAGGCCCGCCTGCTGCGCCGCCTGCAGATGGAGGTGCAGATGGCGCTGCACGCGCTGCCGCTGAACGAGGCCCGCGAGGACGCCGGCACCCTCGCCGTGAACGCCACCTGGCTGAGCGGCTGCGGCCGTGCGCAGCCGGTGCGGGCCAGCCCCCCGCCGGTGGTGGACGAGCGCCTGCGCACGCCGGCGCTGCGCGAGGACTGGCGCGCCTGGCAGGCCGCCTGGCTGGACCTCGACGGCGGCCCGATCGCCGACCTGCTGCGCCGTGTCGAACGCGGCGAACCCGCCACCCTCACGCTGTGCGGCGAACGCCATGCCGACCAATACGCCGCCGCGCCGGCCGGCTGGTGGCAGCGGCTGCTGGGCCGCCGGCCGTCCGATGCAGCGGTGCGTGCCACGCTGAACGACCTATGACGTCCCCCCGCATCGACATCCGCGACGTGCCGCCGCGCACCGCGTGGGCCCTGGAACAGGCCGGCGTGCACCCGCTGCTGGCGCGGCTCTACGCGGCCCGCGGCATCCGCACGCCCGACGAACTGGACGATGCGCTGAAGCAGCTGCTGCCGCCGCAGGCGCTGCACGGCAGTGCCGCCGCCGCGCGACTGCTGGCCGATGCGCTGCAGGCCGGTGAACGCTTCGTCGTGGTGGCCGACTACGACTGCGACGGCGCCACCGCCTGCGCCGTGGCGCTGCGCGGCCTGCTGCAGCTCGGCGCCCGCCCCGACCAGGTGGCCTACGTGGTGCCCGACCGCGCGGTGCACGGCTACGGCCTGACGCCGACCATCGTCGACCTGGCGCTGGCGCAACGGCCGGACGTGCTGATCACGGTGGACAACGGCATCGCCAGCCTCGAAGGCGTGGCCCACGCCAAGGCGCAAGGCTTGAAGGTGCTGATCACCGACCACCACCTGCCGGCGCAGCTGGACGGCCGCATCGTGCTGCCGCAGGCCGACGTGATCGTGAACCCCAACCAGCCCGACTGCGGCTTCGGCAGCAAGTGCCTGGCCGGGGTGGGCGTGATGTTCTATGTGCTGCTCGCGCTGCGCGCCGAGCTGCGCGCGCGACGGGCCTTCGAAGGCCGTGCCGAGCCGCGGCTGGACACGCTGCTCGACCTGGTCGCACTCGGCACCGTGGCCGACGTGGTGCGGCTGGACGCGAACAACCGCCGCCTCGTCGCGCAGGGCCTCAAGCGCATGCGCAGCGGCCGCATGCAGCCGGGTGTCGCGGCGCTGTTCGCCGCGGCGGGCCGCGATGCCAGCCGCGCCGCGGCCTTCGACCTCGGCTTCGCGCTCGGCCCGCGGCTCAACGCCGCCGGCCGCATGGCCGACATGCGCCTGGGCATCGAGTGCCTGCTGACCGACGACCCGACCCGCGCAGCCGAGCTGGCGCGTTCGCTCGACGCCATCAACCGGCAGCGGCGAGAAGTGGAAGCCGACATGCGCGAGCAGGCCGAGCTGCTGCTCGACAGCTTCGTGCCCGAAGGCGCGCCGCCGGCCGCGCTGTGCCTGTACGACGAGGCGTTCCACGAAGGCGTGATCGGCATCGTCGCCGGGCGCGTGAAGGACCGGCTGCACCGGCCCACCTTCGTCTTCGCGCGTGGCCAGCACGGCCTGCTGAAGGGCTCGGGCCGCTCGATCCCGGGGTTCCACCTGCGCGATGCGCTCGACCTGGTGGCCAAGCGGGCACCCGGCGTGCTGCAGCGCTTCGGCGGCCATGCCATGGCGGCCGGCTGCACCGTGGCCGAAGCCGCGTTGCCGCAGTTCCAGGCCACCTTCGAAGCAGTGGCCACCGAATGGCTGGACGACGCCGCGCTGCAGCGCAGGCTCGCCACGGATGGCCCGCTCGACCCGCGCTGGTTCGACGCCGCCGTGGTGCGGCTGCTCGAGGAGGCGGTGTGGGGCCAGGCCTTCGAGGCGCCGGTGTTCACCGACGAGGTCGAGATCGTGTCGCAGCGCCTGGTCGGCGAGCGGCACCTGAAGCTCTCGGTGCGCCATGCCGGCACGCTGCGCGACGCGATCTGGTTCGGCCGCATCGAGCCGCTGCCCACGCACGTGCGGCTGGCCTACCGGCTGCAGATCGACCAGTGGCAGGGCCGCGAACGGCTGCAGATGCTGGTCGAGGCGATCGGCTGATCGCCCCCGGATCGGTCAGCCCAGCAACGCGCGGCGCGCCGCGTCGTACTCGCGGCCCAGCCGCGCCACCAGCTCGCCCGCGGGCACCACCTGCTCGATGGCGCCGATGCCCTGGCCGCAGCCCCAGATGTCCTTCCAGGCCTTGCTGTCGCCCAGCACCGCGCCGAAGTCCATCTGGGTCGGATCGCTCTGCGCCAGCGCCTCGGGGTCTAGGCCGGCATTGACGATCGAGCCCTTCAGGTAGTTGCCGTGCACGCCGGTGAAGAGGTTCGAGTAGACGATGTCGGTGCTGCTGCTGTCGCACACCATCTGCTTGTAGGCCTCGGCGGCACGGGCCTCCTCGGTGGCGATGAACGCCGAGCCGATGTAGGCCAGGTCGGCGCCCATGGCCTGCGCAGCCAGCACCGCGCGGCCGGTGGCGATGGCGCCCGACAGCGCCAGCGGCCCGTCGAACCAGCGGCGGATCTCCTGCACCAGCGCGAACGGGCTCAGCGTGCCGGCATGGCCGCCGGCACCGGCGGCCACCGCGATCAGGCCGTCGGCGCCCTTCTCCACCGCCTTGCGGGCGAAGGCATCGTTGATCACGTCGTGCAGCACCAGGCCGCCCCAGCCGTGCACCGCGTCGTTGACATCGGTGCGTGCGCCCAGCGAGGTGATCACCAGCGGCACGCGGTACTTGGCGCACACCGCCAGGTCCTGCTCGAGCCGCGGATTGCTCCGGTGCACGATCTGGTTGATCGCGAACGGCGCCGCGGGCCGGTCGGGATGCGCGCGGTCGTGTGCGGCCAGCGCCTCGGTGATCTCGGCCAGCCAATCGTCCAGCTGCGAGGCGGGCCGGGCATTGAGCGCCGGCATGGAGCCGACCACGCCGGCCTTGCACTGCGCGATCACCAGCGCTGGCGTGCTCACGATGAACATCGGCGAGGCCACGATGGGCCAGCGCAGGCTTTGCAGCAACGGGGGCAGGGACACCGAAGGCTCCTCCAGAAACAGAAAAGGGCCGGTCAAGCCGGCCCTCGGATCACAGTGCTCAGAGCGCCTTCACCAGCTCGGGGACGGCGGTGAACAGGTCGGCCTCGAGGCCGTAGTCGGCCACGCCGAAGATCGGCGCCTCGGCGTCCTTGTTGATCGCAACGATGACCTTGGAGTCCTTCATGCCGGCCAGGTGCTGGATCGCGCCGCTGATGCCGGCCGCGATGTACAGCTGCGGCGCGACGATCTTGCCGGTCTGGCCGACCTGCCAGTCGTTCGGCGCGTAGCCGGCGTCCACCGCGGCGCGGCTCGCGCCCAGCGCCGCGCCGAGCTTGTCGGCCAGCGGCGTCAGCACCTCGTTGAACTTGTCGCTCGAGCCGAGCGCACGGCCGCCGGAGACGACCACCTTGGCGGACGTCAGCTCGGGGCGTTCGCTCTTGGTGGTTTCGCGGCCGGCGAAGGTGGCCTTCGCGCTCGGCGCCGTGGCGTCCAGCGTCTCGACCGCAGCGCTGCCGCCGGTGGCGGCCGCGGCGTCGAAGCCGGTGGCGCGCACGGTGATCACCTTCACCGCGTCGGCGCTCTGCACCGTCGCGATCGCGTTGCCGGCGTAGATCGGGCGTTCGAAGGTGTCCGGGCTGACCACCTTGGTGATCTCGCTGACCTGCGCGACATCGA
>Ga0233424_10000240_pt1 | contig 74622 bp, 80 predicted proteins | sample Watercolumn_Towu_FD_181011 | JGI IMG/M metagenome (GOLD analysis project Ga0233424, IMG submission 181011) | Freshwater microbial communities from Lake Towuti, South Sulawesi, Indonesia - Watercolumn_Towuti2014_125_MG | ecosystem: Environmental > Aquatic > Freshwater > Lake | place: Indonesia... | reverse complement strand
AGATACCATCTGGCTCTCATTTCTTTAGGAGCCGATAATTTACTTCCTGCCATATGGATTACAATTAGATAGTTTAGGGTTTACCTTTGTCACCCTTAGACTATCATATTGTCACCCTTTGAGGTGTACTATACACTTTCTTGACTTTTTTGTGTTTGTAGAGTAGGGTTACTAGTCCGTTTTTTTACAACCAAACAAGCCTTATGGCTGAAAGATGACGGTGAATAATGGAAGAAACAGCTTTGGAGCAGGTGAAAAATCAGGAGCTACAACCAGCGGAAGATCTGCGTCGGCCAAACAAGCAGGGGCAGATGCCGCATGTTATCCTTAGCACGTTTCCAGACATACCGTTAAACCAACTGGAAATTGATGATATTTTGGAAGTAAATTGGAACGGAGTACACACAGTAATTCGCGATGCTATTGTCCGAGTTGGACATGAGGGTGGTCTTTCCTCCTCAACACTGCGGGAAACAATCCGCCTTATTTCTCTAGTATTGCGGAAACTCGACATGGATGATGGTCAATTACAGCGTTTGCTACGTTCCAATATTGGATTTTGGAAGCGCCTACGCATTAGGTGGAACATTCGTTCTTTGGGGAAAAAGCGCAATATGCTTTTTGCTTTGCGCATTGAACTAGCAGAAGAAGTTGATGCTAAAATTCACGCAGTTCTTTTGCAGGAGAATGTGGAGTACAAAAAACTCCAACAGGAACTGTCTGGTACAAAAGTCGCTATCGGCAGTACAGCCCACGAACTGCTTGATGATTTGGCTAGACTCAAGCAACTAGAAATACGATTGTCCTCCTCGTATACCAATAGGGATTATCGCCAAGAGGACCTCGCAGAGACAAAACAGCTCAAAGCAAAATTACCATCCATCTATCGCTTTGTCGTTAAAAACACCGGCGAAGAAGTAAATAGCCCGGGAGCTGCCGAAGTGAGTCTGCATCAGTTTATTGGAGAAATTGATAACCAAATTGCTCCAATCAAACTAATGATGGAAGCTATGCGCGACGCGCGTAAGCAAGAGCTGTACGATCAGGCTTCCGCAGTAGTTAGGTAAAAAAGTCTTAATATATATGCACGAAGTGGCTTTCAAGTCACTTCTTTTTTATCTAATTTAGGTTTGCTTTTTTTATAAAATCAGGGTATAATATGCCAAATATTGCTTATGAGTAAACCATTATCTTTTCACCCAAAATTAGCCGCTGTATTAGATTTAATTGTAAATTTAGTCATGCTTTGGTGGCTACGCCAATTCCATTCTTGGTGGATGGTTGGGCTTTGGTTGATATTTAGACTGGCTATCTGGGGAGCCTTTATGTGGTTGGTATATTATCCGGCCGAGATGAGCCGGTGGAAACACCTGACATCTTTGGTGGTAATGGCTTTGGGTTCGCTTTCATTTCTGTTATTTATTGAATGGCGATTGGCCTGGTATTTATTTGGCGCTTTGTATTGTTTCTTTTCTTTTTTCAGTTTTTGGTTATTACCAGCATCAAGCGTCAGTTTAACCACATTTTTAAAACCCCATCTGCGCTGGAGGTTCATCATGTCCGCAATCGGTCTAGCCGGAATATTTCAAGGAGCGGGAGCGATAATCTCTTTTCAAATTGCGCCAAATGTTAGTTCCTGGGTATGGTTGATTTTAGCCTCCTTGTTTTCGGCGTTTATTGCCGGTTGGTGGTGGTTGGAGTATGGTGTAGAGAAAAATAGGCGTTTTTGGTTGTGGGTTGGTTTTTGGTTTATGTTGATTTTAGAATTACTTTGGGTAATAGAACTTTTGCCGCTTGGGTATTTGGCTAGCAGTTTGGTACTAATTTGGTGCTGGTATGTAGTTTGGCTTTTAATTAGATTTAATTTAACCGAAGAGGGGATAAATTGGCGCAAACAGATTTGGTTTCTCGGATTTAACGCCGTTTTGTTCCCGCTATTTTTAATTTTTATAATTCGCTGGAAATGATATGCATCCTCCACACCTTCCACCCAAAACATCTAATATTGAAATTCATCGTTTATGGCAAAGACTAAAAATACTTTTGGCCGTTGTTGGTATTAGTTTGGTGGCTGGCATGAGTGGTGCTTCTATGATGCTCGGCTGGATCTGGCCTCGTTTTGCCGAAGGCGATACCTGGATTACTTCTTATACTAGCCCGGGTTTATCTCGTGCCCAATTGGAAAATCGGGTTCGGGAAGAAGTTTCTTCACGAATTGTAGCTGTACACAAAGGTTTGGGTAGCTTAAGCGGTGTAAATTATTTAAACAAAAAAATAGGGGACGGGATAATACTTAGTTCCGATGGTTGGTTAGCTATGTACCAACCAAATTATGATGGTAATTACAAAAATTTATACGTTGTTACTGATGATGGTCAAGTTTGGCAGCCGGAAAAAGCTCTGTTGGACAAATTTTCCGGGATTCTTTATTTAAAAATTAAAGATAATCAATTTAAAGTGGCCGGATTTATTGACGAGAACTCCCCAATAGATGATATTTTTGTTTTTCAAAACTCTTATTGGTACCACGGCTTTGCCCTTTATCCATCTTTAAATTACAAAATTCCTCATTTGGATTCAGCACCGCTTTTATCCTATTCTCTAAATGGATCTTTCAATGTCGGCGAAGTGGCTATAAACAGCCAAGGGAGAATAGTTGGTTTTGTCACTGAGAAAAATTTGCTTTTACCAAGTTTTTACCTCACCAGAGTTTTGTCAAAAGTTCTTAGTCAGCAAACTTTGTCCTATCCATCTTTGGGTGTGGATGGTTGGTTTGGCGATGAACAAACTATAGTTTCTGAAAAAACAAAAGTTCAGGGTTTTGTGGTTAGCAGTGTCTGGTCTGCCTCTAATCTTTTGCGTCGCGGTGATGTGCTCGTAGAAATTAACGGCCGAATTGTTACTCCAGATAATTTGTGGTATAATATTAATGATAATCAGACAGTAAACGTAAAAGTTTTGCGAGCTGGTAAAGTAATGGACTTGTCTCTGAAAGTTACACGGACAAAATAATTTTTTTAAATAGCGTCGCGTTTCAAAAGACGCTACGCGACGTGATTACGTTAAATCAAAAATTTTCTTATGTTTAGTGTTTTGACAAGGCATGCCAAATTAATTTTTACTTGGGGTTTGATTTTCGCGATTTTATCTGGCGGTATTAGCATGTTTTTCCCAAAGCAGTATATGGCTACCAGCCAGGTTCTTATAATCTCTAGGGACAAAGCCGGGGTAGATCCATACACCCAGTCCAAAGCTGCCAGCACTATTGGCGCAAATTTGGCTCAGGTTATGAAAACCACTGATTTTTATAATAAAGTAATGAATTCTAATGCCACCTCTTTTGATCGCGGGCAGTGGCAAAATTTAAATGACCGTGATCAAAGAAAAAAATGGACTAAAGATGTTCAGTCCAGCATGGTTTATGGTTCTAGTTTGATGAATATCAATGTATATAGCTATAGCCAAAATGAAGCTGTAAATTTATCTAATGCCATTACCCAGACTTTAACAGCTCAAGGTTGGGAGTACCTTGGTGGCGATGTTGCCATGAAGGCCATTAGTAACCCGCTTGTGTCCCGTTGGTTTGCCAGACCAAACATTTTAATAAATTCAGCTGTTGGTTTTTTGGTCGGCGCTTCAATATCAGGACTTTGGATTCTTAGGTATAAACGACGCAGTTTGTTTGGGAGATAATACAGAGATTTTAAATTTATGAAAAATAACGAACCAACAAATCAAGAAATTTTAGAAGCAATAAATAACTTTGCCGGCCATACTGAAGGTCGATTTTCGAAAATAGAGGAGAAATTTGACAGCATAGATAAACGATTTGAAAAGATGGACCAGCGATTTGATAAAATCGAAAAAGAACTGGTTGCAGTTAAGTCCTATATGGTCACAAAAGACTATTTGGATATCAAACTAGCCGATTTGCGCGGAGATCTGGTGCTTTTGACGCGCAAAGAGGATACAAAACTAAAAACATTGGTGGATGTGTTGTGCGATAAAAAAGTTATCAATGAAAAAGATAGAAAAAAGATTTTTAAAATGGAACCGTTTGCAGAATTAATGGTTTAATTAATTTAGTCTATGTCTTCAGCCGAAGAGAGGGGAAAGAGGTTGGGGTTTCTGATCGCATCTTTAGAAATGTCTAACGAACAACGTGAGGCCATGCTTAGTTTATTGCCAGAAATGACTGAGGCTCAACTAGAAGAACTTACAGACGTTTTGGAAGCTAGTTATCTGCAAGCGGCTACAAAAAATGTTGATGATGAGTTTGTGGCTGGGTTGAAGAGTGTAGAGGAAAAATATGAAGAAGCTGTGGAAGAGGTAAATACAAATACAGCCAAAAAACTTGATTCTATTTCTTAAAATATGGGCAAGAACAGCAAAGAACAACTCAATAAACCATTTAATGCGGAGCAAGATATTCAAGAAAAGAGAGACGAAGTACAGAAACTGCAAAATGAACTAGGGCGCGTAGAAATAAAGGGCGAAGAAGTTGATAGCTTGACCCTTAGATTACAACAACTTCTTGACGTTGATATTAATCACGATCGGGGAGAATTGCAGCGTTTTAAAAAAGATCAAACAAGATTTAATAAAAAATTGAGCAGTGTTTCCAGAGAAATAGGGAAAATCAGACGCGCTATTGAAGAATTAAAAAATAATGCTCCTCAAGAATCTGTTGTAAAAGAAATAGAAGAACAAAAACAGGAAGATATAAAAGAATTAGAGAATATTGCTGCAAAAGAGGATTTTGAATTCAAAGACTACGAAAATCATTACACCGATGCCACAGGCAAATTAGAAGAGTTTATTGAAACTGTAGATGGTCTTGATCTGGAAAAAGACAGAGCAAGTGACATCAAAGATTTTCAAGACCTGCTCAAGGAATTGAAAGCCCTACTAAAAGAAAAAAACTATACTAGATTTGCAGAAGTGCGCTCTGTTTTTAATGATGAGCTAAGAAAAATTAGCGCGCAGGTAGCGGCTGAAAAAGGATTTAAAAAAATAGAAGACGAAGAATATGTAAATATCAACCCGGATAAAGGTCCGGAACATACAATAATTACTGTAAAAAAAACCAAATCTAGCATCAAACCAATTGCAAAATCAGAAGAAAAATTAACCCCACCTTCCTTAGAACAACAAGACGTAGAGAGGGCCGACCGTATCAAACTTCATGGTAGTCTCCATGATGATCTTATGTTACTTGGAGAAGTAATCCGCCAAGCCAACATAAAGGATTCTTCCAGAAAATTATTTGAAAAATATGATAGTGACATGGCGGAAATGAAAGAATTTTTGGATAAGGCCTACAAAACAAAAGATATTAAGGTTTTTGATAGTAATATTAATAATTTTAATAGAAAAATTAGTAGTTTGGTTGGTAAATTAGAGCCGGATTTAAAGTATGCTTATGAAAATAACGGGGTTTTTCCAAAAGAAAAATTAGAACCAAAAAAAGAAATACCGACTGTCGTAGAAAATCCAACCGAAATTAAAAATGTAATTTCAGAAGTTAAGAAAGAACCAAAAACAAAGAAAGTAAAGGCGAAAAAAGAAAAGGCTTCGCCAGTTGTAGAAAAACAGGCAGTAGAAGAAAAGAAGGAAGAAAAATTAACCTTGGATTTAGAACCAGAAAAACCAGAGGAAGAGGTGGTGTTGCTTGAAAAAAAGAAAATGACTAATGAAGCAAAAACTTCAGAAAAAGGACCGACTGCGTCTGGTGAGATTCCAGACAAAGGAGCTTCGGAAGAAAAAATAATTAAAACAGAAAATAAGATAGAGGTTAGCCCTGATTTGCCGACAGAACCAGAAAATCAGGACGTGGAAATCGATGTAAGCGACCTGCAAGGATCTGCTCCTACTCCCGAACCAAAGAAAAAAGGTCTGTGGGCTAGGTTTGCCGAAGGTAGTAGAAAATTAAAAGATGCTATTTTTAATCGTGAAACTGGAAAAGTAGCTGCCAAAGTTGGTTATGACACCGTTACTTCTGTTTTGGGTATAAAAATAATTACCGATGCTGTGCGTTGGGTAAAATCAGGAGAAGGGGACTTGGCTCAGTGGTGGAAAGGTAGAAAGGAAGCTAAGGAAACCAAGGAATCAATTGCGACTGCCTATGAAAGTATAACTAGATTATTTGAGCAAACTAAAAATAGTAAAACTTTGGAAGAGAGCGAAAAAATAGCCGAACATTTGGCAGATCTGAAAGCAAAAATCGAAGCAACAGATATCCCAGAGGATGCCAAGCAAACTTTAAGAAAAAGATTGGGGACCATTACAGAAAGAAACGACAACGATCTGGCCGAAGCAAAAAAAGAAAGGGATTATGAGATGCGTAATTTGATGGATAATTATATCCAAAATAAAGTTTCTGGCATAAAAATCGCCAGAGACGCAATGAATTTTGCCCTTACTGCCACCGGTCTGGCTGCACTACGCGGAGCAATGTATGCTTTTGCTTCTGGTTTAGAAAGAGCTTCCAAAGCCAGACAAAAATTTGCCAAGGAAACTGATGGCAAAGAAAAATCCGAAATAAAATACGTAGCTAAGGATGTATTTGTTAATTCCGCCATTGAAACAGCTCGGGCGCTTACTGGTCGCGGAGACAAAGCCGGAGCCAGCCGCAAAACAAAAGTTATAGATTTTATAAAAGCATTTGGTACGGTAGCTCGTGGTTTTGGTATTTATGGTTTAGCTGTTTCTGGTACTACAGTGCACGAACAAGCTGTAGATAAATTAATAAGTGGTTTAAAAGAAAATGGAGTTGCTAGCACTGTTTCTCATAATTTTATTGAACACACCAAGCACGTTTGGGACACCTATTCTAACCCTACGCAAATTTTTAAAGGACAAAAAGAATCCGAATCATCTGCGGTTCCTAGCACCCCAGAACATCCACCTGTCGTGGAACATCAAGAAGTTCCAGTCCCAGCCGAAGAAATACCAAAAGGCATACCGATCGAAAAAATTATTGCTGACAACAAATTAAGCGCGGAATTTTCTCATTCCTTGCAAAATTTAATAAAGGATCATCCGGAATTAAACAATGAGGAATCGGTGCAAAATATTTTAAACTCTACAAAAATTGGTCCAGATACGCATTCGCATCATGATACTATCCTAAAAGGCACTATTGATACTTTAGACGAAAGCGGTGGCGAACGTCGTCAGGTAATTTTTGAAGAAATTTTAAAACATGGTGGCGCACAATCAGCGGCTGATTATTTACAAAGCCAACACTTTAGTTCTCAACACTTAAGTCATTTGTCTGGCTATATCCGCAAAGGCACACCAGATGAATTTTTGAAATTTGCCGAAAAATATAATCCAAAAGACGCTCGCATGGTGAGCGGGTTATTTCAAGCTATGCAGGGTAGAGAGAGTACAGATTTAGCCAATGCCAGATTAGAGGTAGATGCCACAGGCAGTAGCGCGGCTATAGATAATCATGTTCGCGGCAAGGTATCTTACTTTGGTCTTGAAGGTGGCAAACCGGTTCTAAGTGGTACTGGGACTGTCACGGTAGATCAAATGGGGGTTGTTGGTGTAAGCGCAGCCAAAGGCGCTATTCCAGAAAAAGGTTTGGATTTAGGTAAAATCACAAGTGTCAAAGAAAGCATGCACGAAGATTGGCAAAACATGGGACGCAAATTGGCTCCACAGTGGGAAGGAAATGTTGCCAATCAAGGAGCAGAAATTCCTGCCACTAATCCGCAAACAGAAGTTCCTCATACTGAAGTCACACCTGTCGTTACTCGTATAGAAAAAACTATTAATACCTACAAAGCCAGTGAACAAACTCCGGTTGTAGAACCAAAATCAAATACAGCGCCAGTTGAAAAATCTATCCCAGTAAAATCAGGTTTAGGTGCAAAAGAGATTTTAGAAACAAACGCTCCAAAAAGTGAAGTGGTTAAACCTGAAAAATCAACAGTTTTACCGGAATCTCGAGCAGAAGTGCTATTAGATAAGTTTTTAGTAGAACACGGCTCCAATCAAAAAGAATTTTTGGCAACATATGAAAAAATGGTAGACGCAACCGCCGTTAGTTTTGTAGGCATGGAAGACACTTTGTATCCAAAAGAAGGAGCTAACGAGTTCTTCCAAGCAAAAACTAACTATTTGGATAGCTTGCAAGCAAAGTACAAAGACGCTTTGGAGCACGGTACAAAATTAAGCGCCGCAGATTTACAAAAAGTTGACAAACTTCTTAAAGCCGAAGAGTTATTTAAGAAAAATAATGACAGGTGGGGAGAAATGTTAAACGCAGCACTATTTAGCAAAGAAGACGCCAAAGTCATAGAACTAGCCTTTTTGCCACACCAAAATCCGAATACTAGTCCAATACTAGCCAATGGTAGCCATGCAGTGCGTATTTATAATCCAGATTTAAAAAAGGATGCTTTTTGGTATGAAGAAGCCGCTACTTTTAGCGTGAATAAAAATGGTGATCTGGTAATCTCTGAAACTGGAAAAGGAGAAAGAATAGTACCACAGAAAGATGTTCTAAATTTAGTAAAATAGCTACTTAAAGAACCTTTGACATCTACGCTTATCGCGTGATAATCTAAAATAAGTCTCCAACCTCCAACGAAAGGCTGTGCCATGTCCGATCCAGAGCTCCAAAGATCTGTTCCAAAATACTCGTTTCGTCCTGATAATCGTTTGTGGTTAACTTGTGTCTGTTTGGGCTTCTCGGTGATGCTAAACCTTTACCAGCTCAGCGGATCCAACAGTAATAATCAAACGGTGTTGGCAACCCCTATTACCTGTGTCATCGAAGATGAACAAGTGACTTATTTGGAAGAAGAAGTTAGTGGTCTGCAGAAGCAGATCAGCAATCTTCAAGCAGATTTTATTACGTCAGCATCGGATATTCAGCCGCTTCCGATTATGATCAGTTGGCAGCTAGCCAACGATATTGATATTTGCGTCAAGCAAATGGAAAGTTTGGCCTGGTCTCCGATTTGGTTTGGCAACACGAACTATTTTGTTTTGCATGATCGGAAACCGTTTACCTCTTTTGCGGAACGCAATGTTTGTTCAGTAGATACCGGCTATAACCTACTTTTATGCTGGAACAGATTCGCTTGGGACCTTAATTTCCAGTCTTGTATGAGCGGGCTGCGCGAAATGCGTTCCCCGCATTATTTCCACGGACACTACTAAACATTCTTAGTTTCTACCCCCGTAAACCATTAGTGGTCTACGGGTTTTTTGTATATAATTAGCCAAAAAAGCATATATTTTTCAGGACCCTATTGACAAAATATTTAATTTGTGGTACAATATGCAGTCGTTAAGCAAAGTCGGAGTAGTGTTTTGAGAGAGCGCTACACCCAGACCTAATAACGATGCGGCCCGAATGTTTCCAAAAACAACCTCTCTCAAAAGAGGTTTTGTGTTTTTAATTAGGATCATCGATTTTCGATGGTTCAAATGAAAACATAAGTCTTCCTCCGCCATGGTGGCAGAAGAAGATTAAAGTTTCAAATGCGTAGGAGAAAAAGACATGACGACCCAGGATACGACGACCAATGGTGGTACTAAGAGCAGCTCGGATACGATCAGTGAAGCTGCCGGGGTGATCAGTACGAACACCCTGCTCCCGTCCGACAACGACCTTCCGAAGGAAGCTCCGTCGATGCCGACACCTGTCGCTATCGCCGAGCCCCATCTGTCGAGGAAGTTGCCGGTCGACGACGACACCGCGTTTGGCGAGCGCAAGCCCGCCGATCCGTGGCCCCGTCGCCTGAAAATCGGAGGCGTGATCCTCGTCGTGCTGGGCATGCTGGCCATGCTGGGCATGCTCCTCTACTCCTGTAACGGAGTGAGGGATCTCAAGGGTGAGACCGCATCCCTCGGGACCGATGTCACCAAGCTCCAGAACGAGAACAAGGAGATCAAGTCCGATATGGCCGCGCTCAAGACCGGTGTCGACAATCTGAACAAGAAAGTCGACCCCATGATCAACAACGTCGAAGCCCTCACCGGCACCATCGACGATTTGAACAAGAAGGTCAACGGCAAAGCCGACCAAACCGCTGTCGACGATCTCAAGAAGAACAAGGCTGACAAGGCCTATGTCGACAGCACTCAGTGGCGAATCACGCGACTCGAGAAGAAGATCGAGGAGACACGTGTCGCCGTCGCGAAGGAGCCGATGCCGACGGAAGAGAAGAAGACCAATGCGTCGATCGAGACAAAACAATCGACGCACAAGTACATCCGGCGGTACGTTCCCAGGTTCATCGATACGTATGTACCGGTGACCAAGTAACAACTGTGTCCTGACTTAGTCGGGATCAGTCCAACCCGTGCGAGCCTAAGAAACTCGCACGATCCATCATCATCATCTTCTAGTAGCATAGTGTTATCGTGGAGGTGGTGTAGATCGTTTTACGGTTTGACAATGCCTAACAAGGCGAAAGGATAAAGAAGATGAAGAAGGTCGCTTTCCTGCTGGTGTTTCTGATGACCAACGTCTTGTTCGCGGATACCAAGCCTGACGGAACCCCCGAGGTTCCCAAGGACGTGGTGATCGAATTGCCCGGTGCCGGACCGGACATTGTGGAGGAAGTGCCGTACATCGTACAGCGCGTCCACGAGTTCACGCCGAATCCTGGCAACCTCTTTCTGCGTGGTGGACTCAGTATCGGGCTCGGTTTTCCGGCTCGGACAGATCCATCACTGACCGGCGGACTCATCGGCCAGATCGGGTACACCGATTCGGCGTGGGTTCTCGAGGCCTCCTTCCGTGGAGGCAAGTGCAAGGGAGGTGTAGCTCTCGACGGTGGACTCGCCGCGATGCGTCACGTCGTGAAGCATCTACGAGCTGGTGTCGGAGTCGATGCGCTTTATTGCAGCAACGTCTCTGACTACCGTGTCGAGAAAGCCAGTGAACGTGTCGTCGGCGGATCGTTTCATCTCCAACTCGAGTTTGGTCACCTTTCGGTGACTGGCTCGGTCGGCGGTGGAGCAGCCACCTTCCCAGTTCCGGGAGACAGACAGACAAAGTTCGTGTCCTACCAAGGACTAACGATCGGCTATCTGTTCTAGGAACAACTCCAACTCAGTTATATTCATAATTGAGTTGGAGCATCTAATTATCATCGTTTCAATTTTGGGGTGGTGATAACGGATGTAACAATCCGGGCAGTAACTTATTCCGAATGGTTCGGAGTAAGACAAAATTTCTTGGGCTATAAAAAGCCTCAACAAAATGAAGGGAAACGGAAACAATGAAGAAGATGATCGCAACGATGTTTGTTCTGTTCGGTGCCATGACGGCCTGCATCGAAGATGGAGCCCCGCTCAAGCAGGATCCTCCCGATGCTGGTGAACCGACAACAGATCCGGACGCGACGCCGCCGACGGATTGTCCGCCGGACGAGCAACCGCCGGCCGCTCCGACGCTCACTGTCACTGCCAACCCCACGACCATCATGTCGGGGGAAAGCACGACTGTGAGCTGGACGAGCACCAACACCGAAAAGTGTTGGAGTAGTGGCGGGGATCAACCGCTTTCTGGTTCATGGCCTGGTCTACACCCGACCACGACGACGACTTACTCTCTGACCTGCAAAGGTCTTGACGGGTCGACAGTCGACGGATCGGCAACGGTGACCGTCACCGCACCGCCCCCGCCGCCAACCTGTTCTTGCGAGGATGATTGTGATGATCATCGTAGCTGGACGGGGGATACGTGTGATGGGAACACCGACAAATGCCTGCACTGGCTGACGGATTGCGGCGGCTTGGAGGTGCAGGTGAAGTCCGGTCAGAACATCACGGGTTCCGTGACGTGCGGTTTCTGGAAGGGTTTCGGTCTTTCACCGGGGAACGCCCCGGAGATCGGGCGGCGGGATATCACCACCGCCTGGATGAACGCTCCGACTAGCAGCTGCTCTGTGGACGAATGTCACGACAGTAACGGCATGCCAGTCAAAATCAACATCCGGATCCAATTTGACGGGTATACTGGTACCTTCTACGAGTACCCGCATGTAATCTATAACCTAAGTAAAGGCACGTTCGATGGCAAGAACCTCCAAAACTAGGAGATAAATCCCTGTAGTAACAGGGTGAGGGAAGAAAGCAGAGATAGCTCCGCGAAAGCAGCCTTCTTCCCCCTTCAATCTTTTTCATTATTAAACTAATAGTGACAAAAATTGAAGTTCTAACGAACTTTTTCAGGCATTATCTGTCTATTTATCTTCGTTAAAATTTAGCGGATATAAATAGACAGATTTATCTGCCTAACAAAAATACCACCCGATCGTCCGAATAAATAATTTATTACTTATTTAGACGACTCTCTCTGGGTGGTTTTTTGTTTTTAGATTTATTTATTTTCAAGCCGGTACTCTGCCGCCCAATATCCCCATACTGCCCATAGCCACCAAATCATTGGTGTATGGTGCAACATATTGTCCGAGAGACTAAGAATCAGGTAAACGCCTATGCTGGCGATAAATACGATATTTGTCCATTTATTTTTCACAGCAAAACTAATTTGTTGAAAAATTAAAGTTAAGAAAATAGTTAAGAATAAAAATAGTCCAATAACACCGGATTCAAAAGCGATTTTTATGTAATCATTATGGGCTTCGGAAGTATTATCCCAAATATTGGTGATGTCTTTGTTGTCATCCCAGACTTTGGGGAAGGAGCCGTATCCATAACCAAGAACCGGTTTTTTTTTTAAAAGAGGCAGCACTTTGTTAGCTACGTCAGCTCGCCATTTTACCGAATCAGAATCTTCGTTTCTGGTAGTTAATCTGGAGATAAGGCTGATTGATTGCAGGTTTAGATTGTAATTAGCAATCAAAAAATTATTAAATGGATAGAATAGGACAAAAAATAAAATGATGCTAGTCAAAAGACCCAATGTCATTTTTTTGTAATAAACCATACCTACAAAAACAAAAAAAGCGGCTACGCCTATCCAAGCGATTCTGGCATAGGTGAGAGCGATAATGGCTATTAAAAATAGACAGAGCGCTTTTGGAAAAATTCCTATATCTTTGAAGTTTTTGGTAATAAAAAATTCATTTACCAATACAGTTACTAGCAGCAGAGCAAAGGTGGCTAAAATATTGGGGTGAGCAAATGTGCCATAGATTCTGTTAGCAACCCCATCTATATCCATTCCGGTTCTAGAGAAGAATTGATAAAGTCCAACAACTAGGGGAATAACCGAGGCGGCAACAATAGCTTTTAAGAAATCTTTTTTAAACTTCGCACGGTCTTTTATAGACATTATGTAGCAAATTCCAAACAAACTAAATAAATTTGCTGCCTTTATAGTTTCTGTAATGGTAGCTCCCGGATCATAGCTGTAGATAATACTAATAGAGCACCAAACAATAAACATTAGCCAGATGGTTTTTGCAGGGATATTTTTTAAATATTCATGATTTTTAATAAAAAAATAGACTGCCCAGATAAACAGGAATATAGACAGAGCAGCATTAATGTTTAGGTTGATAGAATTGATAGAAGACAAGTGGGTATCTCTCCAATAATCCAAGGTCGGTCTGGCAACGAGTAAAATAAGTATAAAGTATTCACCAAAGACTTTTTGTAAAATAATAAAACTTATACCCAAAAAAGCCAAAATATCCAAACCTGTGTTTGGATTTATTATAGTAAACACAACCAGAGATATTGCCAATATACTGCTAGTAGAAAATTTTTTAAAAAAAGACATAGTTGACAATCTTTAGTTGAGTATAACACGGTTTAATGATAAAATAAAGGCAGTGTATGAGACAAAAAACTCATCACCGTCGTAAGGCGGGAATCCGCTCTAGCGGAAAAAAACTGCGTATTTATGCAGCTGCTTTAATATTGGTGGCTATTGTTTATGTTAGCCTATTTTTCCCCTATGGTTCTTTTGCAACTAGATTTTCACCAAAACGAGCTAATTACTACTTGGGTTGGGAGATTCCGGCTTCCAAGATATCAGAGTTAGCTAAATGGGATCTCCTTATTTTGGACATGGAAACTCAAGTAAAAAGTTTAGGAGCTCTGAAAAAAATCAGAGAACTTAATCCGGACATAATAATGCTCGTATATATCACTCCTCAAGAGATAAGAAATGATGCTGCTAGCGGTTCCAGTGTAATGCGCAAGAAACTTGTAGCTGGGATTAGTCCTAATTGGTATCTTACGGACATTAACAATAACAAATTAAGTTTTTGGCCGGGAACTTCACTCTTAAATGTGGCTGACAACAGTCCGGAAATAAATGGCTTGCGTTTAAACCAATACATAGCTCGATTTGTGGCAACAGATTTGTTGTCTACAGGTTTGTGGGATGGAGTTTTTTATGATAATGCTTGGAAAGATGTCAAATGGCTTACCGGGGATTATGTAGATTTAAATAAAGATGGCCAGCAAGATAGCGATGTAGATTTTCACTGGCGTGAAGGCACGCGCGCTATTTACCGAGAAACTCGCGCTTTAACAAATAATAAATATGTTATAGTCGGCAATGCCACCAGCGATGCTTACAAAAATGATTTAAATGGCATTATGTTGGAAAATTTCCCTTCTTCTGGTTGGGAAGACACAATGCGTGTTTACAATAGCAACCAAAATGGTACTATGGAACCGAGGATAAATATTATAAATACCAATGTGGGAAATAATGGCAATATTTCCTCTGATTTTAAAAAATTCCGTTATGGTCTGGCTAGTACTTTGCTCATAAATGGGTATTACTCATTTGATTTTGGCGATAGAAGCCACAATGAAACTTGGTGGTACGATGAATATGACATAGAATTGGGCAAACCACTGACACCAGCCGTATCCCTTACTAGCGCACCTCAATTTAAATCTGGAATTTGGCGCAGAGAATACGAAAACGGTATAGCTTTGGTAAATTCCGGTTCAGAATCTCAAAATATTGATTTGGGAGGCGAGTATGAAAAAATAAAAGGCACACAAGACACGGATGTAAATGATGGTGCTATAGTAAGCGAAGTAAACCTAAAAGCAAAAGATGGTTTGGTAATGCTGCGGACGTTTCAAACTTTAAAAAATGTTGTTTTTAGCAATGGAAATTTTGTCAGATTTTTTGATCAAGCTGGTAATCGTTCTCGCAATGGTCTGTTTATTTATGAAAATAATGTCCCTGGAGGGGCAAAGATATACAATGGCGATTTAAATGGCAATGGTACGGATGAAAAAATTATGGCTACGGATCAAAAGTTAGAGATTTTCAATGCTTTGGGTGGTATCTGGTTTCAGGATTACCCTTTTGGCCGCGATACAGAGAATAAGTTGCGGGTAAGTGTGGGTAAATTATCCGATACGGACGAAGATTCTATGGTTGTTTCTCAAGACAAGGACGGTCAGGTAATTATTTATGATTATCATGGCGGCATACAAAAAGATGCTTTTTACCCATTAGGGAAAAACTACAAATCCGGACTAGTAACAGCTATAGCTAAAGAAAAAGACAAACCGGGTAAAATTGTTATTGGTGCGGGTGGGGGAAGATTGCCGGAAGTTATAATCTATGACAAAAATCTTTCTAAAATAAGCAAACGATTTTTTGTCGATAATAGAAAATTAAAAGGAGAGTTAGCCTTGGCAGTAGGCGATTTAAATGGCGATGGAGCACCGGAAATAATCGTTGGTTTTAGATCGGGAACAAATAAAAAAGTAAAGATTTATAATTTAGCTGGTAAACAGCTTTCTCAATTTACTATTGCCGCAGGTTTTGAGGCTGGCCCGATGAGTTTGGGCGCGGCTGATGTAGATTTTGACGGCAAAAATGAAATTATTTTGATGAATGGAGAATAATTTTATTTTCCGGTAAGAAGACAAACAATAGGGCCTTTAAATCCCCATTTGTTTTTTATAGCTAACTCTAATCCAACAACAGACAAAGCACTGTTAGGAGATGCAGTGATATTTTCAGTTTTTTTAATCAAAGTTATAGCTTCAGAAATATCTTTATTTGTCGCTACCCAACCGTTTCCACCACTATCTAAAACTGCTTTTTTTACAACTTCTTTGCGAAAACCAACATTGTCTACTATGGCAGTGGCTATTGAGTGGTTCATAGGGATAGCGGATTTTACCATCGGGTGGCAGGCAGGTGTTTGTATGATATGGATCTGAGGATTTAACTTTAAATTTTCAAATTCTTCATGTAGCGCTTGGGCAGTAGTGCCACTGGAGGTAGGTATAAAAACAGCGTTTAAATTTTTTATTTTAGCTAATTCTTTAGCCAGGCTGGTATAGCCAAGTAGGGCAGTGTCGTCAGTAGATTGGCGCAAATTTTTGGCAGAGCCGTCCTTATCCATTTTAAAGGCAGTTTGCTTGGGATTGTCGGTTTTTTTAAGGGCAACTTCTTTATTTAAAAGTTTTTTTATAATCTTTAACTTGCTACTATCTATATTTTTTCCGACAAATATATTTAATTTTAATTTATTTTTGTGTTTAGTGTTATATTCATTTATAGTGGTAGCTGCCGAAATAGCGGCATTTCCTGAAGAAGAAATACAAAAAGCATCGTGCCCCTTGCCGATATAACGGGCTATCATAAGCGGAATAGACCTGCCTTTATGCGAACCTTGGGGGTGCAGATCCTCGCGTTTTAAATATAGCGGTACATCTAAATGGAGCGCTTTGGCTAGTTTTTTCGCTTGTGTTTGGGGTGTTAACATAAAATTCTTGCCAACTATTGGTGTTTAATGTATACTTTTTCTAGATTATTACTAATAATATAGTCCTATGCAACTTATCTGTCCAGAATGTAAAAACGAAGTTGATTTCTCCGGTTATCCAAATTTGGCTGTGGGAAATGTAATTGAATGCAATGTCTGTGGTATCACACTATTAGTAAACAAAATGGACGAAAACGAAATTACTTGTGAAGTGGTAGATGAAGGTAAGTAATTTTGCTCTGCACTCCGCTAGTTTATAACTGGCTTCGATTTCTTTTTACCAATTCCTCAATCATTCCACGAAATCCATGCGAACCAAGGAAGACGACAACGTCTTCTTTTTCTGTATTGCTTTCAACATGTTCAATCAATTTTTTATCATCAGCTATAAACAAAGTATTTTTGTGGGTTTGTGAAATTATTTCCGCTAATTTTTCTCCGTCAAATGGCGGGTCAGTATCTTTTGGATCAATTTTAATTTTAGTAAGCTGGGGAATTATTACTTGATCAGCTTTTTCAAAAGCATTTGCGTAACTAAGGGCGGATTGTGACTTGCGATTGCCAGTATTTGGCTCAAAGATGGCTATTATTTTATTTGTCGGATAGATAGCTCGCAAAGTTTTTAAGGTGGCGGCAGCTTTGGCTGGTGAGTGGCCTAGATCATCGTAAATGGCAATTTTACCTTCACTTCTTTTTTCCAATCTTCTTTTTATGCCTTTAAATTCAGCGATGGTATTTAAAATTATTTGTTCATCAATATCTATTTCTTTGGCCAGAGCAAATACCCCGCAGATATTTTCAGCCATATGTTCTCCCAAAACTGGAGCGTTGATAGTATATTCAATATTTTTGTGTTTAACAACAAAAGAAATTCCAGCCGGAGTTTGTTTTACTTGGCAGTAGCAATAATCCACGAAAGTATCTTTACCATAAGTCACTACCTTTGCTCCGTTTGTATTATTAGTTAAAACTTTTTTTATTTTTAAATCATCTATACAAGCCGCGATTAATCCTTCAGAAGGAATCATTTCAACCAAATCTCGAAACGCCTGTAAATATGTTTCTTCTGTTGGATAAATATCAGCGTGATCCCAAGAAACCGAAGTCAACAGCAGGTGAGTGGGGGAGTAAAGTTTAAATTTTGGTCGGCTATCCCAGCGGGCAGTTTTGTATTCATCTCCTTCTAGGACACTCCAACCATCTTTACTTTCTTCATTATTTATCTTCGCGCTAACAGGCAAATTCAAACTTAACCCGCCAAACATATATGACGGATCTTTGCCAGCTTTTTGTAAAATCATAGTCAGTAGAGCTGTGGTAGAAGTTTTGCCATATGTGCCTGCACAGACAGCTGAATTTTTTTGTACTATATATTCCGCAATTACTTCGGGGTAGGATTTATAGTTTAAATTATTTTTTCGCGCGTAAACAAATTCGGCATTTGCGGATCCAGCCACATTGCCTACTACCACAATATCCGGGTCTCCATTTGTAATCATTTTTTCTGGGTGCCAGCCTGGGTAGAAATGAATGTTATTATCTTTTAGATAATCAGAAATCGGCGGGAAAAATCCCACGTCACTACCACTAACTTCCCAGCCTTCTTTGTGGAAAGCGGCAGCCAAGGCGCTCATCGCGACTCCGCAGATACCGATAAAATGAATACGTTTTTGCATAAAATAATTACATCACTGTCTTTAATTCGTCTTTTAGTTGGTCCAGATCATTTTTCCACTCTGTTCCGCCAAACCATTCCAATCCAGAAAATTGTAATTTGTAGGTGTCGGTTGGTCTTTGGAATGATCCCAGATAAATATATTTTTTACCACTTTCTTTGGCAAGCATGATAGCTTTTAACATCATACCCATACCCAAATTTGGGTAATCGGCTCCAAGCTCATAAAAAGGATAGCAGTAGTGTAAAGTATTTTTTGTTTCCAGAGCTATGCAGTAACCAGCAACCTTTTCGTCTTTGATATAGACAAGTAATCTATTAAAATTACTTTTTTCTTTGTTGGTAATCAACTCTTTTATTTTCTGGGCGCTAAAGGTTTTTTCACCAAATTTTTTTTCATAAAATTCTTTTCCCATTTTGTGAATACTCCAATCATATTTTTCATAGGGGATAGGGTGTACAGATAAAGCCAGGTCTTCGGTTTTTCCCAAAACTCTGCGGTTTTCCGAAGAAAATTCAAAATTATTTAAATCAATACGCAAGCTACGTGTTTGGTTCATTACCCCTTTGCCAATGCGGGTAAAAACAAAACCCTCATTGTACATATGTTCAATGTTTGCATCCGAAAAATCAACTATTGTTTCTTCTTTCCAAGATAAATACATATGATTTAACGAAATTATGCCGGGTAGCGTCCTTTGAAACCCGGCCTACTTATACAAACTCATCCAGATAGCCACGATTACAAAAAACGCGTGTATTAACCAAAAACGCATCACAATCTTTTCTTCGCTCCAACCGCGGAATTCAAAATGATGATGTATGGGAGCCATTTTGAAAAATCTGCGTCCCAGCAGTCGGCGGCAAAATACCTGGATAATTACTGAAATAATTTCTATATAGAAAATAAAGCCGACAAAGGGTATAAGCATGGTGCGGTTTATAGCAATAGCATTTATCGCTAGCAGAGCTCCCAGCCCCAGAGATCCCACATCGCCCATTTGGAATCTAGCTGGCTTTACATTGAAATATGTATAGGCTACTAGCGCGCCTACTGTGGTAGCGTTTAGTAGGGTAAATGAAACACGTCCTTCGGTCCAACTCATTATCATTAGGCCTAAAAATGTAATAATTAGCGATCCGCCAGCTAGTCCATCCAAACCATCGGCAAAATTTACGGCATTGGCAGTAAACATCACAAAAAATATTACAATCGGAATTATCCACCAACCCACAAATGGCTGACCATCAAATGGTATCCATAAAGAATGCCATTGTATGCCCAATTTAAAATATATCCACCAAGCAGTTACTGCTCCGGCTAAAAATTGAAAAAGTAGTTTTTCGTGTACCTGTATGCCTCGTCCCGGATGAGATCCGAGTATAGCGGCGGATTTACGAAACGCTTCCCATGGCAGAATAAAAATATACCACAAACGCATGTACCATTTTTTATGTATCCTTATTAGGTTTAGGATATGAGAAATTTTTCTTTCTCGGCGTTTTTTACCAAATATATTTAGTAAATCGTCAGTAGCGCCAAGCAGTGCCGCAATCGCCATCACACCAATTGGCACATAGGTGTTTTCTCGGTTCCAATTAAAAAATATAGTGACAACTGTTACGGTAATTATTACTAGTAACCCGCCCATTATCGGTGTGCCAACTTTTTTACTTCTATCGCCGCCTTTTAGAGTAAAATCAAATTCTTCGCGGCGAGTAATTTTGTATTTATACAAAATTTTGGTAAGTAAAGGTGCCCAAACAAAAGCTCCAATAGCGGAGAAAATTACATAACCCAGAGCTTGTTGGATAAGCGCGATGTTCATATTAAAGTTTTATTCTTCTAATTTCCAAAATTTCACCCTGTTTGGCTTCCAAGTAGGTTTCATTGTTTTCATTGGTTTTTTCTTTTTCTTCCCACACTTGTTCTAGTAAATTTTTTTCTGGATTGGCAATAGATATTGTGCCATGAGCTATGCCATGCCCATATTTGCCTTCGCTAGACCAAGCGCGAGCGTGCACATATTTAATTATATTGCCCTCAATTTCTTCTACCAACAAAATATGATCATGATTTTTGTTTGGACCAGTTTTTAATATCACTATCAAATCTCCGGGTTGAAGCGCTTTTAAATTGTTTATAACCTCGGTGTTTTTGTTGTCAGCATAAACTTTTACGTTTATCTGTTCTACCGGACGTAAACGGCTAATAATCCAACGTAAGAAATTTTTCTTTGGGGTAATAAAAAGTTTTCGAGCCAGATCAATCTGCTTTGTTTCGTAAAAATGTTTTTGTAAAACATTGGTGATAAATCCAGAACAATCCACGCCCAAATTATTGTCTACCAAAAATTGCCTTATGCATTCGGCTTGTTCGTGCTCAGCAGGGTGCTCTACGTGGGCATTAAATACTCCGTTTTTATCAAAAACATTAGCTCTATACTGGATAGAGATTATTTTAGCCTCTTCCACAATCTCTTCTGGTGTGCCTTTGCCTACCAAAACTTTCAACTGCCCTCGCTGTCTTAATCTGGCGTTATTAAAATACGGGCATCGTACTCCGGAGACGCCAACAAAGGGCAAATTTAGATAGTTATGGATTGTTTTTAAGGCAGAAGGGGATAGCTTCATACTTTCAAGACATTATGTTCTTTCATTAGGCCTTTGCTAAATTGCCAGCGAATTAAATCTGAGCCGGGTGCAGTGTTACTGTACTTTACAACATTTATCAAATCAGTGCTTTTAATTTTTGCTGCCTGAGTATTATCTGATTTTTCAATTACTCGCTGAACAATCTGCGCGCCATCAAAAATTTCAGCCAGTTTGTATTTACCAGGCTTAACACCAAGCAAACCTGCCAAGTGCGCTTCAAAAGTAGAAATATCTAACTTTTTATTTAATTTTTGCAACAATGATTCGCAAGTTGTGGAGGCCGGTTGACGAGCATTTATTTCTAACAAGTAAACCTGTTTGGATTTTTCATCAACAATTATATCAACTCCGTACAATCCTTTCCAGCCATCTTTTTTTAATTTTTTACCAATCTCAGTCGCTATTCTTTTATATTCTAAAATCTGTTTTTTGGATAAAATTTTATGAGGCAAAGCCCAGTCATTGCCAATAGTGGCGAATTTATTATCTGTAAAAGGGGGTAGACCAGTAATTTGATAGCTAATATTCCCAGTTAAAATTTTATTTCCCCAAACTGCGTTATTGTTAGTAAATACTGGTCCGCGGACAAAATCTGTGATGCGCACATCACGTTTAGCGAATTTTGATTTTAAATCGTTTAATTTCTTTTCTGAGTCTATAAAAAACGTGCCACTACCGGTGTGAGAATGGTTGAATTGCAAAATAAAGGGTTTGCTAGTCCACTGAATATTGCCGCAAACATCGATTTTGTGTGGTGGTAAATATTTTGCCAAACTTCCCAGCCATTTTACTTGTGATATTTTGCTTTCTACCTTATCGGCCAATTTTGGATCTGGATTTAATAATTTCCAGTTATTTTTTTTGCACTGGGCTTCAATAAGGGCGTTATTTTTAAAAACTAAGACAAAATCATCTTTTTTTATAATATTTTTGGTTTGGCTGTGGGCCAAGAGCTCACCGGTGTCTAGTTGCTCTTTTTCTTTAATTAGAATAATATTGCTGTGTTGTTGGGCCAATTTTGCCGAAAATTCGCTATAATTACTGATTATATAATAGTTTGGCTGGGATAAATTTAACCCAATAGCCCGCTCTATATCTCGGCAAACATAAAACAAACGGCGCTTCAATAACCGTTTAGAAATGGCCTCCGGTACGCTATTTGAATTTAGCATAAATTTCCTATATACTACCTTAAAAAGAGCCATAAAGCAAGCTTATGACTGATACCAATTTTTACGAACAACTTAAGGCATTTGGTGATGTAAAACTCAATGAATCTTTGGCTAAACACACCACTTTTAAAATTGGCGGCCCAGCCAAATTTTTTATCATTGTTCGCAAAACAGACAAGCTGGTAGAGCTTTTAAACTACCTCATGAATGAAGGTGTGGATTATTTAGTGCTTAGCGGCGGATCTAATTTGCTTATAAACGACGCTGGCTATGATGGTTTGGTAATCAAAATTGCTACCAATGACCCGCCAAAAATGATACAGCGCGGCAATGGTTTTGATATGGAAATAGAAGCAGGTGTAGTTTTGGGTCTGGTAGTAAATCTGGCTGCCAAAAATAGCCTGGCTGGCATGGACTGGGCTGTTGGCGTGCCGGGCAATTTTGGTGGAGCTATTCGTGGTAATGCCGGTGCTATGGGTAAAGATATTTCTACCGTTACGCAGTGGGTGGATATTTGGCGTGATGGGGAAGTGTTAAGAATAAAACCGGAAGATTGTAAATTTACTTATCGTGATACGGTTTTCAAACACAATAAAGATATTATTTTACGCGCCTGCATCTATTTGGAACCAGGGGACAAACAAAAAATCATGGAAAACATGCAGAACTACCTCAAACAACGCAAACATACTCCATTTCCATCGGCTGGAAGCTTTTTCAAGAATATTAAAATAGATAAATGGCCGGGGGATAAAACACAATTGCCAGAATTGTTTTTAAAAAGAGGCACGGTACCGGTGGGCTGGGTTACCGAACAATTAGGTTTGCGCGGTTTATCATCCGGCGGAGCCAAAATCTCTGATGAACATGGAAATTATTTGATAAATTATCGCAATGCCACCCAAGCCGATGTTTTGACTCTGGTTGAAGATATAAAACAAAAAGTATATAATAAATTTGGTGTGGAACTAGACCCGGAAGTACAAATAATTAAATAAAGATAACTAAAAATATGCAAATACAAATTACCGGTAAGGGTGTAAATCTTTCCGAAGCTACCAAAGATTATGTAAACAAAAAAATGCTAGCTTTAAACAAGTTTTATAACGAAAAAATTATCAGAGCCGAACTGGTGTTGGGTGTAAATAGCGATCACCACAACAAAGGCGACAAGTTTTTTGCCGAATGCAAGCTGGATGTGCCGGGCAAAAATCTGTTTGCTCTAAAAGAGGAAGATTCTTTATACAAAGCCGTAGATAAAATTCGCGATTATCTGGAATTGGAATTAAAAAAATACAAAATGAAGCAACGAGTGAAATCCAAGGATAAAAAGGTTGGCAGAGCTGATAAGGAATACAAGATAGAAATGTAATTTCATGTTAAAAACTTTGTTAAATCGTTTCAAAACCTGGCTGCCGACTATCTATGGATTAGCCGGCGCTTTTGTTATTGCCGCCGGTTGGAACTGGTATCATACCGCTTACAGACCACATAGCCGGTTTGTTGTTATATCTTTGCTTACTTGGGTGGGAGTGTATGTCGGATACAGAATTTTTAAATGGGCGTATCACTTCCTGACACTTAAATTCAATCGCCATATCTTTTGGCAAAAAGAGTTTAGCAAATTTTTGGACAGCCTGTTTTTTATTTTCTCTCTTTTCTTTTTAATTTTCTTTAGTAGGTCACAGCTCCTTAGCGTTGGCATGGCACTGTTTTTATTAGCCATACTTTTTCATCAAACCCAAAAGTATTTATCAGGCCATCCTAACGCGCACCAGTGGAAATTGGTAAACAAAAACATTTTTACTCTGGTTTTTTTCTTGTTTTCTCTGTTTTCCACGTTTCAATACATTGCTTACCGTTTTGCCAATTTTGATTCATTTTTAAAATTCTATAACATTGTCATTTTCCGCTCTTTTGCCATGACTATGTTTTGGATTTTGGGGTTTGTATTGGCTACGTTGTTTTATTGGCAGATAAAATCTCATTTCCGTTATGTTTTTATATCTATCTGGGGCCTTTTATTTCTTTTTATTGTCTTTGGTTGGGCTATAAATATTGGCATCATGTATTTTTCTGGATTATATATTTCTCCGATGATGTTGGGGTTAGTAGATGGTTCGTCTGGGGTAGTTTTAAATTGGCTAACTGCTTTGGTAATTGCTTGCAGCCTACTAACCTTTACTCTTTTTGGCTTAATATTTCGTCAAATTATTCATGGTTATAGGCGCAGTTCATTTCGCCAATGGGTTTATTATAGTCTAGCTTTAATTCCCGTGGCTCTATTTGCATTATTTGGCCTTTCTTCATTTCAAAATACACCGGAATATATAATTGCCAAATCTTTTTATCAATTTTGGCGAGGGGAGAATAAAACCGTGGATCTAAATCCAATTGTTCAAGAAAAATTAGAAAGATTTGGATTCCATTACAATTTAGATAAATTTAATCTAGCTCACAAAGAAACTGTTTTTAATTCCACTACTGCAAAAGGTGTTTTGCCCGCCAAATTTGCCCAAACTAAACCAAATATTATTATTATTTTCCTCGAATCTTTTTCTGCCAGATTAACTAGTGTGTACAATCCAACTGGTTTTCCTGGTCTTACCCCCGGATTAGAACAGATGGCCGCGGATGCCCACACTACTGTATTTAAAAACTACTATAACGGCTCTACGCCGACCATGAATGGTATTCTTTCCCAGTTATGTTCGTTTTTACCGCCCACTGGCTATACCGAGGTAGAGGACAACAAAAATTTACAAAGATTACGTTTACTTTGCTTGCCGGATATTTTGAAAAATAACGGGTATAAATCAGCTACGTATATTACAGCAGTAAACAAGCAGTTTGAAAACAAAAACGCAATTTTTTCTAGCATGAATACAGATGGTGTTTATGGCCAAGAAGAATTAGCCAAAACTATTTCCGGCAAACCGTTATCTTGGGGTTATTCGGATCATCAACTTTTCCCAGCTATGTGGCAAATGGTAAAGGAAAAGAAACAAGAACCGTTCTTGATGATGCTCTCTACCATAGATTCCCACCCGCCGTTTGATTTAGCCAAGGATATGGTGCCATACGGAGATGGTAAAAATAATGTTTTAAATTCCTTTCATACCGCTGATGATGCCTTTGCTAAATTTTGGCGTGAATTTAAACAGAGTAAATATTATGATAATACGATTGTGGTGGCTGTGGCTGATCATGCCACTTTTCCCGGCGCAGACATTAAAAAATTGTTTCCGCAAGATGCCAATAATTTGAGTTTTTATGATCAAAACATGTTTATGGTCTACACTCCGGGTGGAAATTTACCAAGAGAAGTAAACACATATTCATCTAGTATAGATGTAGCCCCAACTTTGCTGCAAATTTTAAATATTAATGTACCAAATTCTTTTGAAGGCCACAGTATTTTTGATGATAGAAATAAATATCCAAATTTACTTGGTATGCATGAGTTTGGGTTGTATATAAATCAGACTAGTACAGGAAAAAGAGATGTTCGTTATGAGATACCTACGGATATTAGTTGCAATGAGAGTGATTACTCTGTGACTAGCAGTGAACAGTTTACACTTTGTGAATATTTAGATTTTTATAAATGGAAACGGCAGATGTTTGAGCAGGGGAGATTTTGGGAGGAGTAAAAAAAACAGGAGTCTGAAAACTCCTGTTTATTGTTTTACACTTATTAGTTTGTATGAAATTCCCCTTCAGTCTCAAACTCCATTTCCCATGTTCCTAGCTTAAAACCGTTATTACCAACTACGGCATATATTTTCTGTATTATAATCTCCTTCACTTCTTCTGTTGTGCCTACCTTTAGGTAGATAACAATTTTTCTTGCAGGAAGTTGGAGGTTTCCAGCACAATTGAATACGCCATCTATTTTTTCGACCTCTTGTTTGATTTTTTTAAAGAGCTTCTCGGCCTTTCTTTCACTTATCATCGGCTTCTCCTCCTTTGTAGACGGTTGCTCGCCCTGTTAGCAAACCACACCCGAAAACGACGTCGCCTGATACTTCGTACAATTCTATATATCGCATCTCTTAGTTCGGGAGTAAGTCCCATTACGTATACATAGAACTGCCTGTTGGGGCCAGTTCCGCAACCGAGCACACCAGGTATCTGTCTAACTTGTTGTTTTGCTTGATTGGTTGTCATTCGGATTTATCCTTGGCTCTAGCTTCCGACACTATTTGCGCGTAGAGATCAATACATTGATCGCAGATGCGTGGTGGTGTGTCATTTTTGTCAAATAGCTCAAGAACTTCTCTCCGTTCCTTGCCGCAAAAAGAGCAACACCTAACAGACGATTTTCTTGATTCAATAAACTTAATTTTTTCTGGAGGTATTTCATCTCCAATTGTTGTTAAAACCTTCATCCATATCTCTGGTGTATCTTTGAACAAAAATACTTGCATACCAACTTCTAATTTATCAGGGAGCTTAGAAAAAGCGGCTACGCCATCTATATTGAGTATTTTTATTTTTGTTGCTGTGTAGACAGCCTCAGGCACAATTTTTTCAGTAACTTCAAAAGTTACTTTGTTATTTTTATTAGCCTCATTGGGCGGATACCTTTTTTCAATAGTTTTTAGTACATGATCTCGTATTTCCGGAGTATCCTCCTCCAAAACTACAATCAAATCTTCTATAATTCCTCTAATGGCGGCTACCCCACACAGTTGTCGAATTTCTTGTTTTAAATTTTTAAAGAGCGGGACTTCGTTTGCCTCTTTAGACATTAGCTTCTCCTTTATAGGTAGCTATTATTCCTTATTGGCAGGGGAGGTGTCAATGTTTTATAATAGTATAATATGAAGAAATATTGTTATATAAACGGAAAAATTACCCTGGAAGATAGGGCTAGTATAAGCATAAAAGATCTAGGATTATTGCGCGGCTACTCAGTATTTGATTTTCTTCGCACCTACAATGGCCAGCCGTTTTTCTTGCACGAACATCTGGCTAGATTAGCTAATTCAGCCAAACTGGTAGGGCTAAAAATGCCTGTATCAAAGTTGGAGATAGGTAAGGTGATAAATAAACTGTTGAGGATAAATAAACATAAAGAAGCGGCTATAAAAATTATTGTTACCGGTGGAATTAGTAAGGACGGACTGACCTATGATAAAAATTATTCTACAATAATTATTATCACCAAAGAAATTCCACCTCGCCAAGATAAAATTTACAAAAAAGGAATAAAATTAATTACTTACGATTTTCAACGTAATAATGCAGGAGCAAAAACTACCGACTACATCACCATGCTTAAATTGCAGGATCAAAAAGAAAGGTTTGGCGCTTCTGAAATCCTTTATACGAACAAGGGATTTGTCTTAGAAGGGGCTACCAGCAATGTATTTATTTTCAAAAACAATACTTTAATTACGCCGAAAAATAATATCCTGGCCGGTATAACGAAAAAAGTCGTAATGAAATTAGCTGCCAAAAAATTTAAAGTAGAGGAGAGAGATATTAAAATAAGTGAGATAAAAAAAGCTACCGGAGCGTTTATTACCTCTACTACCAGAGAAATACTACCAGTAGTGAAAATTGATAGTACCAAAATTGGTAGTGGCCGGGTGGACAAAAATACAAGCTGGTTAATACAGGCTTTTAAGAATTACACAGACCGATTTTAGTTGATGAAGTTTTAGAGTTCTAATTTTTCGCCGTATTTACCTATGAGCGGCAAAAGTTTTTGTTTACCACCCAAAGCGTTGAGAACACCAATTACCCAGAGGATAAAAAGAAAGATATTTAGAGGTCCCATAAGCATCCAGCCAATTACCGGCATGCGCACAATAATACCAGAGGCTAAACAGGCGATAAATAGCACGAGACCTTGTTTTACATGGAATTTAACAAACGGATCATTTTTTGAGTCGGTAAGAAGAGGGATGAAAAACAATATATATGCCACAACTGCCATAAATTTGTTATGTTTTAGCTGTTCTGACTCCTTGTGTGCTTCTACTTGCGGTTGTGGTTCTGGAACGGGTTGCTGTGGAGCTGCTGGTTGGTCTATAGTTTGCTCGTCCATATATTTATTAATTATTAGTAAGCTATTTGATTGTAACATCTATTTTAAAAAAATACGAGACCCGTGGACTATTGTCCGCGGGTCTTTATGTAAAAATGAACGTTTTGCTTGTTTAAAACCTTACTCGGTCTTGAGCCCTTTCACCTTGGCCGGATCCAGCTTACTGCCACCTTTGGGGAAAATAACCATTAATCCAAGACCGGGAACAGTGATACTTATGCGATTATCACTCAATTCCCTAGGTAGAATTTCAGAGATAACGAACATACCTGGTTCTATATGGTGCAGTAATTGCCACTCCCCGAAACCAGTCTTGCCTGGTCCAGGCATCTTCGCGCACCAGTTTAGGATAATGCTCACAATCCCATCTTCAAGTTTAATACTCTTGATAGGCCCGCGGTAAATATCGCCTTCTTCATGAGATTCAAGATCTCCGCCAACAATATCATCTCGTTTCAGAACGTCTTCCCATTTCATGGTTTTCTCCTTGGTTTGTGGCGCTAGCTTGCCATATTTGATGAAAAATGTCAATCTGGCTTGTTTTAAAATCACAAAATCGGTACAATGTAAGTGATAATCCTTATTTTCAATATGCCAAAAAAAATAAAAACGAATTCGCTCGCTCCAGAATATATAAATCTCCAAGGTAAAAAAATCCCTACCATAAATGGTATAGACACAAAGCGTTTAGATAAACTGGCTCGTGTCTTGCGCGGCCTAATTTTTGCTGCCGTAGAAGCCGGACAATCTGGACATCCAGGTAGTAGCGGCAAAGTAGAGCAATTTTTGGCTATGACTTTGGGTGGAGTGATGGCTTTTGACCCAGCCAATCCTAAAAATCCTGGCCGAGATAGACTAATCTGGAGTAGTGGCCACTGCACACCTTTACTTTTTGCTGGCCAAGCTTTATATTACGAAATTTTAAAACGCGCTGGCCGACAGTTTTCTGAAGCAGTAATAAAAGCAGTGATGCCAGAAGATTTACTTCGTTTTCGTCATGTTGATGGCCCGCAAGGCCATGCCGAAACGCAATATCCATATTCTGATTTTACTACCGGCCCATCTGGGCACGGATTTTCTGCAGCTGGTGGTATGGCTTTGGTGCATCAATCCTGCGGATTAGATACCAAAACTTGGGTATTTATGGGTGATGCTGAAAGCGAAGAGGGCATGACTTATGAGGCCAGAAATCTTATAGCTACCAACGGTTTAAAAAACATGATTGTCAGTTTTGACTACAATCATTTTGGCATTGATGCCGAGATAGAAGAAGTTATAGCTTCACCGATAATAAATCACTGGTTGGGTTTGGGTTGGAATGTTATTGAAGTTAATGGTCACAATGTTTTGGAAGTGGCTCATGCCTACAATTTGGCGGCAAAAGGGTTTGATAATGATTCGCCGACGGTTGTTATCTGCCATACTTTAAAAGGCAAGGGTTATGGAAGCAAAGAAAATACTGCCGCATCACACGGCTCTCCGGTAAAACACGATGAGTATGTAAGCATAATGAAAAGTTTAGGTTTTGATATTGCTGGCGAGCAAGGAAAAGTCGGGGCTGATATACAAACTATCTTGGCGCAAATTACCAATGAAGATGAAAAATATATTTTGGAAAGATTGGAAGTTGGTGCGAAAAAAATTATACCCGAACATGTTTTGGTAGAAAAAATGAAAAAATCTTTGACGGGCAGGCCGATAGTAAATCCGTTGTCTATAAAACGACCAAAAGTTTTGCCTCCGGAATTAGTTTTTAAAGAAGGAGAAAAAGTTTCTACACGCAAAGCTGTTCAGACTTGGTTTGCTTGGTATATGAAACAAACTGCTTTTTTCTATGCTGGAGCAGGGGATTTGGCCAAATCTGTTTTTACCAATTCTGCCGAAGAAGTTTATGGATTAATTTCTCGCAAAAATCCATTGGGTCGCGGTATTCGTTATGGAATTGCCGAACAAAATATGGCTATGATGGGCGCGGGTTTAACTCAAGATATTTTGCCTGGCGGGTACAGACCAGTTTCTGTGTTTGGCACTTTTGCAGTCTTTACCAATATGATGGCCAATGCTATACGTTTGGCAATCATCGGCAATCAGCTCAATCCAGCCACCAAAGGATTTTTTATAGCTCTAGCAGCTCATGACGGCCCAGAGACAGGCGAAGATGGTCCGACACACCAAGGAATGTATTGGATGTCTTTATACAACGCTTTACCGGGAATAAAGGTATACAAACCAACAGATGCCAATGAGGCAATAGAGATGTTGTTTCATGCCTTAGAGTTAGGGGAGCCGATCGTTTTATCTGTGTATAGGCCAGAACAGCCGGTAATTAAACGTGACAATGTTCCAGCTGCCATAGAAGCCAACAATGGCGCTTATGTGTATAAACAATTTTCTGGAAAAGGTAAAAAATTAGTTTTGGCAATTTGTGGAATGCAAGTTTTGTTAAATACCTTGCAAATTTTACCAGAATTGGAAAAACAAGGTTTGGATATCAAAATTATTGTTGTGACTTCGCCAGAATTATTTGAAGATTTGAGAAAAAATAATCCGGCCAAAGCCGAAAGTATTTTGCCAGACGAAGAAAGATCGTTGGTGATAACTTTGCACAATGGCTGGTCAGGATTTTTGTATCCATTTATGCTCCAGCCAAATTATGATAAAAAAGCTTTGGGTATAACTCATTATTTAAAATCTGGTAATGTGGCCGAAGTTTATGAGTTGGCCGGTATGACTTCGCAGGATATTAAGGAAAAAATCTTGAGTGGGATAAAATAAAAAACCTGAACAGTTTGATTTGTTCAGGTGTTCGGATTTCAAAATCCATTTTTACGACGTTTATCTTTATAGAATTCAACATTTTTCCTGCATTTTTCACATTCAGCAAAATGTTCTGCATGACGTTCGATATATTTCTCTAGAAAATCTTTTGGATATTCATCATCTGCCCACATGCTTAAAGTAACAACGCTAAGGTGTTTACCATCGAATGGGTCTTTTGGTTGCTTGTTTAATTCTGCAAGGCGTGTAAAAGCTTCTGTAATGTCCTTGGTGGGATCCCTCTTGTTATCTGGCATAGTTTTCTCCTTCTTTAGGGTTGGAATATTATTATAAATATGATTAAAAGTCAATACCATTGACTTTTTTAATAAAACAGTGTATTTCTAGCTATAGAAGGCCGCATATTTTTGTGGTCAAACTTCAACGCTCGTTGACAATCAAAGGAGAAATCTATGGGTTGGCCATCATTACTTGTTTTCGTACGGCATGCTGAATCAGAGGGTAACATACGTACTCCAGAAGAACGAGTAAATTACGAAGTTGCGGCACATGCTTACGCTTTAACCGATCGTGGTCAAGCGCAGGCGGGTATTACAGGCGCGTATTTACAGGAAAAATATGGTGAGTTTGATGTTTATTATAGTTCATATTATAAACGAGCTAAAGAAACACTCAAAATCATGTATTGGGACGCTCACCACTATGAAGATGCTAGATTAGCAGAGGCACAGCGCGGTATTTGGCACACCATGCCTAGCGCATTGATTGCTGAGCATTATCCCAAAGAAATCGAACGTAAGAAGCGGGAAGGCTTGTACCATTATCGACCGCTGGGCGGAGAGAATTGGGCAGATATTGAGCTTCGTATCCATAGTTTTCTCGGTACTCTCAATAGAGATTGTTCTGATCAAAAAGTACTAGTCGTTGCTCATGGTCACTGGTTGATCCTTTTTCAGAGACTGGTAGAGCATTTTAGTATTGAAGAAGCCGAGAGAAGGTATACAACTAACAGTGAAGCTTTTGAAAATGCGTCGGTTACGGTTTATAAAGGAGAAACCGTTAATGGTAAAAGTAGGCTTGCTTTGGAGCAAAAGAATTTTGTTCCGTGGCGGTCGGAACTAGGGATTGTTGCCCATGAGTAGGAAATAACCTGCCCCCGAAGTAATTTACTTCGGGTTTTTATTTTTCTCCATACCTTGCCAAAACCATAAAACTATGGCATACTGAAAAGTCTTAAATATGTCCATAGATTTACTAAAAACTTTAGAAGGCGAAAAGAATTTTCGGCAGGACCAAGTGTACCGCGCCTGGTTTGATGTAAACGTAGATAGCTACGAAAAAATTACCACTTTGCCAAAAGAACTAAGAGAAAAATTAAAAGACAAACCTTGGTTATCCGTTCGCGTCCACGCTATGCATGAAAGCAAGCGCGACAACACTAAAAAAGCCTTGCTTAAATTATCCGATGACAGACTGGTGGAAGCAGTGCTAATGGGAAGAAAAAATCTTACTCAAGCTGGCGGCCGGGATCGCTATACTATCTGTATTTCCTCCCAAGTAGGTTGTGGTATGAAATGCGCTTTCTGCGCCACTGGCAAAGCCGGATTTACTCGAAACTTAACTGTAGAAGAAATTACCGATCAGTTTCGTTTTTGGCAAAAATTTTTAGCCGAAAGAAATCTGGGTGAGGTAGATAATATGGTGATAATGGGTCAAGGTGAACCATTGTTGAATTACGAAAACATCAAAACTGCCTTAAATTTGATTTTAAAATATACAACTATTGGCCAGAGACAGATTACGCTTTCTACTTGTGGTATTCCAGTAATGATGGACAAGTTAGCCGCAGACAAAGATTTTCCAGCAGTACGTTTCGCTTTATCTTTGCATAGCGCCATAGAATCTACCCGCGCCGCTATCATGCCTTCACACCAACCAGGATTTTTGGATTACTTGGTAGGTTGGTCAAAAAAATATCATCAGATGCACCCTAGCCGCGCGCACTATATTGGTTTGGAATATATTATGCTTGGCGGAGTAAATGATGGACCAAAAGATTTAAAAGCTTTGATGACACTTGCTTCAAAATTAGGAAGAGTAAGAATAAATTTAATTCCGTATAATAATATTTCTACGGTTGCTTTGCCTACCGATTTCAATGAATCGCCAAAAGAAAATATTGAACACTGGCACAACTCTCTTATCAATGCTGGATTTGTTTCTACTGTTCGCTATTCTCAAGGACAAGATATTGCCGCTGCCTGCGGACAATTACGAAATGCGGTAGAAATGAAAGAGGCTTTGCTTAAAATAAATTAAAAAGGACAGCTAATTTTAGATGTCCTTGTACCGAGCCGTTTTACGGCTTTTTGTTTTTTTCCGCGTCGCTTCGTGTGTCGTAGTGTTTGTTTTCGTGAGTTTCACGACATTCCCAGTTTTGACACAGCGGAGCGTGGCATTTATAGCACTGATCATCGATTGGTCCACCACAATTTGTACAACCCATTGGAGTCAATATCGGACGTTGTCCACCGTGCTTATTTTTTACATGATCTTCACGGCATTTCATGCATACCATTTCTGTGCAGCTTTTGCAGTGATAGCACGCCACAGACAATGGTTTATTGCACTCGGGACAATTTGTCGGCAAGGGCGGAGGGCCTTTGCCAGGATAATTTTCCGACATTTGGCCCCCTTTCTTGGTTTTGGTTTAAAAATAACTAAATGAAACTTATCATAAATTAGCCAAAAAGTCAACCTGCAAAGCTTTACAATTTCCTGAAAACATGTAGAATACAGCCAAATTAAGACTAATTCGGTATGAATGTAATTATCCATATAGATGAGATTTTCCTCAAGGGCGCCAACCAGCACCTTTTTTTTCGTCAGTTAAAAACAAACTTAGGCAGATTATTGCCCGGCATTAAATCCGAGAGAATAGAAAGCGGTTTGTGGATAGAGAATATTCAAGAGTCACAGCTGGGTCAATTGGCCCTTATCCCTGGTTTTGCCAATTATGCCGAGGCTGTGAAAGTAAAAAATGAAATTTCCGATATTAAAAATAGTATAGATAGTTTGTTTGGCAATATTAAAGATATTAAAACATTTCGTATTTCCGCCGAACGTTCGTACAAAAAATACCCGCTTTCTTCTTTAGAAATAGAAAAACAAGTGGGGGAATATGTGCGCTTAAAACATAATTGGCAGGTATCTTTGGGGAATCCGGACCTAAATATTCATATTGCCATTGGCAAAGATGCCGCATATATTTTTGGAAATACCCAAAACGCCATTGGTGGACTGCCAACATCTAGCTCTGGCAAAGTGCTGGCATTGCTTTCTGGTGGTATAGATAGTCCGGTAGCTGCTTATAAAATGATGTGCCGGGGCGGGGAAGTGGCTTTGGTTCATTTTCAAAACCAAACTCAAGTTACCGAAGAGGTAAGCGAAAAAATATTTGATCTGGCCAAAACACTTTCCAGGTATCAACCGGAAATCAAATTGTTTATGATTCCGTTTGCTAATTTGCAGAGACAGGTGGTAATGAAAGTGCCAGCACCATACCGCATGATAGTTACTCGTCGGTTATTTAACAAAATTGCCGAAAAAATCGCTCGAGAAAACAAATTTTTAGCCTTGATATCTGGCGACAGTTTGGGCCAAGTAGCTTCGCAAACCTTGGAAAACATGACCTCTATCTATGATGCTTCCAATTTGTTAAAGCTGGCTCCGTTGATTGGCGCAAACAAAAAAGATATAATAGACCTGGCCAGAAAAATCGGCACTATGGATATTTCTGCGCGCCCCTACGAAGATTGCTGCAGTTTGTTTGTAGCCAAACACCCAATTACTAAATCCAGACTAAAAGATGTCTTGAAATACGAAAAATTAATTGATCAATCTATAATTGACAAAGTAGAAGTTATCTCATACCATATTAGTCACAATTCTATTAAAATATGCTGAACGAAATAATTTTTGATATAGAAACCCAGAATACCTTTGCTGACGTAGATAATGATTTTAAAAAATTTAAAATTTCCTGTGTTTCTATCTATCAATACGCTACCGACAGCTATACCAGTTTTGAAGAGCATGAATTAAACAAACTTTGGCCTATTTTGGAAAAAGCCGATCGTATTATCGGCTACAATAGTGAACACTTTGATTTGCCGATACTGCATAACTATTACCTAGGGGATTTATCAGTGATAGCTCACCTAGATATAATGAAAAAAGTCAAAGAGAGTGTGGGTGTACGTCTGAAATTAAACGACATAGCTATGGCTACTTTAGATATGGAAAAAAGTGCTGACGGTCTGCAGGCCATACGCTGGTGGAAAGAGGGCAAGATTGATGAGATAAAAAAATATTGTGAACAAGATGTAAAAGTAACGAAAGAAATTTACGAATTTGGCAAAAATAACAAACAGTTGTTTTACAAATCCTTGGTTGGAGAAATTACCCCGTTTGCCGTAAATTTTGATTTGGATGCGGCCAACAAAAATTCTTCTGCAAAAAAGAATATAAATTTAACTTTGCCTTTCTAGTGTGTTTGCTTTAAAAAAAGAAACAGATTACGCGGTGCAATTACTGCAGTATCTGAACAAGAAAAAGAAAACCTTTGTCAGTCTACGAGAATTTTCTGAAAAATCTGGTATTTCTTTTTGGTTTTTGCAAAAAATAGCTCGTAAATTAAATTTGGCTGGTGTTATTGAAGCCGAACAAGGAGTAAATGGTGGCTACCGCACGCACGGACCACTAAAAAATTTAAATCTGTACAAGATATTTGAAATTATGGAAGGCAAGATGGCAGCGCCGGAATCAAAAATGAATGCCAAATTAAATAAAGATATTATAAAAGTTTTACAAAAAGTAAAGATTTAAGTGTGTTGCCAAAACCAAAAACAATAAAAAATGTATACCTAGACCATGCTGCCACTACCTATATAGATAAGCGGGTTCTTGCTGCTATGCAGCCGTATTTTGCCAAAATTTATGGCAATCCTTCATCTTTGTACCACGAAGGTGTAAAAGCCAACCAAGCTTTAAATAACAGCCGACGCACCATATCCAAACTCATAAATGCTTTACCAGAAAATATTATCTTCACTGGCAGCGGCACTGAATCCGACAATTTGGCTATTTATGGAATTGCCAAAGCCCATGCTCAACACGGCAAACATATTATTTCTCTGGTTATAGAACACCATGCTGTTTTACATCCGCTGGAAGACCTAAAAAAATGGGGTTGGGAAATAACTTATGTAAAAGTAAACGAGAAAGGAATTGTAAATGTTGAAGATATAATCAAAGCTATTCGTCCAGATACAATTTTAATCTCCGTAATGTCTGCGAACAATGAAATGGGTGCTATCCAACCGATCGCTGAAATCGGACGCAAACTTCTGCAATATCGCAAAGAAAACAAAAATGCTTATCCGTTTTTTCATACTGATGCTTGCCAGGCTGCCGGTTATCTAGATTTAGATGTAGAAAAACTACATGTAGATTTAATGACTATTAATGCCAGCAAAATTTATGGGCCAAAAGGTGTAGGTATGCTCTATGTCCGTCGTGGAGTTGCTGTCAAACCATTGGTTTTAGGTGGTGAACAAGAACGTAACTTGCGTGCTGGCACAGAAAACATTGCTGGTATTGTTGGGTTTGCCAAAGCTTTGGAATTAGCCCAGGAAAATAAAGAAAAAGAAACAAAACGTCTGGAAACATTAGCAAAATATTTTTGGGATAAATTACAAAAACAGATTCCGCAAGTTAAATTAAACGGTCCAGAGATCGGCCCATATAGATTGGTTAACAATTTAAACGTTAGTTTCGCTGGCATAGAAGGTGAGGCGCTGCTTTTGTATTTAGATGAATATAGTATCATGTGCTCCACCGGATCAGCTTGCACAGTCAAATCTTTGGATCAATCGCATGTGCTAAAAGCTATGAACATTCCAACCGAACAATCTCGGGGCAGCCTACGTTTTACTCTTGGACATGTAAATACTAAGCAAGATATTGATTATGTAATGAAATATTTACCATTAATTGTCCAGCAACAACGATCTAGCAGATATGCAAAATAATATGCCTAAAAAAGATGTTGTTGTTCGAGTATGTAACGACACTACCTGCACCAAGAAAGGACCAGAAAGTATAATGAGGAAAATAAAAGAAGTATTTTCCGATGTAGAATATTGCGGTTGTCTTGGTAACTGTGATTTTGGCCCTAATGTAAAAGTTAATAATAATATTATTATTCAAGGGGCAAATCAGGGTACGATAATAGAGGAGATAAATAAAGCAGCCGAAAAGAAAGCTCCGACCCAAGAAGAAAAAATGGCTAATTTAGACAAAGCCTTAGATGAATTTGATTTAATATGACAAAAACTCCAAAAATAGATAAGGATAAATGCATTGCTTGCGGATTATGTCCGTCTATTGCCGCTTCCACCTTTAGAATGAACGAAGATAATACCAAGGCCGAAGTTGCCAATCCTACTGGCGATGAAGAAGCAATGATACAGATGGCCATAGATTCTTGCCCAACCCAAGCTATTTCTTGGGAGGAATAGGTTTTTTTCTTATTTTTTGTTAAAATATACGTATGTTAGGTAAACTTTATATAGTAGCTACGCCGATTGGCAATCTAGGTGATATTACTTTTCGCGCTATTGAGACGTTAAAAAACGTTGATTTTATTCTTTGCGAAGACACCAGAGTTACCAAAAACTTACTGGATCGCTACGAAATCACCAAGCCTACAATTAGCTATCATCAACACACAGAAGAAAGAAAAGTTAAGGAAATAGCTAAACTATTGGAAGAAGGCAAAAATTTGGCCTTGGTAACTGATGCTGGTACGCCGGGCATCAGTGACCCCGGAGGACTGCTGATCAAATCCTTGGTAAAAAATTTACAACCAGAAATAATTTCTATACCAGGCGCATCTGCAGTAATTTCTGCGTTAAGTATTTCTGGATTTCCTACAGACAAGTTTGTTTTTATGGGTTTTCCGCCACACAAAAACAAACGTCAGAAATTTTTCAAAGAAGTAGGTGCGACCGAAAATACAGTTGTGTTTTACGAATCAGGTCACAGGATTAAGAAGTGTCTGCAAGAATTAAAAGAAAATCTGGATACAAATAGAGAACTGGTAGTTTGCCGAGAACTCACCAAAAAATTTGAAACTATTTACCGAGGAAACATAGATAAAGTTATAGAACAGATGACAGACGAAAGAGGGGAGTTTGTAGTCGTGGTAAATCAAAAATAATATGGCAAAAGACAAATTTTATATCACCACCGCTATTCCATATGCCAATGCCGATCCGCATATCGGTCATGCTTTGGAATTTTTGTATACGGATGTAATGGCCCGTTACCAGAGATTGCTGGGAAAGGATGTATATTTTCTTACTGGCACAGACGAACATGGCCAAAAAATGCTACATACCGCCAAAGAGGCCGGTGTATCAGTAGAAAAATTTGCTGCCGAAAAATCTGCCAAATACCAGCTACTCGCTGATGTTTGGAATATTACCAACGATGATTTTATTCGCACCACCGAAGATCGCCATATTGCTGGAGCGCAAGATTTTTGGACTAAATCCATGGAGAGTGGGGATATTTACAAAAAAACTTATACTGGATTGTACTGTGTGGGTTGTGAGGCTTTTAAGTTAGATAAGGATTTAGTAGATGGCAAATGTCCAGATCATAAGACAGTTCCGGAGATGGTTTCCGAAGAAAATTATTTTTTTCGTTTATCCAAATTTCAGAAACCTTTGGAAATGCTATTTAAAAAACATAAAGATTTTGTTTATCCCGAATCCAGATTCAACGAAGCTATCAATATGTTGAAAAAAGGTTTGGAAGATATCAGTATTTCTCGCACCAAAGAAAAATTAAGTTGGGGCGTGCCAGTGCCTGGAGATGACAAACAAGTTATGTATGTCTGGTTTGACGCGCTCACAAATTATGTTACCGCTTTGGGCTGGGGTGGTAAAGACAAAAAACTTTTTAAAAAATATTGGCCTGCAGATGCGCATGTGATTGGGAAAGAAATTAATCGGTTCCATTCTTTGCTTTGGCCAGCTATGCTGCTTTCGGCAGGAGTTGAAATACCAAAACAGATAGCTGTGCATGGCTGGATTACCGTAGACGGCCAAAAGATGAGTAAAACTATTGGCAATGTTATTGATCCATTAGACTTAACCCGAAAATACCCTCTTGAAGCAGTGCGATATTTCCTGATGCGCGAAATTAATTTTGACAATGACGGAGATTTTTCTTACGCAAAATTTGGCGAACGCTACCAAGCCGATTTGGCCAATGGTTTGGGAAATTTGACTAATCGTGTGCTGGTGATGGTAGAGAAATATTGCAATAGCGTAATTCCAAAATCAAAATCTTCGTTTAAAGATTTAATAAAAAATACAACTGATACTGAAGCCGGATACAATAAATATATGGTTGAATTTGGTTTTGGTCATGCTTTGGAAAAAATTTGGGAACTAATTAGTTTTTGCGATGGTATAATAACCAAAAGCCAACCTTGGGCAATGATGAAAGCTGGGAAAGAAAAAGAAGTCTATAATTTACTAGCCGATCTTTCCGAGGCTTTGCGTCATATTGCGGTGATGATCTGGCCGGTTATGCCAGAAACTGCTGAGAAGTTATTTACTCAACTAGGATTAAATGTAGCCGACGAACTAGCCAAACCATTATCCAAACTACAAAAATGGGGCGACACTTTGGCAGGAAATAAAATTGCAAAACCAGAGCAGCTGTTTCCAAGATTAGAAATTAATAATTAAAAATTTATAATTTAAAATTTTAAAATATTTATGTCTCTCTTCGACATAGTGCTTCTAATAATCATTGGTAGTTTTGCTCTTTTTGGCCTCTGGTTTGGTTTGGTACACACGCTCGGATCACTTATTGGTACAGCTTTTGGTGTTTATCTGGCCAGCCGTTTCTATGAACCAGTAGCCAATTGGGTAATAAATTTCACTGGTGTTGGTCAAAATTATATAAAGGTAACGGTTTTTATTATCAGTTTTTTAGTTATTACTCGATTGGTTGGTTTTGTTTTTTGGGTTTTGCAAAGATTTTTAACCATGTTTACCCGCATGCCGTTTATTCACGGTTTAGATCGTATAATGGGCGCGATTTTTGGCTTTTTGGAAGGTTCGGTGATCGTGGGTGTAAGTTTGTTTTTTATCGCTCGGTTTCCCATCAGCATTCCTTTTATGGATGGTATGGCCAATTCCAAGCTAGCTCCACCGCTAGTCAAACTTGCTTCAATTCTTATTCCACTTTTCCCAGAAGCTGTTAGGCTTCTGCGAAGCACAGTAGACAGCTTGATTTAATTTTTTATGATAGACACGCACTGCCATATTCAGTTTAATGGTTTTAAAGACGACCGCGAGGAAGTAATAAAACGTTGTGAAGAAAAAAATGTTATCCTCAATGTTGTCGGCACTCAAAAAGATACTAGTTATGCGGCGGTAGAAATTGCCGAAAAGTATCCATTTATGTACGCCAGTATCGGACTCCATCCGATACATCTGTTTTCTACGCATATAGATGAAGAAGAAAGCAAATTTTTGTCGCGAGAAGAAAATTTTGATTATGAATATTATAAATCTTTAGGCAAAAGCCCAAAGGTGGTAGCGGTAGGCGAGTGTGGTTTGGATTTATATAGAATTCCAGAAGGCAAAAGTAAAGAAGAAATTTTAGTAAAACAAAGAGAAACTTTCACTGCTCAATATAATTTGGCGCAGGAATTAGGTTTGGCAATGGTGATTCATGTTCGCGAAGCGCATGAAGAAATGACAGATTTACTCTCAAGTTTGACTAATCAAATCCGCGGTACGGTGCATTGCTATACAGGCAACTGGCACTATGCCCAAAAATATTTGGCTTTGGGTTTAAATATTGGTTTTACTGGGGTAATCACTTTTCCACCCAAAAAATCTGATCCGCAAGCACAATTGTCTTTGCTCGAAGTAGTTCGAAATTGCCCGCTGGATCGGGTGGTGGTAGAAACAGATGCTCCATATCTGGCTCCAAACCCATATCGCGGCAAACGCTGTGAACCATGGATGGTAGAAGAAGTAATCAAAAAAATTGCAGAGGTAAAGGGTCTTTCTCCAAAGGAGGTTTTGGTAGCTACGACTCAAAATGCTAAAAATCTCTTCCAAAAGATAGGTTAAACAACTCATACACAGTTAAAATTCAAAAATCCCTTGACTTTCCAAGGTTTTTTGTGTAAAGTAATGGCGCAATTTATGCAGGATAATCAACCTAAAAAAACTAGTAATTACCAATATCAGCTATTTGCTTTCAAAATGCTTGGTGATTTTGGGGCTTCTATTGCTGCGCCAGTTGTAATATTTGTCCTTATTGGGCAATACTTGGACGGCAAATACGCCAAATCACCGCTTTTTACTGTTTTGGGGTTTGTACTAGCCGCACTATTGTCTGCAAAGATTATTTATAAAAAAGCCAAGAGATACGGAGAGGAATATAAAAAGATGAATGAAGCGGGAAAGAATAAAACTGAATAATTATGGAACTACATATACCAACTTTAGCCCCGGAAACTATTTTCCACATCGGAAAATTACCAGTAACAAACACTATTGTTAATGTCTGGTTGGCTATTGCGGTATTTATCCTTATCGGTTTGTCTATTAGAAAAAAAGTTAATCTCAAACCAGGTAAGATGCAAAATTTCATGGAATTTTTTTTAGAAAAACTACTAAACTATTTTGATCAAATTACCGGCGACCGCAAAAAAACACTGAGTTTTCTACCTTTGGTAGGCTCGGTGTTCTTTTTTATTCTGCTTTCCAACTGGTTAGGTCTTTTACCAGGCACTGGCAGCATTCATCTTGGCGAAGCACCATTACTACGTCCCGCCAATTCTGATTTAAACATGACTTTGGCTATGGCAATTTCGGTAGTAGTTATTTCTCATATAGTAGGGCTGGTAACTGTTGGTGTATTTACGCATATAAATAAGTTTATTCAGATCGGCAGTTTTGTAAAAAGTTTACGCAAAGGCCCTATCGCAATATTTACCGCTATTATAAATTTGGCAGTTGGACTAATAGAAATTGTGAGTGAATTTGCCAAAGTTTTATCACTATCACTTCGTTTGTTTGGAAATATTTTTGCTGGCGAAGTTTTAATTACTGTGATAGCAAGTATTGCGGCTGTGGTATTACCAGCGCCGTTTATGGTTTTGGAATTATTGGTAGGACTAGTCCAAGCCAGCGTATTTACGATGTTAACCTTGGTTTACTTAACGGTAATGTCTAGTGAACCACACGGTGAACATCACTAATTTATTATTAATTGATATCATTCCCGAACGGGTAAGGATATCGGAAAGGTCAAAATATGGATCATGAATCAATGTTGGCCCTAGTAAAGGGTCTTACCATGGCCGTTGGCGGATTTGGTCCAGCTATCGCTATTGGTCTACTCGTGGCAAAAGCCATGGAAGCAATCGGACGCAATCCGGAAGCATCAGACAAATTGTTTGTTCCGATGTTGTTGGGCGCCGCTTTTGCGGAATCCATCGCTATCTACTCACTGGTAGTAGTATTTACTTTGAAGTAATTCGACTCATTGGGTTTGTTAAGAGCCCAATGGAATTGAATTATTTAACAAGAATTTATGTCACTAACAAATACCACAGAGACCCTGGAAAATACAACCGCCGAATCCGTAGACGGAGGAGTACTCGCATCGCTGGGGATAAACGGAACCCTTTTTGCCTTTCAACTAGTAAACTTTGCTATTGTGGGCGCTATTTTGTGGTTTATGATCTTAAAACCACTTACTAAAAAAATGTCCGAGAGACAAAAAATGATTGATGATAGCATAGACAATGCCAAAAAAATAGAGACGAATTTGGGAATGAGTGAAAGAAAATATCAAGAAAAAATAGATCAAGCCAAAATTGACGCTAATAAATTGATAGAAAAGGCTCAACAGGAAGCAATGCTGGTAGCCGAAACAACAAAAGAAAAAACTAAAAAAGAGATAGAACAACTCGTAGAAACCGCCAGAAAAAATATTAAAACCGAAAGAGATGAGTCAATAAACGAATTAAAGCAACACGCCGCTGACTTGATTATTGCTGCCGCAGAAAAAATCTTGTCTGCCAAAATTGATGTTGCCAAAGATGATAAAGTAATCGAAGAAGCTGTGAAGAATCTAAAATAGTATGAAGAAAAAGACCAACTTACAATTTGCCAAGGCTCTGTATGAAATCACCAAAGATTTACCCAAGAGCCATCTGCCAGAAGCGATAAAGCAATTTGTTTTGGTTTTGCAAAAAAATAACAAGTTGAAAAAAATAAATTACATAATAGAAGAATTTGAGGCTTACGCCAAAAAACAAGATGGCGCAAAGATAGTAGAGATAGAAACGGCTAGAAAATTAGATCACACGGTATTGAATAAACTTAAAAAAATATTTGGCGAAAATTCCGAAATCACCGAGTTAGTAAATAAAGAATTGCTCGGAGGAGCCAGAATCACAGTAAACGACATGATATACGACGCCAGTTTAAAAACCCAATTAAAATCACTAAGACAACAGTTAATTTCTTAATAATATGTCCACAAATAGCATAGTCGAAGAATTGAAGAAAAATATTGCCCACTTCCAAAAAGAAGTAGAAAAAGAAGAAGCCGGCCGAGTGGTAGAAGTAGGGGATGGTATTGCCCGTATTTCTGGCTTAAGCAAATGTCAAGCTGGAGAAATGTTGGAATTTTCCGGAGATGTATTTGGTTTGGCTTTGAACCTAGAAGAAGAAACCGTTGGTTGTGTGCTTTTGGGTGACTATGAACACATCAAAGAAGGCGACACTGTAAAACGCACCAACAAAATTTTGTCTGTACCAGTTGGCGATCAACTTATTGGTCGCGTCGTAAATTCTCTGGGTATGGCCATAGATGGCGGCAAAGAAATCAAATCCGACAAATTTTATCCAATTGAAAAAATCGCTCCGGGCGTAATGACCAGAGAGCCAGTAACTCAACCTGTACAAACCGGTATCAAAGCTATTGATGCTATGATCCCAATTGGCCGCGGTCAGCGCGAACTTATCATCGGCGATCGTCAAACTGGTAAAACCGCTGTAGCGATAGACACTATTATCAACCAAAAAGGCAAAGACATGATCTGTGTCTACGTAGCCATTGGTCAAAAAGAATCAAAAATCGCTCGTATCGTAGCAAAATTAAAAGAAACTGGCGCGATGGATTACACAATTGTGGTTGTAGCTGGTGCATCTTCTCCCGCTGCTTTGTCATATATTGCTCCATACGCTGGCGTAGCTATGGCCGAATATTTTATGGATCAAGGAAAGGATGTTTTGTGTGTTTATGATGATTTATCAAAACAAGCTTGGGCATACCGAGAAATTTCTTTATTATTACGCAGACCACCAGGCCGCGAAGCTTATCCAGGTGATGTGTTTTATCTCCACTCTCGTTTGCTAGAACGCGCTTGCCGCCGCAACAAAGAATCAGGCGGAGGTTCTATTACCGCACTCCCAATTATCGAAACTCAAGCATCAGATGTAACTGCATATATTCCTACTAATGTAATCTCTATTACCGACGGTCAGATTTTCTTGGAAACAGATCTGTTCTACCGTGGTATTCGCCCAGCTTTAAACGTAGGTATTTCTGTATCTCGCGTTGGTGGCGCTGCCCAAATCAAACCAATGAAAAAGGTGGCTGGTAAATTAAAATTAGCCATGGCCCAATTCCGTGAAATGGAAGCCTTTGCTCAGTTTGCCAGTGATTTGGATCCAGAAACAAAGAAACAGATTGAACGCGGTCAACGTATTACCGAATTACTCAAACAACCTCAATACCAACCTGCGCCAGTAGAGGATCAGGTAGTAAGTATCTTTGCGATCAACAACGGCTACTTTGATAATGTTGCTGTAAAAGATATTTCCGCAGCTGAAAAAAAGCTAAATGATTTCATGAACAAATCAAAACGTTCACTATTGGATAAAATTGCGAGCGGCGAATGGGATGAAAAAATAGAGACAGAATTAAAAGCAGCTTGCAGTGAGTTTAATAAATAAGGATTATGCCGGTAAATACCAAAGCAATCAAAGGACGCATCAAATCCGTGGGCAGTACGAAAAAAATTACCAAAGCCATGGAAATGATTGCCGCCGCCAAAATGCGCAAAGCTGTAAATGCAGCTTTGGATACGCGTACTTATGCGACGCTTGCTTGGGATTTACTTGTTAGTCTTTCCAAAACAGAAAAAACACATCTGCCACTACTCGCTGTTCGACCAGTAGAAAAAATTTTGGTGATTATAGTTACTTCAAACAGGGGATTGTGCGGCAGTTTTAATTCCAACATCATAAAAAAAGTTTCCGCTCAACTCAAAAACCCAGCTCATATTGCCAAACAGACACTAAAAGGCAAAGAAGTTCCGGGAAACGAAAACATAACTATAGATGTAGTGGGTATTGGTAAAAAAGGCGCAGATTTTGCCAAAAAAATGGGTTACAATTTGGTTGCCGCCTATACCAACATGACCGATACACCTAATGTAAATGACGCGCTGCCAATTGCCAAAATGGCTATAGATGCCTATGAAAGCAAATCTTACGACAAAGTTATCGTCGCTTATACAGATTTCAGATCGGCAATTTTTCAACTAGCCAAATTGCGACAAGTTTTGCCAATATCAGAAACAGATTTAGAAAAAATGATAGCTGGAGTAGAAAATACTGACAAACAAGAATTACCGGATAAAAATTTAAAAGAAGAAACCTATTTATTTGAACCAAACCGATTAGATGTTTTACAAACAATTTTACCGAGACTGGTAGAAACACAAGTTTACCAAGCGATGCTAGAATCTGCTGCCAGTGAACACAGCGCCCGCATGATAGCGATGAGAAACGCGAGTGACGCGGCAAATGATATGATAAAAGAATTAAATTTAAACTTTAATAAAGCCCGGCAAGCCGGTATCACGCAAGAAATTGCGGAAATAGCAGGCGGCGCAGCAGCTTTAGAATAAATAATTTGAAATATATGAATAAAGGAACTATATCACAGATCATCGGCGTCGTCGTAGACGTGCATTTCCCGGAAAGTTTGCCGGCAATTTTTAATGCTTTGGAAGTCAAAATGCCAAATGGCGAAACTTTGACTTTGGAAGTACAGCAACACTTGGGCTCAAACACTGTTCGCACTGTAGCTATGAGCACTACCGATGGCTTACAACGCGAAACCGAAGTAGTAGATACTGGCAAAGCTATTTCCGTACCGGTTGGCCCAGCCACTTTGGGTAGAATGTTTAATGTTACCGGAGAAGTTATCGATGGTTTGGGTAATGTAAAAGCAGAAAAAAAATATTCTATTCACCGCAGCGCTCCAACTTTTAAAGACCAATCTACCAAATCAGAAATTTTGGAAACGGGCATCAAGGTTATCGATTTAATTTGTCCGTTCTTAAAAGGTGGTAAAATTGGTTTGTTTGGCGGCGCGGGTGTAGGGAAAACCGTTGTTATCCAAGAACTTATTCGCAACATCGCTCAAGAACACGGCGGTTATTCCATGTTTGCCGGTGTAGGTGAGAGAAGTCGTGAAGGAAATGATTTGTATCGCGAAATGAAAGAATCAGGTGTGTTAGACAAGACTGCTCTGGTCTTTGGTCAAATGAACGAACCACCGGGTGCTCGCGCTCGTGTCGCTCTTACCGCACTATCAATGGCCGAATACTTCCGCGATGAAGAAGGTAAAGATTTATTGCTTTTCATTGATAATATCTTCCGCTTTACCCAAGCTGGTTCCGAAGTATCTGCTTTGCTTGGCCGTATGCCATCTGCCGTAGGTTATCAGCCAACTTTGGCCACAGAAATGGGCGCTTTACAAGAACGCATCACAAGTACCGATAAAGGCTCTATCACCTCTGTACAGGCCGTATACGTGCCTGCAGACGACCTTACAGACCCAGCTCCTGCCACCACCTTTGCTCACTTGGACTCTACTGTGGTGTTAAACCGTTCACTTTCCGAATTAGGTATTTATCCAGCTGTAGACCCGCTAGATTCCAACTCTACAATTTTGGATCCACTAGTTGTAGGCGAAGAGCACTACCGCACCGCTCGTGATGTACAAAAATTGTTGCAGAGATACAAAGATTTACAAGATATTATTGCGATTTTGGGTATGGAAGAACTTTCCGATGAAGATAAACTTACAGTTTCTCGCGCGAGAAAATTACAGAAATTCTTGTCTCAGCCATTCTTTGTGGCCGAAACATTTACCGGTACAGAAGGTAAATATGTAAAGTTAGCAGATACGATTCGCGGATTTAGAGAAATTTTGGATGGCAAGCATGATGAAAAATCTGAACAGGCTTTCTATATGAAAGGTTCGATTGATGAAGTAAAGTAAAAAAAGACCCGCCAAATTAATAGCGGGGGGGGCAAACAAAGATTAATTTGTTCTAACAATTGACATTAAACGGTATTCCGAATGAGGAGATGTTCTGCGACCGTCCAAGATGAGTGCTAGAGTTTCATAATTTTTTTCCTCAACACCCTCTTTAAGCTGTTTAAGCACATTTTCCCAACCCTTGTTGCTTGGGGCGTGCAGAACTACATTGTTTGCAAGTAGGCTAAAACATAAATACTCTTTACCTGGTTTAACCCGTAAAAAGATCATATCGACCGACTGGAACTTGTCCCCTTTAAAAAGATGAAAAAGAAGTATCCATTCAGTGTGTTTAACAGGTTCTCCTTCTGACATTATCTTTCCTCCTGGCCAAAAAAATAACACAATCAAACATATATGTCAACACTTAAATTCAAAATCGTAACACCAGAAAAAGTAATTTACGAAAATGAAATTTCCCAAGTCTCCATTCCTACCATGAGTGGTGAAGTTACGATTCTCCCAAAGCATATTCCTTTGGTCTCTGTACTCAAAGCAGGGGAATTGAAAATAAAAGACAAAAACGGCGAACATAATTTGGCAGTATCTGGCGGATTTTTGGAAGTACGCGGTAATAACGAAATTGTAATTTTGGCAGATCATGCCGAAAGAGTGGTGGATATAGACCTGGCCAAAACAGAAGAAGCCAAGAAGAGAGCCGAAGAGCAAATGAAGAATATCAAAGATGTTCAGAATGTGGATTATGCCAGATTACAGGCAGTTATTGATAGGGAATTAAACAAGATAAGAATTGCGAAGAAATATAGAAACTTGCCTAATAAGTAAAATAATAGAGACCTTGATGGGTCTCTATTTCTTTTTCTTTTCAGGTAACTCCAATTTACATTTGGCCATTTTGGCAGCTTTTGCCCACGCCTTTTTTTTCGGGCCGTGGAAATTTTCTGCGCAATATTCAATATTATTATTAACTGGAAAAACTCCTGGTTTATAAAGAACTACAGTCCAATGTTTTGGTTTGTGCCCATATTCTTTGCGCGGTTCAAATACCCGCACTACTGATGGGTGACTGATAGACAGCCAATGTTCTGGGAGACTTGACCATCTATATTTTTGCACCCATACAAAGTGGACACCATCTACTTTTTTAGGATTCCTTCTTGGCGGCAAGATTTCCTCCATTTAAAGTAATTTGCTAAAATAGTTAACCACAAACAACTTGGCCAGTCAACCTTGACATTATATTTGCTTCCACTTTTTCATTTTGATATAATCTTTAATAATAATTATTAATTCCATCTATGGAAAAATGCTCTAAATGCAGTGTGCCTTTCGAAGATCAAGCCGATTTTTGTCTATGCAACGAAAGCCTTTGCGCGCCTTGCTGCGAATGTGACGACACCTGTGGCTGCCAATGCGGTGAAAGATAGACATGTGCGGCAACTCGGTATATATTACAAGCAGCCAACTTGGCTGTTTTTGCTTAAAATATGAATGAGTATAAGTTAAATTCATCACAAAAAGAAGCCGTAGAATACACCGCCGGCCCCCTTATTATTGTCGCTGGAGCAGGTACTGGCAAAACTACTGTTATCACCAAAAAAATCGCGTATATTTTGGACAAAAAACTGGCTACTCCCGAAGAAATACTAGCTTTAACATTTACCGAAAAAGCGGCATCAGAAATGTCTGAAAGAGTAGATAGCGAGATAGATTTGGGGTACATTGATCTGCAAATTTCTACTTTTCATTCTTTCTGCCAAAGAATTTTGGAGCAATACGGATTGGATATTGGCCTAAACAATAAATTCAAACTCCTTACTGAAGTAGACGCTTGGATGTTGGTGCGCCAAAACATGGATAAATTTAATTTAGATCATTATCGTCCCATGGGCAATCCAACTAGTCATATTCATTCACTGATTGCTCATTTCCAGAAATGCAAAGACGAACTGATTACTCCTCAAGAATACCTAAAACACGCAGAGGGATTGCATGCTGACAAAGATAATGCCGAAATAGAGGATAGTGGCCGCCTTACCGAAGTGGCCAATGCTTATCATACCTATAATCAACTTTTGCTAGACAATAGCGCTCTGGATTTTGCCGATTTAATTTTCTATACCATCAAACTGCTCAAAGAACGGCCAGCCATTCTAAAATTATTGCAAAAAAGATTTAAATATATTTTGATTGATGAATTTCAAGACGTAAATTGGGCTCAATACCAACTAGTGCAGATGCTTTCCAGTGGTGGCGCTCAGCTGTCGGTCGTGGGGGATGATGACCAGAGCATATATGCTTTTCGCGGCGCTAGCGTGTCCAATATTTTGCGATTCAAGGATGATTTTCCAAAGGCTAAGGAAATAGTTTTAAATGAAAATTATCGTTCAGATCAAAATATTTTGGATCATGCCTATAAATTAATCCAAAATAATAATCCGGATAGATTGGAGGTAAAATTAAAGGTGGATAAAAAACTTATCAACAGTGTCGACCACAAAAATGATAAAAAATCTGTTATTCACATTCACTGTTCCACTCTAGACCAAGAAGCCAGAACCGTTGTCGAAGAAATTGCCTCTATTAAACAAAAAAATAAAGAGGCTGTTTGGGATGACTTTGCAATACTGGTGCGCGCTAACAATCATAGCGAGCCATTTATTTCAGCTCTAGAAAAAGCTGGCATACCATACGAATTTTTGGCCGCGGCTGGGCTTTATCGCCAACCATTGGTTCTGGACTGTATTAATTTCTTCAAAGTTTTAGAAAATTATTGGGAGTCTCCGGCGATTTACAGATTGTTAAACATGTCTTTGTGGAAAATAGATGAGCATGATCTACAAAAAATTACCTTTAATGCCAAGAAAAAAAGTATTTCCTACTATGAAGCGCTAAAACGAGCGCCTGAATTTGGTCTTTCTCCGTCTGGGCAAGAAATTGCTTCCAAACTACTAAACTTAATTCAATCTGGACTGCAAAATACCAAAAATGAAAAGCCGACATTAGTACTCTTTCACTTTTTGGAAGCCAGCGGCCTGTTGGCATACCTGACAGCCGAAGAATTAAAACATAATCGCGAAGTCATTCGCCAGATATACCAGCTCAAGGAATTTTTTGAGTATATAGATAAGTTTGAAAGTACCACTCCTGGTGCTACGGTAACTAATTTCTTGGAGCATTTCAACTATGTTATGGAGTCTGGGGATACAGGAACTTTGTACCAGCCCGTGGATACACCAGATTCGGTAAATATTATTACCGCGCACAAATCCAAAGGTTTGGAATTTAAATATGTTTTTGTCGTCAATTTGGTAGAGGATCGTTTTCCGGCTCGCCGCCGCGGTGAACCTATAGAAATACCAACTGCGTTGATAAAAGAACAACTGCCAGAAGGGGATAGCCATATCCAGGAGGAACGCCGTCTGTTTTATGTAGCCATGACCAGAGCCAAAGAGCGGTTATACCTTACCAGCGCCGATGATTATGGCGGCATGAGAGCAAAAAAAGTTTCTCGATTCTTGCCAGAGCTTGGATTTAATGTTTTAGAAAAATCTGCCGCAGAAAAAGAAAATGCCAAATTGTCTGCGCCAGCCAAAACAGAGAAAAATACGGCCGAGTTTGTTTACGAACTCCCAAAAGTTTTTTCTTTTTCTCAAATCAAGGCCTACCAAACCTGTCCCTATCAATACAAACTGAATCATATTCTCCAGATACCCACCAAAGGCAGCGCTAGTTTTTCTTTTGGTAAAAGCATGCACAGCACCATGCAAAAATTTTATTTGTGCCTCAAAGAATTAAATAGCGCCAGCCAGCCATCTCTGTTTGCTTTGCCAGAAAAAACCGAGCCAAGCGCCAACGGCATCAAAGCACCCACACTAGATGAACTGTTCGCGTTTTATGATGAGTCTTGGATAGAAGACTGGTACAAAACCAAGGCCCAACGAGAAGAGTATTACAAAACCGGTAAAGATATTTTGCGCGCTTTTTATAACACGGAAAAAGAAAACTGGACTATTCCTGTTTCTTTGGAAAGCGGATTCAAAGTTAAAATTGGTGATTATACTTTGCGTGGGCAGATAGACCGCATAGACCAGACAGAGGATGGAAAATTAGAAATTTTGGATTACAAAACCGGCAAAGGCAAAGAAAAATTAGAAGCCGAAGACAAAGAACAGTTGCTTATTTACCAAATTGCGGTAAACCAATTGCCAGAGTACAATAATTTTGGCGCGCCCGGCAAACTTACATATTTTTATCTAAACGACAATGTAAAAGTTTCTTTCTTGGGTACGGATAAAGAAATAGACAAGTTGAAGGAGAAAATAATAACGACAATAGGGGAAATTAATGCTAAAAATTTTACAGCCACACCCAGCCCGCAAGTTTGCAAATACTGTGACTTCCGTGATATTTGTCAATTTAGAATGTAATCTATGGCCATGCAATCCCTAGGACAAATTTTAAAAAAACAGATGCCACAAAAGCCGATTGCTAAGCAGGTGACGGCCACTATTGTGGTGGAGAAAGCCAATGAAGTCTTAAAGGAAATCTTTGGCGCCGAATCCAGCCGTTTTTCTCAAGCTGTGTTTTTTAAAGATAAAAGTATTGCTATCACTTGTTTGTCCTCGGTAATGGCGCAGGAGATACGGCTGAATGAGAAACAGATAATTGCTGGGTTGAATAATAAATTGGGTGGTCAAACTGTGGAAAAAATTAGATATTTAGCCTAAAAATAGCCCTTGCCAAAGCCTTCAAAGCGGGATAAAATTAAGGGTGCTGTATGACCCTTCGCCAATACCTTATTTTAATGTCCGTAGGAGCCGCCATCTGTTGGATGGCTTGGATTTTTGTTTTGGGTAGCACAGATCCCACTGAAGCCGGATTTTTTGGCTTTTTATTTTTTTATTGCAGTCTATTTTTGGCTTTGGCTGGCACTTTTTCTGTTTTTGGTTTTCTTATCAAAAAAATTATTTTAAAAAATGATGAAATTGTTTTTCATCATGTAAAAAGCACAGTCCGACAAGGAATGTTAGTGGCCGGATTTATAATTTTAGGTTTAATTTTATTACAAGTTAAATTACTTGCCTGGTGGAATGGAATTTTATTAATCTTGCTGTTTGCGGTAGTAGAAGGAATTATTTTTACAAACAGAAAATACAATAATTATGTTTGAAAATCTGCTCGGGAAATTACGAAAAGATATTGGCATTGATTTGGGAACTGCCAACACTCTGGTGTATGTCAAAGGCAGGGGAATAATCATCAACGAATCTAGCGTAGTATCTGTAAACACCAAAACTGAACAAATTTTGGCTGTTGGCAACGAAGCCAAAGAAATGTTGGGTAAAACCCCTCCTCATATTGTTACCACCCGTCCGCTTATCAACGGTATTATTTCCGACTTTGAAGTAACCGAAAAAATGCTTAAATACTTTATTGATAAAGTATACGAAGACAGCATGAATTTTATGACCCGCCCCAGAGTGGTGGTGGGTGCTCCTTTAGAAATTACCGAGGTAGAATTAAAAGCTATCAATGACGCTGCCACCAACGCCGGTGCCAGAGAAGTGATTGTCGTCCAAGAACCTATGGCTGCCGCGATTGGCGCCCGTATGCCTATTCGTGAGCCAGTAGGAAATTTTATCGTAGAAATCGGCGGCGGTACGGCCGAAATTGCCGTTATATCACTAGGCGGTATAGTTACTTGGCGCTCTATCCCTGTGGCCGGAGATGAATTAAACAGAAATATTATTCAATACGCCCGAGAAAAATTTAATCTATTGCTAGGTGAAAAACAAGCAGAGGAGATAAAGATAAAAATTGGTTCGGCTATAGAACTAAAAGAGTCATTACATTTCCCGATGCGCGGCCGCGATCTTGTGACCGGACTGCCAAAAGAGATAATGATTGATGATACCCAAGTACGAGAAGCAATTACCAAATCTCTGCGAACTATTATTGAGAATATAAAAGGGACGCTGGAAATTACGCCTCCGGAACTGGTTGCCGATATCCATGAAAGAGGCATTGTGCTTTCCGGCGGGGGAGCGTTGTTGCGCGGATTTGACCAGTTAATAAGTAGAGCCATAGAGATCCCGGTGCGTATTGCCGATGATCCGCTAACTTCCGTAGTTCGAGGCACAGGTCTGCTTCTAGATGATTTGGAATTACTCACAGAAATATCTATTAAAACTGATCAGAATAAAAGACCGGTTTAAATAATATGCTTCGCTTTAAAGCCAAAAATTATTTCTTTTTAGGGGTTATCTTTGCGCTGTTGATTTCTTTCCACTATTTAGGCTGGTTTAATGGATTGGAGTATGGCGCGCGCGCTTTGTTTATTCCTATTTCCACAAAAATAAACGGCTGGCGTTCTTCTTCGCAAGACTCATATAATTATTTCTTTAACCAAAAAACTTTGGTGGAGCAGTACCACGCTTGTCTTGATAAAGATCAAAATTCCGAAGTCGCGAACGCTAAATTAAAAGAATTGGAAAAAGAAAATGCTGAAATCAGAAAACAGCTTAATTTTTTTCATCGCCGCAATTTTACAAATGTAGGTGCTGATATAGTGGGGCAAAGTTCAGATAGCGTGGAGAAGATGGTTATAATAGATGTAGGGGAAGCCGCTGGAATAAAACTTGGTCAGCCGGTAATTTCTGGAGACGGTATTTTGGTAGGTACGATAGCGAAAGTTGAAAAAAATATATCCATGGTGCGACTAATAAACGACAACCAAAGCAAGATTGCCGCCACTATACTTAATAAAGATAATAGTCTGGGAGTAGTAGAGGGTGGTTATGGTCTAAGCGTGCGCATGAATTTTATACCCAGAAACGAAGATATTATGTTAGGCGACAAGATTATCACTTCCGGTTTAGAAGAAAACATACCTCGCGGCCTGCTTATTGGTGAGGTGGCAGTGGTAGAAAACGAAGCCTATCAGCCTTTCCAACAAGCCGTGCTTACTACCGCCACAGATCTCTCCAAACTCACCATTGTCAGCGTTTTGCTTTCTAATTAGCCAATTATATGCGAGTACTCTGGAGAATACTTTCGCTTATCTTCACTATCTGGCTAATTCTGATAGTCCACATTTTTGTGGTAAATTTTTTGCCATTTCCGTTTAATTTTATAAACATCACTTTTTCTTTACTACTCCTTTTTATGACGGTCAACCCTAGCGGAAAAATCATTTGGCTTGGACTAATTGTTTCTTATTTTCTAGAATTATTTAGCGGTTCGCCATTTGGAATTGGCATGGCCGCCACCACTATCAGTCTGCTGGCAATAAACTGGTTTCAGCTCAATATTTTAACCAATCGCTCCGGATATATCGTATTGCTGTCTTTGTTGCTGGGAATAGCTTTATACAGAATTTTATTTATACTATTTCTCACTGTTTCTAGATATTTTCTCCACCAAGAATCATTGTCGTACAAAGAAGTTATTATAGATGCTGGGTGGGAAGTATTGCTGTCTTCCGTTGTTTTATTTTTATTACAACTTATTGTTTCTAAATTTAAAAAACGTTTTGTTGGTTCAACGCGTTTAAAAAATGAAATTGTTTATATGGGCTAAAGCCCATATATTCTCATTCGCTCGGAAATAATCAAAACATTTTGATTATTTCTTTCACTTATTTCGAATATGGCTGAACTGTTTAACATTTCCGAAGACAAAATACCTCATGGCGATCTAGAAGGTAAATACAGCCACAATTGGGTGGAAGAATCTTTTAATTTTGAAGCTCAGACCGGAAAACAGGTAGCTATTTCTCATACCAAAGCTTATCTCGGTACAAGTATTTTGAAGAAGAAAATTTTTTTTATGAGCGTGGCAGTTCTTATTGGGTTGGGGATTATAGCTGCCAGAACCGCTTATTTACAAATAATCCGTGGGAATTATTATCGTGGTTTGGCTGAAGGGAACAGAATTCGTCTACAACCAATATTTTCTGAAAGAGGCATAATCTATGATAAATTTCATAATGAATTGGTAGAAAACGTACCTAATTTCTCTCTAACCATGATCCCGCAAGATCTGCCGCGTGATTTGGTAAAACGAGAAGCTATAATTGATACGGTTGTAAGTTTGAGCGGGGTACCAAAAGAAAAAATAGAAGATTTGCTAAAAAGATACAGCTCATATAGCTACGCTTCTTTGGTTGTAAAAGAAAATTTGGATTATCAATCAGCCTTAAAATTATATATTCAAAGCTCTCAACTCCCGGGCATATCCATAGAAAAGGGGAGTAAACGAAAATATATCGCTGGTACTAGCGCTACTAGCAGCGCGCTTAGCGCCGCTCATTTTCTTGGCTACTTAGGAAAATTAAATGATGAAGAAACTGAAAAATTAAAAAATAACGGGTATCTGCTTTTTGATAACATAGGAAAAACCGGTTTAGAAAAAACTTACGAATCGGAATTGCGTGGTAGATATGGTATTAAAAAAATAGAGGTTGATGCTTTGGGCCATGAACAAACTATTTTAGCCGAAGATCCGCCTCTGCCGGGCAAAAATTTGGTACTGACTTTAGATCTGGAAGCGCAAAAAAAGTTAGAGGAGCTGCTCAAGAATATGCTGGTTAGGTCAAACAAAAAAAGAGGGGCGGCTATTGCCATGGACCCGCGCGACGGATCTATTTTAGCTATAGTTAGCTTGCCGGCATTTGATAACAATGAATTTTCCGGTGGTATTACAAAACAAAATTATGATAAGTATATAAAAAATCCGGACAACCCTTTGTTTAACAGGGCCATTGGCGGCACTTATCCTTCTGGTTCTACTGTAAAGTTAATAGTTTCCGCCGCTGCTCTGCAAGAAAAAATAATTACACTACATACCACTTTTTTAAGTACCGGCGGATTACAGGTAGGGGATAGGTTTTTTAGAGATTGGAAAGCGGGCGGTCATGGTACTACTGATGTGAAAAAAGCTTTAGCTTGGTCTGTAAACACATTTTTCTATTACGTTGGCGGAGGACACAAAAGTTTCGTTGGTCTAGGAGTGGAGAGGATTATAAAATACATGCAATACTTTGGTATTGCTAAAAAAACCGGTATAGATATACCCGGTGAAGCTACCGGATTTGCTCCGAGCAAGGATTGGAAGCTTAAAACTAAAGACGAAACTTGGTTTGTGGGAGATACGTACAATTTATCCATTGGTCAGGGTGATTTATTAGTCACCCCTCTACAAGTTGCAGTCTGGACAGCGGCAGTGGCCAATGGCGGCCAGGTAGTCCAACCGCATTTGGCAGGTCAACTAGAAGAGCCTATTACTCACAATGAAGTAGAATTAAAATTTAATAAACAGAGCGTACCGGTATCACCAGAAAATCTATCCATAGTTCGCCAAGGCATGAAAGATTGTGTAAGTTATGGCAGTTGCCAAATGATGAAAACTCTGCCTTTTGCCACTGGTGGGAAAACCGGTACTGCTCAATGGAATTCCACCAAAGAAAACCATGCTTGGTTTACTTCTTTTGCGCCATATGATTCTCCAAAAATAGTAGTAACTGTGCTTGTAGAAGAAGGAGTGGAAGGCAGTGTTGTGGCCGAACCTGTGGCTAGAGATTTCCTAGCCTGGTGGGGTAAAAAATATCCCAACTAACCACGCTTTACTCACTTCGGTTAATTGTGTTATACTTTTATTATAAATTTCTCTTAATTTAAAGGGAAGAATTGCTATTTTTACTTATGTCAAATGATAAAGTTCAGTACCTAACCGCGCAAGGATTAAAAGACTTGGAAAAAGAATTTGAAGAATTAAAAAATAAAAAAATTCCTGATATTGCCAATCTTATAGACGAAGCCAAACAACAAGGTGATCTATCGGAAAACGCCGAGTACCAGCAGGCAAAAGAAGAAATGGCTTGGGCTCAAGGACGCCTTCAAGAACTTCGCTATCTTTTGGATAACGCTCGGGTGGTAGAAGCTGCAGAAAAAAATCAAGACACGGTAACAGTAGGCAGTACGATTTTAATAAAAAATAGCACTACCACCAAATCTTATACAATTGTCGGTCCACGCGAAGCCAATCCGCTAGAAGGAAAAATATCTAACGAATCACCGCTGGGCGGAACTTTTCTTGGACATAAAGTTGGCGATGAGGTGGTGGTTACCACGCCAGCTGGTAAACAAACTTACGAAATACTAGAAATAAAATAGTTTAGTAATTATAAAATATGTCAGATCAAATCAAAGAAGATGTTGTTAGGTTAGAAAGATTGGAACATCTGCGTTCTTTGGGTATTGATGCCTATCCAAGCCATACCGAAGACAGAATTTCTACCAGAGATGCTTTGACAAAACCAGAGAAAACAAAGTTAAAAGTTGCGGGTAGATTGATTTCCAAAAGAGAAATGGGGAAAATAAGTTTTTCTCACCTCAAAGACGAGAGCGGTAAAATTCAATTAGCTTTTTCTGAAAAAGAACTTGGCAAAGAGGATTATAAATTATTTATAAAATATTTTGATTTAGGAGATTTTATCCATGCCGAAGGCGAACTTTTTGTCACCCACAAAGGCGAGCTTACTATTTTAGTTAAAAAATATCAACTTCTTTCCAAAACTTTATTGCCATTACCCGAAAAATTTCATGGATTATCTGATATAGAAATTAGATACAGACAAAGATACCTGGACTTGATTGCCAATGATGATTCGATGAAAATCGCCAAAACTCGCAGCTTGATTGTGCGAGAAATACGCAAATACTTTGATAATAAAGGCTTTTTTGAGGTAGAAACACCGGTTTTACAAGCATTATACGGTGGAGCTGCGGCCAAACCGTTTACTACCCACCACAACGCCTTGGATATTCCGCTTTATCTGCGCATTGCGCCAGAATTATATCTAAAACGCCTGATTGTTGGCGGATTTGAGAAAGTTTATGAAGTGGCTAAATGTTTTCGCAATGAGGGCATAGATAACAATCATAATCCTGAATTTACCCAAATAGAATTTTATTGGGCTTATGCTGACTATAATGACTTAATGAATTTGATAGAAGATCTGCTCCCCAGAGTTATTCAAGCTGCCGGTTTACCACTTAAATTCAAAGTCCATGATAAAGAGGTTGATTTTACTCCGCCTTATCCACGCCAAACAATGCGAGAATTGATTAAAAAATACGCCAAAATTGATATTGAAGAATTTCCTGATCAAAAATCTTTATACGGAAAAATTAAAAAATTAAATATCGAAGGTGTTGATGCCAAAACCGGATACGGCAAAATGGTTGATGAAATATATAAAACCTATGCTCGTCCAAAAATTATAAATCCGGTTTTCATGATTGATCATCCGGTAGAACTTTCGCCTTTAGCTAAAAGAAAAACAGATAATCCAAAATACGTAGAACGCATGCAGTTGGTTTGTGTAGGCGGTAACGAATTGTGTAATGGTTTTTCCGAATTAAACGATCCATTGGATCAAGAGTCTAGATTTAAAGAACAAGAACGTCTCCATGCCGCCGGTGATGAAGAAAGTATGCCTTATGATGAGGATTATATAACCGCTCTCAAACACGGCATGCCCCCAACAGCGGGTTTGGGTATGGGTATAGACCGTTTGATAAAACTGCTTGTAGATACTCCAAATCTGAAAGAAGTGATACTTTTTCCAATTTTAAAACCAGAAAAAGAATAATAATGGTATGCCCAAGAAAGTAATGGCTTTTGGCACTTTTGATATTTTACATCCCGGGCACACTTCTGTTTTAAAGTCTGCAAAAAAATTAGGAGATTACTTAGTTGTAGTTATTGCCAGAGATGCCACCGTACTTAAATTAAAAGGCAGAAAGCCGCTATTTAATGAACGAGTCCGATTAAAAAATTTAAAAAAACTGGATATTGCTGACAAGGTACGTCTGGGAAATCTGGGCGATAAGTATAAGGTCATAAAGGATGAGAAACCAGACGTAATCGCTCTAGGATATGATCAAAAATTTTTTGTAGACGACCTAAAAAATGTTGTTGGCAAAAATGTTGAAATTGTGCGCTTAAAATCCTACAAACCAAAGATATATAAAAGCTCGAAATTAAGAACTGTTTATGAGAAAAATTCTGGTAGCCACCAGTAATATAGGAAAATTTACTGAAATCATAGCGGAACTGGTAGACCTACAATTTGAATTTGTTAATCTTAAGGATTTAAAATTAGACAAGTTTGAAGTGGAGGAGCCGCACGAAACTACTTGGCAAAACGCATTGGAAAAAGCTAAATTTTTTGCTAAAAAAAGTGGTTTGCTTACAATCGCAGAAGATACAGGTTTGTTTGTAGATTATTTGGGTGGGACTCCCGGAGTAAGATCAAAACGGTTCGGTGCCACTGCATTAGAAAGAAACCAAAAAATTTTGGAAGGATTAAAAGGAGTTCCGGACAAAAAACGAGGCGCTTATTTTGAAACTGCTGGCTGTATCTATAATCCTGCCAATGATAATTTTTCTATTTTTATTGGCAAAGCGCGGGGGATTATCACCAAACAAATTCATCAAGCGTCGAGGCAGGGGATGGGTTTTGATTCCATTTTTTACTACCCATCTCTTAAAAAAACCTTTGCCGAATTACCAATGCTGGAAAAAAACAGAATCAGTCATCGCGGGCAAATGGTGATGCAGATAAAAGTTTATCTGATGATTCACTACTCTCTTTCACAGGTAATTTGCGCGGCTGGGATTATTGTTAAAGACAGAAAGATGCTTATGACCAAACGCCGTGATTTACGTCCAGCTTTTAATAATAAATGGGAATTTCCGGGTGGAGGAGTAGAAAACGGTGAAACCTTTGACGAAACTCTCTATAGAGAAGTAAAGGAAGAAACCGGTTATACAATACAAAAAATAGAGCAGCTGCCAGATATTTTTACAGCTACTACAATAAATAGTAAGGAGAATTACCAAGTACACTTATTTATATCTGTATGTAAAATAAAATCGGGCAAATTTAATCCGGCTGATGCTGAAACTTGCGGACATGGCTGGTTTACATACAAACAAGCTTTAAAAATGCCTATGTTACCATTGAATAAAAAAGTTATTCAATCAACGGCAAATCAAAAGATATTAAAAAAATATATTGATTAATATGTTAGACATAAAATTTATCCGTGACAACAAAGAATTAATTAAAGATAATTGTAAAAATCGCAATGTCAGTATTGACATCGACTTGTTGTTAGATTTGGATAATGAAAGAAGGGTTGGTCTAAAAAAAGTTGAAGATCTGCGCGCTTTGCGTAACAGTAAATCCAAAGGCAAACCCACTGAAGAAGAAATTGCTAAACTGCGTCAGGTAGGGGAGGAGATAGCGGGATTAGAGAAAAAAATGGAAGAAAACAATATTCGCTATCAAGAGCTTTTGCTTAAAGTGCCTAACCTTACTCACCCGGAGAGCCCTGTTGGGGGAGAAAATGATTTTAAAATTATCCATACCAGCGCCGAACCAAGACCATTTAAATTTACTCCAAAAACTCATGAAGAGCTTTTGTTAAATTTGGATATGATAGATTTTGAGAGAGGGGCAAAAGTGGCTACGACAAAATTCTACTTTTCTAAAAATAATCTGGTTCGTTTAAATCAAGCATTGTTGAATTACGGAGTAGATGTGTTGACCAAGCAGGGGTTTACTCTTATAGAAACTCCGGATGTGGCAAAAAATGATATTTTATCTGGAGTAGGATTTAATCCGCGTGGCGAAGAAACTCAAGTATACTCCCTAGAAAATACAGATTTAAGCCTGATTGGTACTGCTGAAATAACTATGGGGGGCTATCATGCCCAGGAAGTTTTAGATTTAAGCAAAGGACCTAAAAAATACGTTGCTTTATCACACTGTTTTCGCACTGAGGCTGGCGCTTACGGCAAAACGAACAAGGGGCTCTACAGAGTGCACCAATTTACAAAACTAGAGATGTTTATCTACTGCAAGCCAGAGGATAGCGAAAAAATGCACAAAGAATTGCTTGCTATGGAAAAAAAGATTGCTGATGGATTAAAGCTGCCATATAGGGTAATTGATGTTGCCAGTGGTGATTTGGGCGGACCGGCATACAAAAAATATGATATTGAAGCTTGGATGGTCATGAACAGCGAAGAAGGCAAGCAGGGTGGATATGGAGAAATAACCAGTACTAGCAACTGCACTGACTATCAGGCACGCCGATTAAATATAAAATATCGTAAAGAAAATGGTGAGACGGATTTTGTTCATACTCTAAATGGCACCGCTATAGTTACTAGTCGTTTTCCTTTGGCTATAGTAGAAAACTTCCAACAAAAAGATGGTAGTGTTTTAGTACCAAAAGTTTTACAAAAATATACCGGATTTAAAAAATTGTAGCATTAAAATGATTCATGAAACACTTTCGTTCTGAATACGCTTTTCAAAAATATAAACCGCACGTCAGTTGGCGCCAAAAATTTTTGCGTTTTTTTCGCAAAAAACAATATGCCATTCCTTCGTCTGGTGATTCATTTCACTACAAAACAAATCCTTTTAAAAAACATAAGGGGTCAAACACGATCAAAATTAAGGTTATTGTTTTTGTTATATTCCTGATAGCCTGGACTGTTTGTCTGGCATACATTCCTTATTTTAGAATTAGTAAAATAAATTACTCTGGATTAAACAACACTACCAGAAATGAATTAAACGATGTTATTTATGGAGATTTTTTAAATAAAAAAAGCGTACTACCCCTAAACGCTTATTTTTTTATTAATACTGGAAAAATCTCAAATGAACTATATAAAAAATTTGCCTTTGAAACAGTAGATGTAAAGAAAATTTTTCCTAATCAATTGGATATAAAAATTAAAGAAAAAATTTCTTCAGTTATTTATGATAATGGTAAAAAATATTTCTTACTAGATAGTGGGGGAACGGCTATTAAATACTTAATGGATGTACAGTCTTATGAACTAACACAGGAAATTAATACCAGCAGTTTCGATCTTTTGGCTTCTAGCACTACTACCCCTGGTTCTACCAGTTCTAGTGTTCAAAAACATACTCCTGATTATAAAAATATTACTAAACAATTTGGCAACTATCCTTTGGTTTATGATCGACGGAGTTTTGATATAGAAATTAAACAAGAAAATATTTTACCCTCTGAACATATTGCCGCTATCATCACATGGTATAAAACACTTACTGAACAGGGGATAGCAGAGCCAAAATTCTTTGCTTTAGACAATTTAAATTCAGGGATAGTGATAGATACGGCGGATTCTTGGGATATTTTGTTCCAGCCAAAAAATAATAGCGACGTACAAATAAGTACCTTGAAAGAAATTTTACCGACTATCAAACCACAACAATATGTTGATCTACGTTACGGCGAGAAAGTGTATTGGAAGTAGAGGGGGATGGGTGTGGATAGCTGCTTTGACTACAATTTAGAAGTATTATATAATTGAGTATAATAACTCTTACACTCAATTTAATATGGCTAATTTGAACAAGATGCGTGATATCGCTGAGGTTCTGGGCAGCAACTTTGATACGATTATACGTGACTTATACTTAAATAAGAAATTATCTGGTAAAGAGATCTCAGATGAATTATTGTCTAAAACAAAAATATTGATAACTCCCAGATCAATACAGCGACGATTAAAATCTTTGGGTGTTATAAGGACTTTTAGTCAAGCATTTAATCTGGCTATTAAACGAGGTAGAAAATCATATGAACACTTAAAACGAGCCGTAAAATCGAAAGATAAACGAAAAGGCATAAACACTAAGCTTAGATACCAAATATTCCTTAGAGATGGGTTTAAATGCATTTTATGCGGTAGAACAGCCCAGGAAGAACCTCTGCAAATAGACCATGTAAAACCCGTCGTCTACGGCGGCACTAATGACACTACAAACTTAAGGACTTTATGCGGTGAATGTAACATAGGAAAAATGCTTACAGAAGAAAGAAAATTACCAAAAATATGAACCAACTACCCTACTTAGATGAATTTATTCTAAATCTAAAAGCGAATAATTTTTCCGAAGAAACCGCTTATAATTACGAGCGCGATTTGAACACATTTGAATATTTTTTAAATGAAGATATAAAAAAAGATTTTAATAATATAAGTAAAATTGATATTTTACGTTTTAAAGCGTATTTATCTTCGTCGGATAGAAAAACAGCCAAAACAAAAAGGCCCGATAAAAAACTGGGTAGTTATTCCATAAACAGAATACTTTCGGCTCTACGGTCATATTTAAAATTTATGGAAGATATGGATCACAAGCCCCCAGTCTCCCCTGCCGCTATAAAATTAATTAAAAATATAAAAAAACATGCGCAAGTGCCGGAATTTGAAGAAGTAATTAAAATTATTGAGGCCCCAACAAAATATGAAGAAGATGAAAAAATAGCCCTGCGAAATCGTGCTATGCTGGAAACATTATTTGCCACTGGAATGCGTATTTCTGAACTTTTATCATTAAAAGTAAACCAAATTGATAAAACCGGAAGAATTTATATCTTGGGGAAAGGAAAAAAACAGCGCTTTGTATATCTAACAACACGTGCTCTTACCCACCTAAAAAATTATCTTGCCAAACGAAATAGTACGTCCGAAATGTTGTTTGTTCCCTATCGTGGAAAAAATAATAATGAAAAAAATAAAAAAATATCAACTAACTATTTACAATTTAAAATAAAAAAATATCGAGAACTGCTCGATATAAATATTCCTATCAGCGCCCACACTTTACGCCATGGATTTGCCACTTATTTAGCTGAAAATGGCGCTAATCCAGCTGCCATTCAGATACTTTTGGGCCACGAGTCATTAGATACTACCACACGCTACGTGCATGCTTCTGATAAATTTGCAGAAAAAACGCATCATGATTTTCACCCTCTTACAGACTAGCCTCTACAATGTAATCCAACATTTTGGCAAAGCTTATCCCCGCTTTACCAGCTGCTTCTGGTAACAAACTAGTTGGTGTCATGCCAGGGATAGTATTTGTTTCCAAAATATATAGTTTTTTATCATCACCCACAAAAATATCCGTGCGTGACATACCACGACAATTTAAAACTTTGTGTGCTGAAATAGCTAAATTTTGTATTTGATTATTTATAATATCACCAAAGTCTGCCGGACAGATATGAGTAGAGCCACCAGCAGCATATTTTGACTTATAGTCATAAAATTCGCCCAAATTTGGCAAAATATGTGTAGGTGGTAAAGGTATCGCTTCGCCATTTTTTTCCAGCACTCCGCAGGTTGCTTCTTTGCCACGGATAAATCTTTGTGCCATTAGCCAAGGAAACTTTTTTATAGTCTGCTCAATTGTTTTTCGCAATTCGTCCTGGGATCTTACCTTGCTAACTCCCACAGCCGAACCCTGATCAACCGGTTTTACAACCATCGGGAAACCAACTTTGCTGACAATATCATTAATTATTTTATTTGGATTTTTCTTCCAGCCATCTCTTTTAAAATGTACAAAATCTGGGTGCGGTAAATTATTGGCCAGATAAATTTGCGCAGCAAAAACTTTATTCATGGCTATAGCGCTAGAAAGTACGCCGGGACCAGTATATTTAACTCCCAGGGTCTCTAATAAGCCCTGCACTCCCCCATCTTCACCGGGAGAGCCATGCATGGCAATAAAAACTATATCAAATTTTAATTTAGCTAGATTTAAAAAATTAAATTTTATTCTTTTCTTTTTTTGAATAATAAAAAAATTATTATCCTTACTCATTTCTACTAGTGTTGGCGAATATTTTTTCTTGTCCAAATTTTCAAATACAGCCTTACCAGTTATGAGTGAAATTTCTCTTTCTGACGAAGGTCCCCCCATTAAAACAGCCGCTTTAAGCTTGGGCATAATTTAAAAAATTTATAAATAACCCATTGGATCTACCGGAATACCATTTAAACGTACCTCAAAATGCAAATGAGGTCCAGTGACAAATGGCCCAGCTCCTACACTACCCGGCCGACCGCCAGAAAGCCCTATAACATCGCCTTTTTGCACAAACTGATCACCAGCCACATTTATCTGGCTAAGGTGTCCATATAAAGTTGATACGCTACCTGTATGCACTATTAAAACATAGGAATAACAACTGGCGGTGGTGCAGACTTTAGCTCGGGCTACGTAACCAGAGGCAGCTGCACGTATCGGAGTTCCTTGTGAAGCCCGAATATCTACACCACTATGTTGAAAAACATTTTTAAACGGATAATCAGGGTCACGAAAAGTGGCATTGATAACACGGCTTGGCACCGGCCAATTAAACGCATCTATGCTATTATTTAACTTATTTTCCAGAGCAAGTTTTTTTCTTACCTGGTCTTCAAAAGCGCGCTGTTCGTTTATAACCGTCTGATATTGTTGTTTTAAACTAGATAAAAGAGTTTTATATTTCAACTCTGATGACTTTGTTTGCACCAATAAATTTTCTTTTGCTTTTGATTGATCTTTTAATTTTTCTTGCTTAGCTACCAATTCTGCCTTTAAATCTTCATATGTTTTTTTACGACTTTCCACCTGAGCCTGCTTGGTCTGCAAATCTTCCTTCACTAAACGCAAAATTTTTACTGATTGACCAAGATCAGTAAAAACATTCATAGTGTACTGTAATTGGTCGTAAAATTCGGCAAAACTATTGTTTGTCAGAAGGACCTCCAAATAATTTTTGCGCTTATCTGTATTGATAGCCTGAACAACTTTGGTTATAATCTTTTTTTGTTTTTCCATCACCGCTTCTTTGTCAGCGATAGTGAGTTGCAATGCTTCTATTTCCAGCTGGGCTTGTTTAATTTTTTCTTGGGTAAGTTCTATGTCAGTTTCAGCTTTATTTATATGGTTATCCAAAATACTTAGCTGATTTTTTAAAGACACGGCTTGTGTCTGTTTTTGTTCAATATTTTTATTATATTTATTTATTGTTTCTTCTAGTTCTTTAATTTTGTCTTTTCTTTGAGCAATCTGTCTGTTGAGTTCGTCTATCTCAGCAGAATTTGCCGTTTGGGAGAACAAAAAAATAGGTCTAGAGAATAAACCCAGTAAAATAAAAAATATAACCATGATTTTTTTCATGGTTATATTATAGCACGTTTTAACTTAGTTTACCTATTGCCAGTTGAAGTCTATTTAACGATTCTTCTTTCCCTAAAACTTCGGCAATTTCAAATGGTCCAGGTGATTTGTCTTGGCCAGACAAGGCGGCACGCATTGGCCATAGTACCGAACCGGTCGAATACCTGTTTTGTTCAACCCACTCCCCTATCTTTTTTTCCAGTTTTTCTTTATTCCAGTCATGAACACTTATTGTATCCAAAAATTCTTTTAACTTTGGTAGGACATTTTTTACTTCTTCTAGACTGCTTTTTTTCCAGACCAATAAATCGGTTTTATAAATCGGCAATTCAAAAACAAATTTTATAGCTTCTGGTAATTCGGATAATACATTTATTCTTTCTCTTTCCAGACCGACAGCACCTTCAATAATTTTATTTTTTACATCTATGCCAGCCTCCACCAACCAAGATGCAGAACTTTTTACTAGTTCCTTATTAGACAATTTTTTTAAATACTGTTTATTGTACCAATTTAACTTTTCAACATTAAATACTGCCCCAGTTTTACCAACCTTAGAAAAATCAAAATCTACCACTAATTCATCCAAGGTGTAAATCTCCTTTTCTGTACCCGGATTCCAACCCAAAAAAGCTACAAAGTTTACCAATGCTTCTGGTAAGTAGCCCTTTTTCATATAGTCTTCTACCGCTACATCGCCTTGACGTTTGCTTAATTTAGATTTATCTGGGTTTAGTAATAGCGGCAAATGCGCCATCTGTGGCACTTCCCAACCAAAGTACTTATATATCTGTAAATGTTTGGGCACACTGCTTATCCATTCTTCACCACGAATAATATGAGTAATTTCCATTAAGTGATCATCTACCACTACCGCAAAGTGGTATGTTGGAAATCCGTCGGATTTCATTAAAACCTGATCATCCACTAATTCATTTTTAAATCGTACTTCTCCGCGTATCATATCTGTAAAAACAGTCTCGCCGCTCTTTTGCATTTTTAATCTCACCACACATTTTTCTCCGGATTCAGCTCGTTTTTTTGCGTCCTCTGGATTAACAGATAAACAATGACCATCATAACCAGTAGGCATTTTTTTGGCAGTTTGCTGTTCACGTAATTGCGTTAGTCTTTCGGAAGTACAAAAACAATAATAGGCGTGGCCCTCAGCCAAAAGCTGCTCGGAATACTTCTTATATATATCTAATCGTTCGGATTGCGTATAAGGACCATTTTTACCTTTTTCGCTAATTGTATTTTTATCAAAAACTACACCTTCATCTGGTGTTAACCCAGCCCAATCTAAAGATTTTAAAATGTTTTCTACCCCGTCTGCCACATAGCGTTCACGATCCGTGTCTTCTATACGCAACAAAAATTTGCCTTTATTTTTTTTGGCAAATAAATATGAATATAAAGCTGTGCGTAGCCCGCCTACATGTAAGTATCCGGTAGGACTAGGAGCAAAACGAGTACGAATCATATAAATAATTTAACAATAACAACTGCCGCGATTACTATCCAAACAAGGTTTAATACAACTGATTGATAGGCTCGCTTTAAAAATGATATATAAGCAATTCCGCATGCGCCATAAACATTCAATAACTGATAGGCCAAGCCAGCTGCTTTGATTACTCCAAAACTGACCAAGAAATAGGCCAGTAAAATTGCCAACATGCCGGACCATCCAATTACTTCATTGAAAATCTTGTTCATTTAAAATTTAGATTTAAAAAACAAATAAGTAAATCGTAAAGTCGCATTGAAAATACGCCCGATTCGCCATGGCTGACGAATTAATCTATACATCCATTCTAACCCAAGTTTACGCATAAATAAAGGGGCACGTTTTATATACCCAGAAATAAAATCAAATGATCCGCCCACACCCATAGCTATTTTTACACCAGACATTTTGGATAAATTTTCATCAATCCATTTTTCTTGTTTACCCATGCCAAAAGCGACAAATAAAATCTGGGCGCCAGACTGTTTTATTTGTTCAAAAATCGGTCCATCAAATCTGCAGGCCGGATTCTCGCTAATTTCCGGCCCCTTGTTGTATCCAGAAATTTTTAAATTTGGAAATTTTTTCTCCAACTCTTCAAATGCCCCACCTACCACTTCGTCCCGTCCAGAACCTAACAGGTAAACACCCTTCCCCTGCTCTGCAGCCAATTTGCAAAGTTCCAACATAAAATCTATGCCGGGAATCCTAGTTTTAACTTTGGCAAAAATTTGCAAACCAACACCATCACATAAATTTAAATCGCCTGAATTTAAAACTTTTTTAAAATATTCGTCTGTTTGTGCTTTTACAATTATCTCTGGATTGGGTGTAAATATTTTATGCTGCCCGGAAGAATTCAAAAATTCGGCCGCTTTTTGCAACGCTTGTTCTTTGCTAACTTCGTCGACCCTAATTCCTAAAAATTCCATAATTATTTTCCAAATCTTCGTTGTCGTTTATTAAATTCAGCAATCGCTTTATCAAATTCTTTCTCATTAAAATCTGGCCAATGAATTTTGGGGAAATATAATTCGGCGTAGGCAGCTTGCCAAATCAAAAAGCCAGAGGTTCTGTGTTCGCCGGAAGTACGAACAATTAAATCCGGATCTGGCAAACCAGCTGTATCCAAATTTTCGCTAATTAAATCCAAATCAATATCCTCTATTTTTATCCCCTTACTAACCAATTTTTGTACAGCTCTTTTTATTTCATCTCTCCCACCATAATTCAATGCCAAATTAGCAATAAGCCCTTTGTTATTTTTTGTCAGCTCAATGGCATTTTTTAGTTTCTTTTGCAAAGATACTGGCAATTCTTTTAGTGAGCCAATGTGTTTAAATTTAATACCTCGTTTATGATATTCATCTATATATTTATCCAAATAATTTTCAAAAAGTTTCATTAGGTAATTTACTTCTTTTTCTGAACGAGACCAGTTTTCGGTGGAAAAAGCATACATTGTTATTACTTTTAATCCGACTTTTTGAGCATACAATACTATTTTTTTAGCATTTTCCATACCTTTTTTGTGGCCAAAAAAAGTAGGCAAGCCGCGCTCTTTGGCCCACCGACGATTACCGTCCAAAATAAAAGCTACGTGGATGGGAATAATTTTTTCATTAGTGTTAGTCATTTGTTTGTGCTAAAATACTAAGCATTAGTATTAAATACTACCACAATTACTAGGGATGAGTAAAGGGGAAAAGAATCTATCTTTTCACTTTATGAAGCCCGACGTAATTGCAAAGCTTTGCTTCTACCTTGACACAATTTATCAAGATGGTATAGTATTATCACTCTACTATAACGAGTGATAATAATCGACTTATGATCCCACAAAATTTTACCAATAAATCACAAGAAATTATCCAAAAAGCGGCTCAAATTGCCTACGAAAACGGTCAGGGCCAAATAGAACCACCCCACCTGTTTTTCGCCCTTTTAGAAGACACCGAAGGGGTGGTAGTTTCGGTTTTACGCAAATTTAATGCTAATGTTATTGCCCTTAAGGCTGGCACTCAATCTTTAATAGACAAGTTGCCAAAAGGCATGGCTCCAAACGGTGGAATTGGTCAAATTTTACTTGGCCAAGCCATGCTATATATCTTCCAAACCGCAGTTGGCGAAGCCAAAAAAATGGGAGATGAATATATCAGCGTTGAGCATCTATTTTTATCATTTCTGGTAGGCAATAATCCTATTGGCGACTTACTGGCCACAAGCAATGTAAATTATAATGAAGCTCTAAAGATTTTGGCTGGTATCCGTGGTACCCAAAAAGTAGATAGCCCTGAACCAGAAAGTAAATATAATGTTTTGGAAAAATACGGAAAAAATTTAACAGATTTAGCTTTTAAAGAAAAACTTGATCCGGTAATTGGCCGTGATGATGAAATTCGTCGCGTCATGCAAATTTTAAGCCGCCGCACAAAAAATAATCCGGTGCTTATTGGCGAACCGGGTACGGGCAAAACAGCTATTGCCGAAGGTTTAGCCCAAAGAATTGTAAATGGCGATGTGCCGGAATCTTTAAAAAACAAACAGGTTATTTCTTTGGATATTGGCGCGCTCCTAGCTGGTACAAAATTCCGCGGTGAATTTGAAGATCGTTTGAAAGCTGTTTTAAAAGAAATAGACGAATCAGCTGGAAAAATAATTTTGTTTATTGATGAATTGCATATTATTGTTGGCGCCGGATCTTCTGAAGGGTCAATGGATGCTTCTAACATGCTTAAACCAGCTCTTGCCCGCGGCACTCTGCATGCTATTGGCGCGACAACTTTAAAAGAATATCAAAAATATATTGAAAAAGATGCTGCTTTGGAACGCCGTTTTCAACCGGTGATGGTAAATGAACCCTCTACCGATGACGCGGTGGCAATACTTCGCGGTATTAAAGAAAAATATGAAGTACATCACGGTGTGCGCATCACTGATTCTGCAATTTTGGCAGCCGTAAATCTTTCTACACGATATATTTCCGATCGTTTCTTGCCAGATAAAGCAATAGACCTAATAGACGAGGCTACTTCAGCTTTGCGTTTGCAGATAGATTCCATGCCCGATGAATTGGATAAAATGAAACGCGCCATGATAAAACTGGAAATCGAAAAACGGGCACTCAAAAAAGAAGAAGAAAAAGAAGCTAAGGAACGATTGGTAAAAGTAGAAAAAGATTTAGCAGAATTAAAAGATAAAAGCACCGAACTGGAAGCTCGTTGGAGAAATGAAAAAGAAATAATTACCGACATCCACAAACATAAAAAAGAGATAGAAGAGATTCGCCAAAAAGCGGAGATAGAGGAAAGAAAAGGCGATTTGCAAAAAGTAGCCGAGATTCGCTATGGAAAAATTCCAAACTTAGAAGCGCAGATTCGTCAAAAAGAACAAAAATTAATAGAGCTGCAAAAAACTAGCGGTATTTTGAAAGAAGAAGTAACCGAACAAGACATTGCTCGCGTGGTAGCGCGTTGGACTGGAATTCCGGTTTCCAAAATGCTTCAAGGCGAAGCCCACAAATTATTAAATATGGAAAATGAGTTGGCCAAACGCGTGGTGGGCCAAGAAGAAGCGGTGAAATCCGTGGCCAATGCTATCCGTAGATCACGTGCTGGAATTGCCGAGCCAAATCGCCCAATCGGTTCGTTTATATTTTTGGGCCCAACTGGCGTAGGCAAAACCGAATTAGCCAAAGCGCTGGCTGAATTTATGTTTGATACCGAAGAAGCGCTGGTGCGTGTAGATATGAGTGAATACATGGAAAAGCATTCCACTTCCAAAATCATCGGCTCCCCTCCTGGCTATGTGGGCTATGAAGAAGGCGGCCAACTGACGGAAATAGTGCGTCGCAAACCATATTCAGTAATACTATTTGATGAAATAGAAAAAGCTCACCCGGATGTCTTTAATATTTTGTTGCAAATTTTGGACGACGGCCATGTGACTGATGCCAAAGGCCGCACTGTAAACTTCAAAAATACCGTGGTCATTATGACCAGCAACATTGGCAGTAATTTAATTTTGGATTGGAATAAAAAAGGTGAATTTGGTTTTAATGGCGCGCAAGCAAAAGGCGGAGAAAAAAATATGCGCGACAAGATTATGGAAGGCTTGAAAGAACATTTCAAACCAGAATTCCTAAATCGCATCGATGAAATAATCGTGTTCCATTCATTAAATGAAAAAAATATAGCCAAAATAGTGGAACTGCAGCTAGAACAGGTACAGACCAGACTAATGGAACAAAAAGTCCATTTGGAAATAGCTGATAGCGCTAAAAAATATCTGGCTAAAAAAGGTTTTGATGAAAATTACGGAGCCCGACCTTTGAAACGCTTGATCCAAACTGAAATTCTAGACGAACTGGCTATGAATTTGATAGAAAAGAAATTTAAAAACGGAGATAAGATAAAAGTTAGTGCGAGTAAAAATAAAATTGTTTTAGAAAAATAAAAAATATTATAAAAATATAAAACCCGGTCGTCTCAAACGATCGGGTTTTAGTTTAAAAATTAAAGATCTCTATTTTTCCGTTCCACATTCATTTGGATTTACCGGAGCAAATCCTTGTCCGGGATAACGATCAAGGATATTACTCATGGCTATGGAAATCTTATCGTCCAACCGTTCTCCTGTTGTTAACAGAAGAAAATTATTTTCCGTAGGACCGAACGATGCGCTATTGCGATCCATGATACACAGACCTTCATCTGGCGGATACGCTTCCGAACAGTGATCCACTCCACTGTCATTACAGTAGTGATGATGCAGTCCGATAGTGTGACCAAATTCATGAGCAAAAATAGTTTCATATACCAAATAGATTATGCGTCCATTGGCATTGGAAATTCCCTTATGACCCAAGACAGCCACAATATCATGATCTTTCAAACTGGTTTCTGCTCCCTCTTGATAATTCAAGAAAGTAAAATTCCAGCCCGGATACTGTAGATTGGCCAAATGTTTTAAAGCATCAAAATGTTCTGCCTCACTAGACCATGGCGGATTGTAAAGAACAGGGTTCTCGTATCGAACGTATACACGAACTTCGTGGCTACGACGACCGCTAATATATGCTTGAGACCACCAATCCTTTCGCTGGATCATCCAGTTTCGCCACTGGGTATCATCGCTATAATCACTTACATCCTTGAAGTAATTAGCCATGATTTCCTGATCCGTTGGACCAGTAGAACCGTCGGTAGACGCATCATTTTCAGCAGATTTTGTTTCGTGCTGACAAGATGCAAAAACACACAAACACAAGAAGAAAAAAATACCTTTCATGTTTACATCCTTAATCAACCAGATCCCTGTGAGTAGATTGCGCTACTTCAAAAATGAGCACAGCATCGGTTTTACCGATAAATTGATCAAACCGACAATGTCTAAAACAACGTTTTGACCCATCGACACTAGCATAAGCAACACAAATTTGTCCATCCGAATTTTCCCATCTAGAATTTTCATCTAGAGAAAAAACCCTGTCGTACTTAGCAACTTCATTTGGATAGTGTGCTGTAAATTGCGCTAGCTCACCCAGATCCCCTAGCAAATGGTTTGCGTCTTTGAGTTCCTCGGCAACCATTTTAATCTTTTCACAGGTTGTGACCGACACAAGTTTGGGGTGCATTTTCCCACCCACTACTTTGGGACGGCTTAACTTATCGAATTCAATGCCGGGAGAAATATTGTACAGGTTTTGCTTGCCAACTGCCTGGCGCACCAACTCCCGTAAACTAAGAGTGTTGTTATAGACAATACCTGGCAAAATTTCATGAAAACTATATGTTAGATGGCCCATGGCGACCCCCTTGAAAAATTTGATTTCTAACACTACCTTATCAAATTTTTACACTTTGTCAATAAAAAAACGCATATTTGCTAAATAGCATATATGCGCGAATTGGTTCAGAGCCGCTTGGGGAATTTGAGAACTTTTTCCACTTCTGGGTCGTTTTTTAGTTCTTCTATCTTCTGGCCAAATTCCGATACGTCCTGTTCTAACTTGGCCCGTTCACCCTGTAAAGCAATTACTGCTTCGGCTGTGTCTACAGGAGAATTAGAATTTTGGGGTGGAGGCAGTTCTTTGGGCGCTTCTGGCAATACTTTATTTTTCTTCTTGGTTACAAGTGTAACAATTAGCAGAGGCCAAAGCGCACCTGCCAACAAACCAATAAATATTGCGGGAGCCTCGGGAACGTCGTGTAGCTTGGATTCTTTTTTTAATTTATGAAACAAATCCCTACCAACATCAAGGCCGACTTTAAATCCGCAATTAGCATAAATAAGGCCGGCTACACCCAAAAGAATGTAAGTGAGCATGATCGTCTCCTTTGCCTACCTGTTTGTGGTAGAGCGGGTAATTATTTCACAAAATCTTTCCTTTGTCAATAATATGTACAGTCACCCTTCAAGGGTTACACTTTTGTTTTGCTAAACTAAGGTATTTTTCATAGGGTGTTAGGTAGTTCATTTGTTTGCCTTCATGCGGTCGTTCGTGGTTGTACCACCTGGTATATTG
>Ga0233424_10000239_pt1 | contig 74627 bp, 53 predicted proteins | sample Watercolumn_Towu_FD_181011 | JGI IMG/M metagenome (GOLD analysis project Ga0233424, IMG submission 181011) | Freshwater microbial communities from Lake Towuti, South Sulawesi, Indonesia - Watercolumn_Towuti2014_125_MG | ecosystem: Environmental > Aquatic > Freshwater > Lake | place: Indonesia... | reverse complement strand
TCAAACAGCGCGGCAGCGTGCATCGAGGTCGTGCCGAACAGCGGATTGGCCAGACAAGCTTTGCCCTTCCACTTGGGATCGAGAAGCGCGTTGATCGAGCGTGGGGCAGCATCGGTGGAGACTAGACTCGTGTTCACAATGAGCACACGGGCGCGGGCAGAGAGCGCGGACCAATATCCGGCGGAATCGCTGAACCGCCCGGACGGGTCGGCGGGATTCGCGGGCTTGAACGGCGCGGAGATGCCTTTGGATTTGAGCACGGCGGCGCGCACCGGGTCGCCGCTCCAGAACACATCGGCTTGCGGGCGAGCCTTTTCCGCGACGAGTCGGTTGAGCAAGCCGGTGCTCTTGGTTTCCTCCGTGTCGGGCACGAGCTTCACTTCGATGCCGGTCTCCTTTTGAAACTGCTCGCACACAGGGCGCGCAAAGACGTCGTCAACGCTGGTGTAAACTACAACGGTGTTGGCCGGCGCGCCGCCGGGTTTGCAGCCGCTGCTTGATAGCAGTGCGGCAAGTAGAAGGAGCGCGAGGCCACAGGAGCGCGGGCGGCCCACCCGCGTGTTCTTCGTCGCGATTTCCCGATTCTCGCGGGCGGCCCGCCCGCGCTCCTGTCCGTTGGTCGTCGTTCGCATATCAGAATGTGAATTGCAGTCCGAGATAACTGAACACCGCCAGGCCGTCGCCCCGGGTTTCGTGAATCGTCCGGCCGACGGATGCGAGCAAGGTCGCGTGCTTGTGGAACGACCATTTGAAACCCGCGTTGAAGAAGAACTCGTAGTCACCGAAAGTATCGCCGGCCACGTTACGCAGTTCCCCGGCGAGCCGGAATCGTTGCGAGAGGGAATGTTCGACGGCGACACCCAGCGCCCATTCATCGGTTTGCTGTTCGCGCCAGTTGTAACCGGCCTCGGCATAGACCTTGGTTTGGCCGAACGTTCTTTGCACCTGGAACGGCAGAAAGAACTGATTGCCTTCGCTTATCAAACCACGATTCACGGAATCACCGGGTGGGTTGAAGTCCGCCTGCGGGTAAACGCTCCAGGAAATGCCGGCACGCGCTTGATCCAGAAAGCGCCATTTCATGCCCACCTGAATGTTTCCCGCGCCTGCCTCCGCGCCACGGCCCGGCTCGTCGAGCACGACCATGCGGGGCTTAAGCTTGAGCTGCACGCGCTCGCCCACACCGTAGTTGATGTCGAGCAAGGGCTGAAACAGCCGGGCGTCGTCGCGAATCGCGAATGGAGAGGAAAGGTTGATTTCCCAGCGCCTTGGCCCAGGCGTATCCGGGTCGTCCGTTTCGAGCGGCGGACCAGCGTAGAGAGCGAGACCGCAAGCCAGCAGGAGCGCGGGCGGCCCGCCCGCATGAACCACGACGCCGTCGCGCTGAACTCGCGGGCGGGCCGCCCGCGCCTCGGCCACATCGACGCGTCGGCTCATTTCGCGCCGTAGCTGAAGTCGTCGAACAACGTCACACTGTCCGCCTTCGTCCAGAGGCCGACCTTGCCCGCATCCTTGAACGTATCGTCCTGCACGTCGAACAAGTGCTTGCCATTGAACAAAACCTTGAAGCGGTTGCCGGCGAATTCGACGCGCAGCGTGTGCCATTGCTGAGTCGCCACCTTCGTTTCAATGCCGTAGCCGCCCTTGCGCCCCACGATGTCGAGCGACTTGCGTTTCCCGTTCTCGGTCTTGTAGAGCACGACGTTGTCTTCGAGCGCGTTGGCCCGGCAGATGTAGTAATTGTCCGCGTCCTTCGCGCGCCAGATAACACCGCCCGCCTGGTCTTCTTTGCCGCTTACCGGCTTGAACTTCACTTCGACGAGGCCGTCTTTCAGTGACGTGTCGTCTTTGAGCGCGACGGGATACGTCGCCTCGCCTGATTGCTTGAACACGTTCGGCTTGCTCGGCGCAGTGTCGTCCTTTTCCACGGTCCACTTTGGGTCGCCTTTGCCGGTCTTTGTGCCCGTCCACTTCACGGGCAGTTCGCCGAGCTTGGCGTTGTCGAAGTTCACGGTCTGCGAAAAGGCAGCCGTCGTTGTGAGTACTGTCATAAGCAGGAGGGCATCGAGTATTTTCATGGTATTGGAGCGCGGACAGCTTGTCCGCGTGTTGTTGTTGCTATCCGTCGTTTTGGACAAATGTCAGAACACGCGGACGAGCCGTCCGCGCTTCCTGTCATGCGATTTGCGTTCTGTTCACTTCGCGGTGTTCTGCGCGTCCAAGGTTTTCTTGAGGCTGCGGGCCAGTGACTCGGCGTTGCTCTTTCCCCAGTAGTGCAGGAAGAGAATGCGCGGTTCTTCGTGCGTCATGTGGTGATGAATGGCCACGATGTTGATGGCCTCGGCGCGAAGGCTCTTGAGCACCGGCTGCAACTCGTCTTCGAGCACGGCGAAGTCGCCGTCCACCACCGCGTTGTCATCCGTGCCGGCGAATGCGGCCCAGGTGTTCACGCCCATTTCCTTCGTCATGGCGCAACCGCAGGGCATCTTCGCCTCCCGCCCAATGACGACTTTGAACATGCCGTTGTTCGCCTGGCCTTTGACACCGAGGATTTCTTCGATGCGACTGCCCGTAATGGAATTCGTCGCTGGGGCGAAGGCTTTGCTGAATACGCGGCCCGGCTGTGACTGCGCCGCGCGGATTTCCTTTTGCTTGGCCAGGGCGGATTTGACGCCGCTCGCAAGTTTCTCGACCGTGCCCTCGCCGCCGATGTGCATGAAATAGACCTTCGGCTCGTCGAAGAAGAAATGGTTGTGCAGCGCCGTGACACCGACGCCGTGCTCGAACAGTGCGCTCATCACCGGGTTGACCTCGTCTTCGAAAAGCACGAAATCCCCCGCGACCATCGCTTCGGCCTTCTTGCCTTCGATGAACGCCGCCCAGGTGGTGAGGCCCATGAACGGTGGCATTTTCCAGCCGTCCACGGTGACTGGCAGATCGGCGCGCGGCGCGGTGACTTTGAAGACGCCTTCGGCGGCGCTCCAAGTGCCTTTGAGTCCGGTGATCTGTTCGACGCGGTTCGTATCGAGCGCGGCGTTGGCGGCGAACGGCATTGCAACCAATACACCCACGAAAGTCAGCACGGTTACTTGCTTCATTGAGAAGCAAGCATACGGCCGCGAGGTGAGGGCTGTTACTGAAGATTTGTTAAGGGAACGGACCGATGCCATGCACCGCGTTACCCGACCCACGCGAGTCTTGCCTCCCAAGCGAGGTCGCGACTAGACTGCAAGCGTAATGCAGGCGTTGGATTCAAAACAAACTGCTGTCCTTGAGCCTCGACCGGGGAAGGGGTTTGCCGATGTTGCCGCCGAGCGGAAGCAGGAGTTGGGGCAATTCCTGACGCCGGAAAGCATTGGAGCGTTTATGGCGTCGCTCTTTACGATGCACCCGCCCGAAATTCGCCTGCTCGATGCTGGCGCGGGAGAGGGAGCACTCGTCGCTTCCTTCGTGAAGCAGTCGTGCGCCAGCGGGCATGGGCCAAAGCGGATTGCCGTCACCGCCTACGAGCTTGACGAAGCAATCGTTCCGGCTCTTGAGCGAACGCTGCAATTGTGCCGGACTGCGTGCGAGCGAAGCGGGATTCACTTCTCTGCGGACCTGCACAACGAAGATTTCATTGAGGCTGCGGCTTCGCTGGTTCGCGGCGATTTGTTCGGCGCTTCCCAGACGCCGTTCAACGCCGCCATTCTCAATCCGCCCTACCGGAAGATCAATAGCGACTCGCACACACGACGGCTTTTGCGTCAAGCGGGCGTCGAAACGACCAACCTTTACACGGGTTTCCTTGCGTTCGCCGCCAAACTTCTCTCCGAAAACGGCGAGATGGTGGCGATCTGCCCGCGCAGCTTCTGCAATGGCCCTTACTTCAAACCGTTCCGGGAGCAGTTCCTTGACACGATGTCCTTGCGGCGGATTCACGTCTTCCAGTCGCGGTCAGCCGCGTTCCAGCACGACGACGTTTTGCAGGAGAACATCGTCGTTCATGCGGTCAGGTCGCCGGACAAACCGCCGTCCGTCATCATTTCCGCGAGCAGCGGAGCGCCCGGTGGAGAAGTTTCGGAGCGAACGTGCCCCTACACGGAGATCGTCTCTCCACGCGACGCGGAGCAATTCATTCATTTGGTCGCTGGCGATACGGATGAGGCGGTTCGCCAGAAGATGGCCCGCTTCACAACTCCTCTGGCAAAACTTGGACTGGAGGTCTCGACAGGGCGTGTCGTGGACTTTCGCGCGAAGCAGTTTCTTGTTGGCGAGGAGCAGGGCGACACCGTGCCGCTGATTTACCCGTGCCACTTCAACGGCGGCTTTGTGGATTGGCCCAAGCCAGGCGGACGGAAGGCAAACGCCATCCGCGACACCGAACGCACGCAAGAGCTGCTCGTGCCCGGCGCGATTTACGTCCTCGTGAAGCGCTTCACGTCAAAGGAAGAGCGGCGGCGGGTCGTTGCCTGCATCTACGACCCGCATCGCATCCGCGCGGAGCGAGTCGGCTTCGAAAACCACCTGAACTATTTCCACGCGCGCGGTCGCGGCCTGGCTATGGACTTGGCCAAGGGTCTCGCAAGCTTCCTGAATTCCACACTCGTTGACGTTTACTTCCGCCAGTTCAACGGCCACACACAGGTCAACGCGACTGACCTGCGGAACTTCAAAAACAAATGCTCCAGGTCGGGTAAATGCCTTTGGCGCGGGCGAAGATTTCCGACAATCTCATCTCCAGGTGCTCGCCCGTTCTCGTGTTCACGAGCACGAAACCGAATTGCTTTTTCAAACTTTGCGCAACGAGAACTTCAGCCGCGGTGAGCGCGAAGAAGTATCCTGAGAAATCGGCTTTCAGCTTCTTCCGCGTGGATTTGATTTCGAAGACCGTTATCTGCTCCAGATGCTTTTCGACCTCCGCGAGGTCCGCCAAATCTACGGGCGCGGAGAGTTTGGCCACATCGAAGGCTTTTCCGTAAACGACCTTGCCGCGCTTTGCGAATGCTACGAGCAGGTTCTGCCTCTGCTTTCCTGTCGGAATGATGAATCCGGCTTTCTTGCCGACGAGGATTGCCGCCGCGGCCTTCGCAGTTTTCTGGCCAGACTGAAACTCGACCACCAAGTCGTCTTTCATGGTTCAGTCGCCCTTCGTTCGCCGCGCCTTGGCCAGCTTCGCGGAATAGGCAGCCGCGAAATCTTCGATGCTCAATCCGAGCGCTTGGCACAACTCGGTGGTTTCGACGAAATCGAGGCGGCGCTCGCCGCTCTCGTATTTGCTCACGTAGCTCTGGGGAACTCCTAAACGTTTCGCCACGTCAGCCTGTGTGAGATTCCTCGCGACCCGCGCTTCCTTGAGGAGTTCACGAAAAATGTCGTTGGCTTGCGTGTAGGTGGTTCTCGACACGCGGCGATGATACGCGGCTTGTCATGGATAACCCAAAATGGGATATTCGGCGAACATGAAAGTGAAGCACCGAATCACAGTGGCGGATGTTCAGGCTGCCCTCGACGGCTTTGTGCGAAGCGGTTTGGTTCGGCGCGCGTCTCCTGATGCGACGGTTGAGGCCCAAGCCATTTCGTCCGGCCTTCATTATGCAAGACCGAACTATCCTGCCCGACGTTTTCGCAAGCGGCCGGTGAAACTGCCTTCGGGCGAAACGGTCACGGTCTCGCCGGGCGGACAGAATCCGCTCATCAAGCAAATCATCGAGGAGTTTTGTCCACGCTTCGCACCCGGCGCGACGGTCGTTTACATCGGCGACGCAGAAAACAAGTTTCTGCACTTGGAGGCTGCATACCTGGAAGGCTTGGGCATCGTGATTGCGCCGTCGGCGAAGATGCCCGATGTCGTCGTGCATGACACGAAGCGGAACTGGCTATTGCTGGTTGAGGCCGTCACGAGTGCGGGCGCTGTGGATTGGAAACGCCGGAACGAACTCAGGGCGCTTTTCAAAGGCTGCGAGGCTGGTCTGGTTTTCGTAACCGCGTTCGAGACGCGGCGCTCAATGCAGAGTTTCTTGCCGCTGATTTCCTGGGAAACAGAAGTGTGGGTTGCCGAAGCTCCGGATCATTTGATTCACTTCGACGGCGAACGATTTCTTGGGCCGTATCCAGACGTAATGCCGACGGTCGAATAGGTCAGCCGCCTCTGACTGAAAAACCCAAGTGAAAACAGCAGACATCAAACTACTTTGGGGCAAAGCCGGCTTCAGATGTTCCATTTGCAAGCGGGAGTTATCTGCATCTCCAACAGGGACTGCTCTTATCGGTGAGATGGCGCATATCGTTGCCGAAAGTGATACCGGTCCGCGTGCTGATCCGACCATGCCTATCGAGGAGCGGAATTCGTACGCGAATCTCCTGCTCCTGTGCCCCACCGACCACGCTAGGATTGACACTGATGTCTCCGCGTGGCCAGTCCAACGGCTTCACTAGGTAAAGGGAGAGCACGAAGCATGGGTTTCGGATAGACTCTCGGATGGCTCAATTCAGATTGATGCCAACGAAGCGATACACAAGCTTGCCCGTGTTATTGAACGCCAACAGGCGCTGCCAGGTATTCTCGCTGCGAACATCGGGAATGCCCATTTCCTTGATGCGCTGCAGAAAACAGAAGAGTGGTTCTGGCTCAAGATGAACGCTGACCGTGCATTTCGCGACGGTTATCTCGACATGCTTGAGCAACAAGCAAAGACGACGTGGAAACAATCCGCTCCACCGTTCCGATTTGAGATGTTGGACGGGCTTGTGGTATTCCCGGATGGTTACGATGAGTATCGCGCGATCTTTGGTGCTTCTGCTTCCGAACCTTGGCCCGTGCCGTTTTACGTCGGCGAGACACGGTTGGCGGAAGCAGGCGGAACGAAACACCTAACGCATCAAACTTGCATTGATGTTCCTTGGATTCCACAGAGAAACGGATTCATCTGCCGGCGCGACCCTGTTACCTCCCTTCCGAGGGAGGTCAGCGACGAGCCGTCACCAAAAGAGTGGGGCGTTTACTATTGGATGCGTCCGCATGGATGCAGAATTGTGGTAATGGGAATCGGCGTGCTTGATCCAATGGAAGTTGGCGGATGCGCGCTGTGGTGGAGTCCGAAGGAATCGAGCCCACTTCTCAGTGTCAGGGCAACCAGGGAAGCCACACCGGAACTGCGCGAGGCCATGAACCGTGCTTTGAAGGACACGTATCTTCGCGTGGCCCAACGATGGACCAAATGTACCGAAACCAGCCCCGCGAGCGACTCGATTCAGACGTAAGTGTTTCCACCATTCCGCCCGGCCAGCGTGGCGGTCGCGCCCAGGGATTTTTGGTTCAGACGAGAGGTGGCAGTGCGATCCGGAAAATGCTGCCCTTACCGACTTCGCTCTCCAATTCGATCCGTCCGCGGTGGCGTTCGATGGCGAGGTTGGCGATGGCGAGTCCCAGGCCTGCGCCGCCTTCGGCCCGTGAACGGGTCTTGTCCACACGATAAAAACTCTCGAAGACTTTTGCCTGATGTTCCGGCGCGATGCCCTCGCCGGTGTCGGCGACTTCGATGACGGCTTCTCGGTCGCGTCGCGAGCAGCGGACTGTGATTCGTCCGTTCATCGGCGTGTAGCGGATGGCGTTGTGGACGAGGTTGAGCAGGGCGTGCCGGATGAGAGCCGCATCACCGGCGATGGAAACTTCTCCATTCAGCTCAACGGCAAGCTGCTGGTGTTTCTCGTCGGCCAGAATGCGCAGGCTTTCGACGACTTCCCGGGTGAGCGTAGCAAGCTCAACGGGCACGCGACTCAACGGCTGCTGATCCGCTTCGGCGCGGGCCAGCGCCAGGAGCGAGTCCACCAAGTCTTGTAGGCGTTGCGCTTCTTCCAGCATTGCGCCGATGGTCTGCCGGAACTGTTCCGGATCGCGCGCGTTGTTGAGTGCGACTTCGCCCTCAGCCCGCAGCGCGGTCAGCGGTGTACGGAGTTCGTGCGAGGCATCGGCGGCGAAGCGACGGAGTTCAGTGAACGAGTTTTCCAGCCGCTGCAACGTGGCGTTGAAAACGGTGGCCAGCCGGCCGAGTTCATCGTGGGGATTGGCGACGGGCAACCGTTGCGACAGTGAACTGGCGGAAATCTCCTGCGCCCGACCGGCCATCGCCGCCACGGGCGCGAGCGAACGCCGCGCCACGAGCCAGCCTCCTGCCACGGCCAGCAGCACGGCCAGCGGAAGCCCAAACAGAAACACGTCCGCCAGTTCGCGCTGCGTGCAGCGCAGCCCGGATTCGTCACGCAGTATTCGCAGAGTGGCCCCGCGATGCTCGACGCGCCCCGGTCGCTCCATGATCCGAGCGAACAGTCCGGGCTCAACTTCGGCGGAGTAAAAGCGCAACCGCTGTCCGGACGGCGGGCGAAGCCGCGCGTGGGTTTCCGTTTCGGGAACGGGCCAGTGCCGCAGCAACAGCTTGCCGTTCTCGCCCCACACTTCAAACCACGCCGCCATGCGCGCGTAGCCTTCCTCGCCATGCAAACCGCGCAAAGGCCACACCAGCCGGCCTTGCGACTCCTCGACCTGCGCTTCGATGATGTCAAAATCAATGCGAAGCTGGCGATCCAGTTCCTGCAACAACCGGTGGGAGACGATTTGGCGGACGAACAACGCGAGAGCCACGACCACGACAAGCGCGGTCGCCGCGTGCCACCAGGCCAGCCGGAGCGTGAGCGATTGGCGGCGCAAAAAGTTCATAGGAGCGCGGGCGGCCCGCCCGCGAGAACATTGTTCGCATCCCACTGTACTCGCGGGCAAGCTGCCCGCGCTCCTTCCTGTGCGTTCATGGCGTTTCCTCCGTGCGCAATACGAAGCCCACGCCTCGAACAGTATGCAGGAGCTTGCTGCGGTGTCCCTCGTCAATCTTCCGCCGTAGATGCGCAACGTGAACATCAATCACGTTGTCCAGTGGCGTGACGCGGTGCGGCTCGCGCCACACGTCTTTCGCGAGCATTCGCCGGGTGACCGTCTGGCCGTGATGCCGCATGAAGTAGGCGATCAAGTCGAACTCGCGCGGCGTGAGCGTGATTTCCAGCGAGCTTCGATAAGCGCGGCGGTTTTCGACATCGAGCACAAGGTCGCCGATCTGCCGCCGCAAACTTTCGGTGTCGCCCGCCCGCCGTAGAAGCACACGAATCCGTGCCATCAATTCCGAAAAGGCGAAGGGCTTGACGAGGTAATCGTCCGCGCCGCTGTCGAGGCCAAGCACTCGGTCTTCAACGGCGTCCCGCGCTGTCAGGAGCAGGACCGGCGTTTTCGCGCCCCGCGCGCGCAGTTGCTTGACGATGGCAATGCCATCACGACCCGGCAGCATCCAATCGAGAAGCACAAGGTCAAAACTTGAGGAATGGAGTTGCAACACACCGGATTCGCCAGTCCTGGCCACGGCCGCTTCGTAACCTTCGCCGCGCAGACCGGTGCGGATGGCGTTGGCCGTCTTGGCGTCGTCTTCGATGATAAGAATCTTCGCCACGCGGGGCGGATTATCTGCGATTTCACCCTGCGGGGCGAGCGCCCAATTATTGTAGTGCTTGAACTCGTCGAGTTACTCGGTGAGCGTTTCGATTGGCTGCACCCGGTTGTTGATCCTCTCAACGGACTTCACGATTTCCTGTGCCGCTGAATTGAACACTCGGCGCGGTGGATGGCTTCGTTTTGCATCCGGTGCTGCAGATCACGTGACCACATCTTCGTTGCCTGTTCTCCGGTCTGAGCTAGATTCCGGTTGTCCCGGACCGGTGCCGGCTGGCCCCGGAGATGCTATTTATCGCATTCTCGTAACTGTGAGTACACTCAAAGAACCGCGTGGGCAGGGATGGTTCGCCACGCGGACGGCGCCCACGGTGGTCATTCTGCTGGCCCTGGCGATCCTCGGCGGCACGATCTTCCTGGCGAGCCGGTTCTTTCGCGAAAGCATCCGGGAACACATCATCCGCCGGGACGCGAACGTGCTCTATTCGCTGTGGCTGGAGCACACCTTCAAAGAGCCGATCGATGAAGGGTTGGCCGATCTTGCTGAAACTCCGGCCGATCAGCTCGAAGCCGTTCTGGAACTCACCAAACTGTCCCCTTTGAGCGGCACGTTGGGCATCCGGCTCTTCGATGCAACCGGGAATTTCGTTACCGCGCTCCCCATCAACGTTTCCGACGCACACCTGGCGCCCGCAGATTTGAATGAACTGAAGAACTTCAAGCCGCTCAGCCGCTTTCTCCCTTCCGTGCGGTTGCCGGACCTCTCTCCCGCGCAACTCTCCGACGACCTGAGAACCATCCGGCCTTTGCTGGAGATCACAGTCCCGCTTCATCCGAAGGCCGAACGGCGGCTGCTGGGCATCGCGCAGTTTCTCCTGGAAGGCGAAAGCCTGGCGGCTGAGCTGGCGGCGCTGGACCGAACTCTGTTCGCGCAAATGCTGATGGCGGCCGTGGGCAGCAGCATCATTGTGGGAATCGTCCTGGGTTTGGCGTTTTACCAATTGCAGAGAGTCAACCGGCTGCTTGTCGAACGGACCACCAATCTGCTCAAGGCGAATCAAGAGCTGACCTGGGCGGCGAAGGCGTCCGCGATTGGCGCGGTCACCTCGCACTTGATTCATGGCTTGAAGAATCCGCTCTCGGGCTTGCAGAATTTCATGGTCAACCGGAAACCGGAATCGCGCCCCGCCAGCGACACCGAGTGGTAACTGGCCGTCTCCACCGCCCGGCGCATGCAAAGCCTCGTCAACGAAGTGGTGCGCATCCTGCGGGAACAAAACGACACGGCGCGTTACAAAATCACGCTGGATGAATTGGCGCAGATGATCGGGGGAAAGGTCTCGCCTTTGGCGCAGCAAGCGGGCGTTCGGTTCCACACGCGCCTGAACGCGGAAGGCACGCTGGCGAACCGCGATGCCAACTTGATTTTTCTGATTCTCGAAAACCTCATCCAGAACGGGATCCAGGCGACACCGAAAGGCCAAACGGTGACGCTCAGCCTGGAGTGCGAAAATGGTGAGGTGCTTTGCGAGGTCCGAGACGAAGGGCCGGGCTTGCCCGAGAACCTTCAGGATAGCCTGTTCAAGCCGTGCCAATCGACCAAGGAACACGGCAGTGGGATTGGCCTGGCGATCAGCAAGCAACTGGCGAATCACATCGGGGCGGGGCTGGAGCTCAAGAGTTCGACGCCGCACGGCTGCGTGTTCGCGCTCGTGATCCCGGTCAGACTCCTCGCGGCCAGGGTGGATGAACTTCGCGAGTCCTTGGCCCCATGAAACTCATCTTCTCCGAACGGTTCGAGGCCGCGCTGGTTTACGCCAACCAGGTTCATCCCGGCCAGGTGCGCCGAAAGACCGGCATGCCGTACATCGCGCACTTGCTCGGCGTCACGGGCATCGTGCTTGAACACGGCGGCACGGAGGAGGAAGCCATCGGCGCGTTGCTCCACGACGCCGTCGAGGACGCGGGCGGGCCGAAAAGACTTGAAGACATTCGGACACGATTTGGCGCGAACGTGGCCGACATCGTCCACGGATGCACGGACTCGGACGCGATACCGCGCCCGCCGTGGCGCGACCGAAAAGCCGCTTACCTCGAACATTTGCCCAAAGCCGGCGATTCCGTCCGGCTCGTCTCCGCGGCGGACAAATTGCACAACGCGCGGGCGCTGCTGCGGACGTATCGAAAGATCGGCGAGACCGTCTTCGATCGCTACAGCGGAGGCAAGGCGGGGACGCTCTGGTATTATCGGACGCTGGTCAATGTTTTCCAGGCGGCCGGACCGCGCTCGATCGCCGAGGAATTGGACCGCGTGGTCGCGGAGGTGGAAGCGTTGGCGCGGGAAAAGGGATAGAGCGTGTTTGAAATGGGTGGAAGGGGCTACCAGCCCGTTTTCGGCGGAAACTTGCCGCCGAAGATTGGAGCAGGCTTGTGACCTGCCGTAACAGGCCACTGACTTGTTCCACACATTTTTTCACAACACGCTCAACTATCAACCAAGCTTACTGATCAGACCGTGGGATAGGATACACTTTGTTGCGCGGCATTTGGGTTCTGGCGAGGCGCGAACGACGGAGCATACCCGCAGCGGTCTGTGACGGAGTGAGCCACGAAGCCAGAGCCCAAATGCCGCGCAACCCGCAGGGCCAGGGGTCTTTTGGCCAGTCGCTTCGTCGCTCGCTCGTGGTGGATCGCCGGGATACACGGCCTCGCTCGCTCCTCGCGGCTGGCCAAAATCCCTCCTGGCAAAGTGTATCCTATCCCACGGTCTGATCAGTAATGCTCAATGGTCGGTTTCGAGTGGAATTCACGCACCGGCTTGAGCCGCCAGATTCCAGCCAGGAAACTCCCGATGATCGAGTGAAATGTGGCGGAGATCGCGCACGGCACCGCCGTCAGCGGATCGGCGAAATGCTTCCGAGCGAGCACGACGCCCAGCCCGGAATTCTGCATCCCCACTTCGATGGAAATTGTGCGGCAGATGATCTGATCGTAGCGAAACAGTTTCGCGAACGCATAACCGAGCGCGAAGCCGCCCGCGTGCAGGAGGAACACGGCCAGCAACAGTTGAGCGCCCGACTGTTTCACCGCCGCCGCGCTCTGGCCCACAATGCTCGCGCAAATCAACGCAATCGTGACGACCGAAATGAGCGGAGCCGCGGGCAGCACCGCCTGCACCAGGCGCGGCGCGCCGTGGTGCAAACCCAGGCCGATCAGCAGCGGCAGCAAGACCACTTGCACCGTGCTCAGGAACAGTCCCCACGCATCGACCGGCACATACGTTCCCGCCAGCCACTTCGTCAGAAGCGGCGTCATGATAATCGCGCCCAACGTGGAGCACATCGTCATCAGGACCGACAAAGCCACGTGGCCCCTGGCAATGTAGGTGACCACGTTTGACGCCGTTCCTCCTGGACAACAAGCCACCAGAATCAATCCCACGGCGAAAGGCGTCGGCAGTTTCGTCACGTTCGCCACGGCCCAACCGAGAAACGGCATGATCGTGTATTGCGCGGCGTAACCGACGGCGATCGCGCGCGGCATTTTCAGGACCGCCTTGAAATCCTCGACGCTCAGAGTAATCCCCATCCCCAGCATGATGATCGCGAGGCCCCAAACAATGGCCTGGCCCGTGAACCAGGTGAACAGCGGCGGATGAATCAGCGCGAGACCGCCTCCGAGGAGAACCCACAAAGGAAACAGGTTCGTGAGAAGATTGAGCCAATGCGTCATGGGTCTTGGCTCGGATCATTACCGATTGGCCAACCTTCGACAATTCTTGTCGCTTCTCCTTTCTTGTCTCGCCTTCCGGAATTGTTTTGGAACAATCCACCCCCTGACACCAGCAGCTCGACCGCAGGAATGATGGCCGAACACACGATTTCAAAAACTGGCTTTGCAGCCGTTTACAGAGGAAGACGAAGAAAACCAACGCTTCGCCCGCCTCATCTTTGTTGTCTCCGTTTCCCCCGTTTGCTCCTATTATCTGAACCGAAGCCAACGAAGAGAACAAAGACGTTCAGGGATTCACTTCAGGCGATCCGCGCGTTTCGCGGGCGCCTGACTTGCGGCGCCGCCACTTGGTGCGCTCTCGTTGTGCTCATGGGGTCCGCGCCCGTTGGCTTGAACGCCGCCGACGCGCTGAAGTGGGAATCCGGCAATGGCTTTCGTCGCGCTCAACTGGCGGTTCCGGCTTCCGGAAAGACAGGCTTCACCCTCCGGTCCGGCGACGCCACTGGCATTCACTGGACGAACCGGGTTTCAATCGAGCGCTACACCGAGCGCCAGAATCTCATGAACGGCGCGGGCCTGGCGCTGGGCGATTTCGATGGCGACGGGTGGTGCGACATCTACTTGTGCAACAAGGAAGGTCCCAACGCCCTTTACCGCAATCTCGGCAACTGGAAGTTCGAGAACGTTGCCGAACGCGCGGGCGTGACCTGCACGAATCAATCCTCCACCGGCGCCACGTTCGCGGACCTCAACGGCGATGGGCGTCTGGACCTCTTGGTCACTTCTTTCACAGGGCCGAACGCATGCTTCCTGAATTTGGGTGAAGGCCGGTTCACGAATATCACCGCGGCCGCCGGGTTGGTCTCCAAAGGCGGCACCACTTCGATGGCGCTGGGGGACATCGATGGCGACGGCGATCTGGATTTGTATGTTTGTTATTTTGGAATCGAAGCCATTCTGCGCGACGGCGGCGCTTACTCGAGCCGCATGGTCGATGGAAAGCCGATCGTGACGGGCCGGTACGCCAGGCGGCTCGCAATCGTCAATGGCCGCATGATCGAGTTTGGCGAGCCGGATATTCTCTTTCAAAACGACGGCCAGGGAAAATTCACGCCCCTGGATTGGAGGGAAAACTTCCGCGATGAAAAGGGCCAACCGATGATGCCCCCGCCGGATTTCGGCCTGGCCGTGCAAATCCGCGACATCAACGGCGACGGCGCTCCGGACATTTACGTTTGCAATGATTTTCAGACTCCAGACCGGCTGTGGCTCAACGACGGGCGCGGACGCTTTCGAGCCATCGAACCGCTTGCGTTGCGCAACATGAGTTACGCCTCCATGGGCGTGGACTTCGCGGACTTCGACCGGGACGGGCGGCTCGACTTCATCGCCGTGGAAATGCTCAGCCGCGAGCACACGCGCCACATGAATCAGTCGAGCCCGATGACACCGCAGCCCAGGCTTCTCGGCTCGATTTCCGACCGCGAGGAAGTCCCGCGCAACACGCTTTGCTGGAATCGCGGCGACGGCACCTACGCGGAGATCGCGTGGTTCAGCGGCGTGGCGGCGTCGGATTGGTCATGGACGCCCGTCTTCCTCGATGTCGATCTCGACGGTTATGAAGACTTGCTCATCAGCAACGGGCACATGCACGACGTGAATGACCGGGACGTGCAAGCGGCGCGCAAGCCGGCCACGACCGGGCGCGGGCCGGATCGCAAGGTTTTGTTGATGTATCCGCAACTCGACACCCCAAATGCTGCTTTCCGGAACCGCCGGGACTTGACGTTTGAAGACGTGAGCGACGCCTGGGGATTCAATTCGCGCAATATTTCCCACGGAATGGCGCTGGCGGATTTGGATAACGATGGCGATCTGGACGCCGTGGCGAACTGCGTGAATGCGCCGCCGCTTCTCTATCGCAATGATTCTCCCGCGCCACGCGTGGCCGTTCGGCTCAAAGGTCGCGCGCCCAACACCCAAGGAATCGGAGCGAGCGTGACCTTGCACGGCGGGCCGGCCACCCAAACACAGGAAATCCTTTGTGGCGGCCGATATCTTTCGGGCGACGATCCCGGGCGCGTTTTCGCGGCAGGGTCGGCCACGAACGGTCTGTGGCTGGAGGTCGCCTGGCGCACCGGCGCCCGGAGCGTCGTGCGGGACGTGCGCCCGAACGGCCTGTACGAAATCGATGAAACGGGCGCGGAGGCGACAAACCGTCAAACCGTTGAAGCGTTGAAGCGTGAAATTTTCGAGATGCCATTAGCCGCCTCACGCCTCACGCCTCACGCCTCACGTTCCTCGCTCCACGCTCCGATGTTTTTCGAGGACGCAAGCCATTTGCTGAGTCACGCGCACCACGAACTTCCCTTCGACGATTTCGCGACGCATCCACTGCTGCCTAAGAAACTCAGCCAACTGGGACCGGGCGTCGCCTGGTACGATCTCAACGCCGATGGGCACGATGAGTTGATTATCGGCGCCGGCCGGGGCGGCAACGTCGCAGTTTTTCTCGCTGACGCCAAGGGCGGGTTGATCCCGTGGTCCATGCCCGCGCTCACCAAGCCGCTCGCGGACGACGCGGCGGCCGTGTTGGGGTGGTCTGCGGGCGGCGGACAACGGTCCTTGCTGGTCGCATTGGCCAGGTTCGAATCGGCAAATACCAATTCACCCGCGGCGCTGCGATATGATTTCACCCATGGAAATCTCAACGAAGGTCCGCTTCTCGAAGGGTTCGGGTCGAGCGCCGGCACCCTGGCTGCAACGGATATCGACGGCGACGGAGACCTGGACTTGCTGGTCGGAGGCCGCTTCGCGCCCGGGCGTTATCCTGAGCCGGCCTCGTCGCGGCTGCTTCGCAATGAGAACGGCAAGCTCGTTCTCGACTCGCAGAACAGCCGCGCGCTGGAGCGCTTCGGCTTGGTGACCGGCGCCGTGTTCAGCGACTTGAACGACGACGGCTGGCCAGATCTGGTGCTGGTTTGCGAATGGGGACCGATCCGGATCTTCATGAACGAACGCGGCACCTTGAAGCCTTTCAATCCCCCGATCACCTTCCCTGATCCCGGCCTCACGCTCCACGCTCCACGCTCCACGCTCCACGATTTGCCGGGCCTCTGGACCAGCGTGGCCGCGGGCGACTTCGATGGCGACGGACGAATGGACCTTGCCGTGGGCAACTGGGGTCTGAACACTTTCTATCGCCGCAGCGTCGCGGGGCCGCGGTATTTGTATTACGGAGAGCTCAACCAGGACGGTCAGGTTCAAATGCTGGAAGCGTACCCGAACGAGGCGTTGAAGAAGATCGTTCCCTTCCGCGATTTGGATTTGTTCGGAACTGCTCTGCCCTGGTTGCGCGAACGTTTCCCCACCCACAAGGCGTACGCGCGAGCCGGAGTGGCGGAGATTCTCGGCGATCGGATGTCGAAAACCAAAGAACTCTCCGTGGTCGAGCTGCGTTCGGTGGTGCTGCTGAATCGCGGGGCCTCATTCGAAGCGAAGCCGCTGCCGGCTCAAGCGCAGTGGACGCCCGTGATGGGTTTGAACGCCGTCGATCTCGACGGCGATGGCCACGAAGATTTGTTTCTCAGCCAGAATTTTTTCGCCGGGCGCACGGAAGACAATCGCCAGGACGCCGGGCGCGGATTGTGGTTGAGAGGGGATGGCAAAGGCAGCTTCGTCCCCGTGCCGGGTCAGGAGAGCGGAATCAAGATTTACGGTGAGCAACGCGGATCGGCCGCGGGGGATTTTGACCGTGATGGCCGCGTGGACCTGGTCGTGGCGCAGAACGCCGCGCAAACCAAACTGTATCGGAACGCCGGCGCGAAGCCGGGTTTGCGCGTTCGTTTGAAAGGCCCGAACGACAACCCTGACGGAATTGGAGCCGTGGTGCGATTGCTCTTCGGCGAACGCTTCGGGCCGGCGCGAGAGATTCATGCCGGCGGCGGATACTGGTCCCAGGACAGCGCAGTCGCGGTCATGGCGATGCCCGAGCCACCGACGAAGATTTGGGTTCGCTGGCCAGGCGGCAAGATCGCAGCGGCTGATATCCCGAAGGGTGCGGAGGAAGTCCTGGTGAACTCTGGAGGGAGCGTTGAAGCGCTGAAGCGTTGAAGCGTGGCGTTTACGCTGTTTCAAGGTTCGACGCGGCAGGAGGCTTGGACGCCGAAGCGGCCTGAACACCGCGCTCCAGTTCGGAGCGCTCGATGCGCGAAGCTTTGCCTCTAAAGCCGTAACAATTCAGGGCGATAAAAGGCTCGCCCTCACCCCGGCCCTCTCCCCCAGGGAGAGGAAGTAACTTTTACCGCCCGCGGACCCATCACTGTTGGGTGACCGTTGCCCGGTGCGGTAAAGAGCGGTTCCCTCTCCTGGGGGAGAGGGTGAGGGCGATTCACCTTTTCAATGAATAGTTACGGCTAAGGCGTTTTCCGCTGCATCGCCTTGCCCAGGGCGCGAAGAGCGGGTTGGAAATCGGGCTTGAGCCGGAGGGTTTCCTGGAATTCTTCGATCGCCTCGTCAATCCGGCCTTGCGTCACATAGGCGTTGGCCAGGTTGTAGTGAGCATCGACGTAATTCGGCATGAGCTGCACGGCCTTGGCGAAGTGGATGGTGGCGTCGGTCAACTTCCCTTGCCGGGCCAGGGCGGTGCCCAGATTATTGTGCGTGGAGGCCGAGTCCGGGTTGAGGTTCAACGCTTCGTCGAGATGTTTCACCGCTTCCTCGAACTGGCCGCGTTTCACGAGCAAGTTGCCCAGATTGTTGTGAGCTTCGGCGTAGTCCGGCAGGATTCGTAGTGCTTCGGTGTAGTGCTGGATGGCTGCCTCTTCCTTGCCGAGCCGGGCCAGGGCGATGGCGAGATTGTAATGAGTGTCCTCGGAGCCCGCGTCGTGACGCAGCGAATGCTCGTACTCCTTCACCGCCTCGTCGATCTTCCCCTCCGCCAGCAATTCGTTGCCGCGTGTCAGCAAGCCAACGGCAATTTCAGCATCGGTCGTGGCGCTTTCGCCTTCTTCGCCGTGGGTATGCGCGTTTGTGCTAGTCGAGGATGTGTTCGCCGCCTCCAGATTTGCTGAGGCTGACGATCCTGACGCGATGGCCGGTGTGGCCGGTGCTGCACCTGGAACGCCTTGCTGACCCGTTCGATGCCAGAAAAAGGCCAGGGCTGCCAACGCGATCCCGGTGATTAGCAAAGCTAGCCAGAGCATGGACCGTTTCTGTGGGGCGGGCGGGAAAGGCGCTTGAGGGGCCGAACTGGAAGGAGGCTTTCCCGAATATTGGGCGGGGCGTTTCCGTTTGTTCGGGTTCATTTATGGCGGCCCAATATGCGGGCAAGAATTGCATGTTTCAACCCAGAATATCCGGATTGAATCAGAATCCAAATGGCCTGTTCTCAACAGTCTCCGGCGCTTTTTTGTTGCCAGCGATGGCAAGATCTGGTGAACTCAAAATAATTTCCCGAACAAACAGTTCTCAAGAAAAATCGCCCAAGGCCGTGTTGCACGCGGAAGAGGGCAGTGCGGATGGGTGTCCGGGCTGGTTCCGCTCAGGCGACTTTTCGCGAGGTTCAAAAAACTCAGAAAAACAACTATGCCAAGAATAAAGTGCAAAGCGTTTGCTCTCTTTTTTGCTCTCGCCGGGCTGGCCTCGGTTAGCTCCTACGCGCAGCAAAAAACGGTCAATGGTTACTTGAGGGCAGACATATTCTTCAACAAGACCACGGCTAATTCCGTCGCCGGAACGAAAGCCGATCCGCGATTCCCCAACAACCCCACCGAGGTCCGATTCCTCAAGTACTTCGAGTTCCCGCCCGGCGCGGACGACGGAACGCCTCCGCCTGGAAACGTGTACGACAACTACGGAGATCGACTCTGGGGCTGGCTAACTCCCAAGCAAACCGCCGAATACATTTTCTTCGTCGCGGCGGATGATCCGGCTGAATTGTGGCTCAGCACCGACGAAACCGAAGCCAACAAGAAACTCGTCGCTTCCGAGCCGCAATGGAATGGCGTGCGCGCCTGGGTGGCCACCTCGCGGCGTCCTGGTTGCCCCGACAACGGCGGAACCCAGTGCGAAAACCGCTCGAATCCGATCCGCTTGGAGGCGGGCAAACGCTATTTCGTAGAAGCGATCCACAGTGAAGGTCTCGGCGGCGACAACGTCGCGGTGACCTGGATCAAGAAGGGTGATCCGGATCCGGAAGCTGGCGCGCTGCCGATCGGGAGCGAGTTCCTGTCGTCCGTGGCGGACACGACGCTGAAGATCACGGTCGATCCGGTCGGGACGGTCCGTGACGAAGGCCAGACCGCGACCTTCTCGGTCAGCCATAACAGCCTTGGTCCGAATGCTCCCATCGCTTATCAATGGCGCAAGAATGGAGCCCCGGTTGCGGGCGCTACCTCTCAAACCTACACCAGCGCAAAGCTCGTGGCTGCGGACAATGACGCCAAGATCAGTGTTGTCCTTTCAGCCGGCGGGCAATCCGTCACGAGCAAGGACGCGACGCTCACGGTTTTGAAGTTGGGACCGCTCATCGTGGTGCCTGGCTTTGCGAAGATGGAGATTTACAAGGAGATCAGCGGAAATCCGGTGCAGAATCTTCTGGACAGCCCGAAGTATCCGGCTTCTCCGGATGAAGTCGTGTTTCTCGCCGGGTTCAACAGCCGCAGCGCTCTTCCGAGCGACAGCCTTGAGGCCTACGGTGCGCGAATCAGCGCCTGGGTTACCCCGGTTGAAAGCGGGCAGTACGAATTCTTCATTCGCAGTGACGATGCTTCCCAGTTGTTTGTGAGCACGGACGACAAGGCGGCCAATCTGGCGCTGGTGGCAGAAGAAACGGGTTGTTGCGGCGCCTTCGAAGAAACCGGCGCAGCCGAAACCTCCGCGCCGATTCAATTGACGGCCGGACGGCGTTACCTGGTGCAAGCGCTCTACAAGGAAGGCGGTGGCGGCGACTTCTGCCAGGTCGCCTGGCGGAAAGTTGGCGATAAGACGGCCGCGGGGGCACTCGCCCCGATCCCTCCGGGATTCTTGTCCTACGAAATGCCATCCAAAGGCAGTGTAGCAATCACCACCCAACCGGCCAATGCCACGGCTCAAGAAGGAAAGAATGCGACGTTCACGGTGGAATACACCTCCACGCACGGTCCTGTGGCGTTCCAATGGCAGAAGAACGGCGCGAATCTCTCCGCAGGCACTTCGAAGACCTTGTCTATCGGCCCCGTGACGTCCGCAGACAATGGAGCGAAACTGAAGGTGATCGTCTCCGTCCCGGGTGCCGTGACCACCAGCAGCGAAGCAACCTTGACGGTCACAGGCGACACGACACCGCCAGTTCCGTTCGCTGGCGCGCTGAAGAAGGGCAACAACCAGGAAATCGGCATCGGGTTCGACGAACCGGTCGATGCAGCTTCTGTGGGCGCGGCCGCGAACTACACGATCAGCGCCGGCAAGATTGACAAGGTCGAAGTTGTGACACGGTCACTGGCCGGGTTTTCGCCTGATCTCCCGTCGAAACCGATTGAGTATTCTGGCGTCAAATTGATCGTTTCAGGCTTGACGGCCGGACAGCCCTACAAGGTCAGCGTCAAAGGCGTCAAAGACACCAAAGGCAACGCAATCACGTCTGCCGTTGACGTGCCGTTTACCGCGGAAGCTTCCAAGACCTACACGGTGGTCGGCGCCAATGAATCCGGATTCGCCAACGACGCCGTCCGCGTCGGCGACCAGGGTTTCGACATCATCAGCAGCGGCGTTGCCTTCTGGTCGGATTACGACGAAGCCACCTTCGTGAATGAGCCGATCAGGGGCGATTTCGACAAGATTGCCCAGTTGGAATATCAAGATCCGAGCAGCCAATGGTCGCGTTGCGGCCTGATGGCGCGAGAAGCCCTGGACGAAGGAAAAGCGCGGCCAGAGCGTGGTGCTTGCACCCAGGCGCTTGAGACGGACGGCACCTATTGCGTTCCGAAAGCGCAATTGTTCAGCCGGTTCCAGACGGTTCATGCCAACCCGACGATTCGCTGGGACGCCGGCGTAGCCAATAACGCCTACGAGAACCACTGGCGGGCGGAAGACACCTTCCGCCGCGATTTCGGCAATCAAATGCAGAGCGCGGACGGCGGTTTCGGACCGATGAACTATCCCAACGTCTGGATGCGATTGAAACGGGAGGGCAATTTCCTGATTACCTTCCGCAGCACTGACGGCAAAGTCTGGAACCAGATGACGAGGCGCGAATTCGCCAATCTCGCGCCCACACTCTTCGTGGGACCATTCCTGGCGCCGGAGCTCCTGAACAACGGCACCAAAGACGGCCTCGGCCACAGTGTGCTGGCGAAGTTCAGGAATTACCGCGACTTCGGCACGACGACTCCGCCACCGGGATCAAAGCTAGCCTTCGATAGGACGGCAACTGGACTCAGGTTGACCTTCTCCGGAACCCTGCAGTCGGCGGATTCCGTGACCGGACCGTGGACAGATGTCACCGGAGCCAGCAGCCCGGCCAGCATCACGTTCACTGGTGCCGGAAAGTTCTACCGAACGAAACAGTAAGTTCTGAGCCTATTCATCACGGAGGACCGGGCGAAAACCCGGTCCTCTTTTTTTCTGTGGCAACTGCTCCCGCCCTGGCGGCCCGAAATCCAATGCGGCGCGTTTCCCACCTTGTTCTATAGAATCTTAGGATTTGGATCAGGAGTTAGATCAGGCTCGCCGCACCAAATATCCCTTTCTTTGGCAATAATCGAGAAGCGGTGCATCCACGAGTTGTCCGTGATTCCTGCGCCCGTCGCGCAGAGTTGCACTCCTGCCGTATCGCCGATTTGAAATCGGCTGCGTGTCGGGTCTTCTCAACGCCCCAGGCCACGCCGCGGCCCAGCAGGATGCAATCCTGCGATACAGCAGATTTCAAATCTGCGCTACGGAGCACCGACAACTTGTGGATGCAATAATCGAGAAGCCGGAAGGCCTCCTTTCTCCTAGACAAACCTTTGGCGGCGGCGTTTGCTTTAGCCGCAGCAAGAAAGAGAATATGGATCTGGCACTCATCGGCCCATCCGGAGCAGGCAAAGGCACCCATGTCGCCTGGCTGAAAGGGAACTACGACCTGATTCACATCGGGACCGGCGATTTGCTGCGTGAGAATTTGGATCAGGCCACCGCGCTGGGACTGCTCGCCAAGAAATACATGGTCCAGGGCGAACTGGTGCCGGATGAAGTCGTTGGCGCCATGATCGACGAGAAACTCCGAAAAACTCCGAGCGCCCACGGCCTGTTATTTGACGGTTTCCCAAGAACGATCCACCAGGCCAAATTCCTGGACCCTCTCCTCAAGGAAGTCCACCGCACGCTCAAGGCGGTGATTTATCTGAAGATTGCCGATGAAGAGATTATCAAACGACTGTCCGGCCGGCTGATATGCCGCGAGTGCCTCAGCCCTTTTCACCGAACCCTGCGGCCGTTCGAGAATTGTCCGCATCAAAAGTGTTCGGGCGAACATCTTTACCAACGATCGGACGACACACCGGACACGATTCGAATTCGTTTACGGGTTTTCCACCGCGTATGCGGGCCGCTGCTCGATTATTATCAGAGATCTGGACGGCTAATCATCGTGGACGCCGAAGGCGAACCAGAGGCCGTCGGGACGAGCCTGATGCAGACGGTCGATTCGATTCGATCGGGGAAAGCCCGTTACGCGACGGCCGCGGATCTCGCGCGGATTCAGCCCCGCGAAGTGTTCACACCTCATCTGCCGCCCAGCCCGACGCTGCGGCGCGCGCTCGACCTCGTGCTGCTGGGAGCGCCCGGTTGTGGCAAAGGAACGCAAGCGGACGAATTGAGCAAACAGTTTCCGCTCCGTCATGTCGCCACCGGGGACCTCTTTCGGGAGCATCTCAAGAATCAAACCGACCTCGGCAAGCTGGCCAAGGCCTACATGGATCAGGGAGACCTGGTGCCGGACGACATTACCGATGCCATGGTCGCGGAACGGCTTTCGCACCCCGACACCACAGAGGGATTCATTCTGGACGGATACCCGCGCACCCTGCAGCAGGCGGAAGCGCTTCTGGAAACCTTGGGTGGTTTGAAACGCAAACTCGCCGGGGTCTTATATATCAAGGTTCCAGACACTGAAATCGTCAGCCGCTTGTCTGGACGCCTCATTTGCCGCCAATGCCAGACGCCGTTTCATCTCCGCTTCAAGCCGCCGGCCAAACCCGGTTTGTGCGATTTGTGCCAGGGTCCGCTTTACCAGCGCGAAGATGACAATCCGGAGACGGTGGAAACGCGTTTGAAGACCTTCCACGCCCAGACCGAGCCGTTGATCGACTATTACCGGAAGGCGGGACTGCTGATAGAAATCGACGGCGCCGCTGCGCTGCCGGATGTCACGGCCAGGACGATCGACGCCGTCAAGAAACTCTCCGCGCCGCCGCCCTTCAAACGCATTCAGGTCAATCGCTCGATGTGATGTCCGCCTTTGAGTCAGGGCTGTCTTGCTTTTGGGCAGGGCCGGCATTTCTCCAAGCGGTTACCCAAAAAATTCCCTGCTGGCCTTGATCGGAGCTTCGTCGCGCAAGCTGCGTTTTTTCGCAGGCAACAGGCGCATTCCACGAAGCGGAGACAAAGAACTGCCGTTCCGAATCGTCGGCCAAACTTCTGAAATGAAAAGCACCGTTCGGCACAGAGATTGCAGTGCGGCTATTTGTCAGGCCCGTCCTGACACCACCGCGCCGAACGTGGAACGATAGAATGAACATATGCAAACTTTTCAGGACCTGACCGAGCTGACCGACGATGTTGATGCAGACCGCCTTCATGAAACGGAGCTCGAACGAAAAGGTCATCGAATCGATCGTGACCACGCTGCAACAAGTCGAGGACGTCGTCCGGCGTGATCGCGAACGCGGCTTGGGTCTCCTGCAATCGGTCAAGCAAACCCTGGGGCGTCTGGCGGGCAAGTGATTCCTGGGTAAGGTTCGGAGCAACCGCGGCGCCTGGTCTGCGCCGCCTTCATCGGGAACTGGGAGGGCGGGGTTCGCCCTCCTACCCTCCGGCCAGATTGGAGTCGTGGAGTGGTGGACTGGGATGACGTTCTCTGCAACGCCCCAAGACTCCAATACTCCAGGAATTCTGACACGTTCTCTGGAGGTGGTGTGCCGACAAAAGCCCGCTCTCCCTGCGAGCGGGCGTTGTGGCAATCAGCAGCGATAGTAGCTTACCACAAAATTTCCCCAAAACTTCCTCCCGAAGCTACCCGGTGACTTCCGCATTCAGCGTCTTGGTCACCCGCTGCCATCGGGTGCGGGCGGACCTATCGCCACAAACAGAATCGGCTGTCTCACATCGAACTTTAGGGTCTCTTCAAAAATAGCTTCGGGTTTTGCTGGCGGAGATTATGGCTTCTTGCAAGGCGCGACGAAGAAGCATAGCCTCAGTTCTGTGATTGAGGAGCAACGAAGGCAGAAGCCAAAGCTCGAAGTTATTTTGGACAGACCTTTACCGGAAAACTTGAATTGCCGCAGCGCCTCCGCAGTCACTATTATTTGCTGAACTGCTGGTTCGCGCCGTTCGCGGGAACGGGACGGTAGCACGCGCGTCTCAGTCTTAGCGCTGGGACAAATCGATACATGCGTCGATATTTCTTTGTCCCAGCACTAGAAGGCGGCCCATCGGATGAATATTGCAGATACGCTGTGCGCAAAAGGTTTGTTGACCCCGGCGCAATTGGACCAGGCCTTGGCCTTGCACGGAACGCAAGGCGTGCGTCTGGACCTCGCCCTCGTCCAGTTAGGGTTCATCACCGAAAGCCGCCTCCTGGAGGAGGCAGGAAGGATTCTGGACATCCCGCTGGCCAATCTCACTGACCTCTCGATTGATTCCGAAACACTCCGCTTGCTTCCTTCGAAGTTCGTTTTTCGCAAGCGGCTCGTGCCGGTTTCGAAAGAAGATGGCACGCTCAGTGTCGCAACCAGCGACGCCTTTGACCTGAACGTTTTCGACGACATCCGCCTTCTGACCGGCCTCAAAGTTCAGCCCCTCCTGGCCCCGACAGAGGAGATCGAGAAAATCATCAAGTCACACTACGGCGTCGGCGGCGACACGATTGACGAGATGGTGGGCACGGGTGAGATGGAGGTGGTCCGAGAGTCCGCGGAAAGCAGCGAGGATCTCCTGGAGTTGGCTCAAGAGGCCAGCGTGATCAAGCTGGTCAACGAGATCATCGTCGAGGCGGTCAATGAACGGGCCAGCGACATTCACATTGAACCGTACGAGCACGAACTCTCGATCCGTTACCGGATCGATGGCGTGTTGCAACCGGCGTCCGTGCCGCCGCAGATACATCAATTCCAATCCGCCATCATCAGCCGCATCAAGATTCTGGCCAGCTTGAACATCGCCGAGAAGCGCCTGCCTCAGGATGGCCGGATCAAATTCCAGATCGGCGGACGCCAGATCGATGTGCGCGTCAGCGTGATCCCGATGCTGTTTGGCGAAGGGATCGTGATGCGCATTTTGGACAAGGCCAGCGTGCTGTTCAGTTTGACCGACCTGGGGATGGACCCGGACACATTCGACGCCTTCAAGTCGCTGATCGAATGCCCGCATGGCATCATTCTTGTGACCGGTCCGACCGGCAGCGGCAAGACCACGACGCTTTACGCCGCCCTCAATGCGATCATCGGCCCCGAACTCAAAGTGCTGACCGTCGAGGATCCGGTCGAATATCACTTGCAAGGCGTGAACCAAATTCCGGTTGATCAACGCGTCGGCATGACGTTTGAGCGCGGGTTGCGCGCGATTTTGCGCCATGATCCGGACGTGGTCATGATCGGCGAAATCCGGGATTTGGAGACCGCGCGCGCGGCCATTCAGGCCTCGTTGACCGGACATCTCGTCCTGTCCACGTTGCACACCAACGATGCAGCCTCGGCGCCGACGCGGTTGATCGATATGGGCATCGAACCGTACCTGGTCAGCAGCACGTTGATCGGCGCGATGGCGCAGCGCCTGGTGCGCAAGATTTGTCCACACTGCAAGACCGCCAGCCCGCCGAGCTCATCCTGCCCCGCTGATTTCGCAGCTGCGCCCGGAGAGCGTATCCACCATGGAACCGGATGCGCCTCTTGCCGCCAAACCGGATATCGCGGGCGAACCGGTCTTTACGAATTGATGGTGGTGAAAGAAGCCATTTCGGACAAGATTATGGACCGCGCGCCGGTTTCGGAATTGATCCGGGTCGCACGGGCCTGCGGCCTGCGGCTCCTGCGCGAGGACGGCTGGCTCAAGGTGCGTCGCGGCATCACGACGCCGGAGGAAGTGATCACATGTACGGCCGTCTGAATCGTACCGTTTCTCCAAGCCAATTATCTCGAACGACGTCGGGGAGCACACGCGCCCTCGCGTGTTCCGACCGGCGCCTCGCCGGTCGGAACGTCGGAGACACGATTTCCTCATACGATCGCCTCTCGGACGGAAGAGTGTGGTCGGCGGGGGGCGCCAACCACTGCACGCGGGGCGCGTGCGCTCCCCATCTCAACCGAACAATCATTCAAGCGGCATGAGTGAATTCCGCTACACCGCCCGAACTGATCAAGGCGAGAAGATCACCGGCGTAATCGACGCCGAAAACGAAGGGGCCGTTCTGCGATTCCTCGACGAGAAGAATCTGTTTCCGGTCTCGATCTCGGACGTCGCGGACGGAGCAGCTCGCAAGGAACGGACCAAACGTCGGCGCATCTCGACGCGAGACGTCGGCGTAATGTATGGCCAACTGGCGGATTTGATTGGATCCGGCGTGCCGTTGCTCCGCGCCATCGATTCGCTTGCCAAATCGACGGTCAATGTCCGGCTCCGCGGCGTGTTGAAAGAGATTCGCGCTTCCGTGGCGGACGGCCAATCGCTCACCGCCGCGATGCGGGAGCACGAGCGGGTTTTCCCTGCCCTGCACACGGCCATGGTTCAGGCCGGGGAGCGAGCGAGCTTTCTGGAGGACGTCCTGCGCAGTTTGTCGCAATTTCTCGAACGGCTGGACGAACTGCGGAGCAAAGTTCTGGGCGCAATGATTTATCCCGCTCTTCTGACGGGGGTGGGACTTGCGGTCTTGATCGGAGCGCTGATCTTTTTCGTTCCCCGATTCGAGCCTTTGTTGAGCGGCGTCCATCAGAGCTTCCCCACGCGCCTGTTGTTCGCTTTGAGCCACGGGGTGCGCGGTTTTTGGCACCTGATTCTTGTGGCGTTGGCCGGCGCGGGCGCGCTCCTTTGGTCCGGCTTGAAAAGCGAGACGGGCAAACGGTGGATCGAAGAACGGCGCCTCAAACTTCCCGTGGTCGGCGTGGCGTTGCGCATGGTGGCGATCACCCGTTTCTGCCGGATCCTTGGCACGATGCTCGCCAATGGGGTTCCGATGCTCCAGGCGTTGAGCATCAGCAAAGATTCGACCGGATCGCCGTTGCTGGCGGATCGGATCGCCGCGGCGGCTGAGAACGTTCGCGCCGGCAAATCGTTGACGGAGCCGCTGCGCGTCGGCGGTTTGTTCCCTGAACAAATCCTCGCCATGATCACCGTGGCGGAGGAATCCAACCAGTTGGAAAAGGTTCTTCTTCACATCGCGGACACCGTGGAGCGGCGGACCAACCGCCAGGTGGACCAGGCGGTGCGCCTGGTCGAGCCGCTGATCCTTTGCGGCGTGGCGGCCGCCATCGGTTTTTTGGCCCTGGGTCTGTTGCTCCCGATTTTCACGATGGCGAGCACCCTCACGGTGAAATAGAGAGGCGAAAAAAACTCAAAAATCGCGTTTGGTGTTAGGGCCAAATGCTGATAGAGTATGTGAGCGCGCTGGACCGTGGACTGCGGATGGCCTGTGGTCACTCTCGCAGCAAGGCAAGTGACGGACGACAAAAGTTGGCGCGCAGGAAGCAAGATCAAGCAACGCCGGCGCATTCGCGTTTCCCACGGCGCGGGTTTGATCTGAGCGGACGACAAATTGAATTTTGTCGCTCCTGGAATCGTCCGAACCATGACGTAAAAACTGAAGCAGTATGATTTTGCGTTCAACGAAGACAGAGGGCTACCGCGCGTTGCGGTTGCGCGGCGGTTTTACGCTGATCGAAGTGCTCCTGGTGATTGTCATCATCTTGATGCTCGCGGGAGCGCTGGTTGTTTTCGTGTTGCCGCAGCAAAAGGGCGCGGAGAAAAACACCACGCGGCTGTTGCTCACGCAGATTCAGACCTCCCTCGACACTTACCGTTTGAACATCGGTTCGTATCCGACCGAAGACCAGGGCGGTCTTGGCGCATTGCTCGTGAAACCCGCGTTCGAGAACGAGCGCCTGGGCGAGAAATGGCAAGGCCCTTATCTGAAGCCGGGCACGAAAATGGACGACGCCTGGGGATTCAAGATCCGCTATGAATTGCTGGACAGCAGCCAAAAGACGGAGGCTTCGGCGCCGGACTACAAGCTTTATTCCGTCGGTCCCGATGGGCAGCCGGACACGGACGACGATGTGAAGCTGACGGACGAATCGGAAGCGACGAAAGATTCAAAAACCGTGTTGGAACCGTGAGCGGCTGCAACCCGCGATGATGAAACTCCGCACCCACAAAAACGAGAAGCGCTCCCGCCGCGGATTCACGCTGCTGGAAACGTTGCTCGCTGCTTCGCTCTTCATGCTCTTTCTGGGCGCCGCCATCGTGAGCCTCGGACCCGCCAGCCGAGGTTGCAATCTGGACCAGGGCGCTGTCCGCTTGGAAAGCATTCTGAGATTTGCGCGCGCCGAGGCGGCGAATACGGGACGGCGCGTCCGCGTCGCTTTCACTCCGGATGCGCAAACCACCGAACCGCACAATCCCGTTCGCGTCCTGTGGGAACCCGAACCCCTCGACGAACCGGACGTGTTCCAGGACCTTTCCAACGCGAAGTGGGAACTCGACGGATTCGGCGAGCAGGTGAGCGTGGAACGGGTTCGTCTGCTGGACGCCCGCGACATCCCGCCCGCGACGGACCCGGACGACCCCGCCGCCCTGGACGAAGAGGAATCGCCGATTACGCCTGCCGATTCCACGCCTATCACTTTCAACCCGGACGGTTCGAGCGACTCCGCGGAGATCGTTCTGGCCGGGCGCGACAGCGATGACGCCCGGCGCGTCACAGTGCGCGTGATGGGTTTGACGGGACACATTTGCCGTGAAGTGACCTCCGACCCCAACGCCGAGGACGGACCGGAGGGTCACAAACGAACTCAAGACTCCAGCCTGACCGTGGCGGAGTAACGGCTCGTCGTGTTGGTGCAGTGCGTTTCGTCTCCACCAAAAACTCCAACTCACGATGGCCACGACAAAATCCTGCAGCGAGGTCCACGACTAGCGCGTCCGTGCTGTTGGAAGTTGTCCTGGCGCTCTCCCTCTTTGTTCTCGCGGCGACGATCATTACGGGCGGACTCAATACGTCGGTCCAGGAGGCCGAACGCCTCCGATTGAATGTCCACGCCAGCAACCTGGCGATCTCGCTTCTGTCGGAACTGCAAATGGGGATCAAGCCCGTGGAGGCGGCCGGACCGGAACCGTTTGAGCCGCCGTTTCGAATGTGGACCTGGCAAATTCAAGTTGCGCCCCTCGAGGATGCCTCTGAAATCGGGCTGCCGCTCCGGAACGTGGAGGTCATCGTGCGCCATGAATCGCGCCCCATCGTGCGGCGGTTGACTCAATTCATGGTCCCGCCGCCCGCCGGCGCGCTGACCACCTCGACTAACGGTTTGCCCTCGACCTTGGACGATCGGCCGATGCCCGACACGCCGTTTTGAACGGAATCGCAGCATGGAAATCGAACTGCAGCAACCAGGATCCCAGCGCGGCTTGACGCCGCAACCGCAAGGATGCAGGCGCACCGCCGCGCTGGGAGTTCAAAGTTGGGCGGAAAGTTTTGCCAGAAAGACAAAAGTCTGTGGCATTGTGGTGCGGAGAAGCGCGCGCGCATTTACTTTGCTTGAAGTTCTGCTCGCCGTCGCGATCTCCGCCGGGATGCTTGCCGTCGTTCTGTTTTTTTATACACAGACCGCGAATCTGCGGGTGCAACTTTTCTACGAAACGTCGAAGATCTCGGCGGCGCGTCTGTTGCTCGACCGGCTCACGGCGGACCTGACCAACGCGCGGCGCTGCGAATCTATGCAAGTCGGTCTTAATGGCACCTCCGACAGCCTCGATCTCGTCCGACTCGAGCTGCCGAATTTATCGGGATGGACCAATGCGCCGGATGTTGCGCCGGCCGCGCCTGGGGCTCCGTTTCGATTGATCCGATACTCTGCTCTGCGCGCATTGGGGGAAACGACTGTCTCCGGCCTCGCGCGTTCTGAGGAGCCTCTGCAAAGCAGGCCGCTCGAACTTGCGGAGGAAAGCGAGCTTTCGTCCACCAACGCGGTGGCGTCGCGACTCGCCCCGCTGACAATTGATCAGTTTCTCTATCTCCGTTTCCGCTATTGGAACGGTTCAGCCTGGTTGGATTCGTGGAGCGCGCCGGAGCTTCCCGCGGGCGTCGAAGTGAGCTTGGGCGCCGAGCCATTGCCGGAGGAAGCAACTCTGGAGGAATATCCTTCCGAAATTTTTCGTCGCGTCATTTATCTTCCGGGGCACTCGCCCGCGGCAGTGTCGAACGAGCCGGACGCCATGCTGGAGGAGGATTGGCCATGATCCCGGGTGGAAAGCATGAACGTGCAAGAGTGAGCCTGGGCGCGCCAGCGTCTTGGAGTGCGGCAGTCTTCTGTCGCTTTGGGGATCGGCCGGCGGATCAAAAGCGCCAGCAGCCGTCGGGCCGTAGCGGCGCCTTGGCCCGCCGCGAAGGCTGTAAGACCGGCGCATTCCAAAACCCGATGGGACAAGGGACGTTCCTGGAGAGCCTCCAGGATTCCGAAATCGTGCATTGGGTCCATGAATCGAGTCGGATTAGCCGAAAAGACCGAAAGAAACCGAAAGAACCCCTTTTTCGCCTCTTTTCGTTTCTTTCGGCTATTCGGTTCATGGAAAGCTCGCCCCGGTGTCGATTGCGCTCAATACAAGAATTTCCCCAGGGCTTCGTTCTCCTGCTCGTTCTCGTCATCGTGATGCTGGCCTCGATGGTTGCAGCGAGCGTTCTCTTTCTGTTACGCTCCGAGAAAACCGCCAGCGCCGCGGGCGTCAGCGGCGAGCAAGCCTGGGCGACGGCCCTGAGCGGTGTGTATCAGGCCATGCGCATCGCTTCCCGCTCTCCAACGGATCCTTCGGCCTGGCAGGACAATGCCGCGGCATTCAAGAATCAACTGGTCGTCGATGATGGCGCGAACCGGTGGTATTTCTCCGTGTATTCAATCAGCGATCCCGGCGCGGGGCCAATTCGCTTTGGTCTGAACGATGAGGCGAGCCGCATCAACGTGACCCACGCCGACGTCGCCGTCCTGGAGCGCGTGCCCAACCTGACCCCAGCCCTCGCTCAGGTGCTGGTGGATTACGCGCAAACGGGCCGCGCCATTCTGCCTTCGAGCACGAATGAACTTTCCTTCAGGGCGCTCACCAACCGCGTTTCGGGGACGGACCGGAAGCTCGGTTGTTTGGACGAATTACTCAGTGTGCCCGGGGTCAACAACGCGCTGCTCTATGGCGAAGACGCCAACCTGAACGGCCACATCGATCCCGCGGAAGACGATGGAGACGCTTCCGCGCCGTCGGACAACCAGGACTCCCAGCTCGAATTGGGGCTTCGCGCGCTGCTCACGGTCTTCAGTTACGATTTGAACGTGCGCGAGGACGGCCAGCCTCGGCAAAATCTCAACGACCCCAAGACCGACCTCTCCAACCTGGAACTGCCCGAAAGCGTCTTGACGTATCTCGAAGCCATGCGCCGTCAGGGGCAAAAACTCGCCCACCCTGCGGACCTCCTCGAAGCTTCGGGGCAGTTCAAAGATCAAACAGGCGCCGCCACGAATCTGTCTTCCGGCGTGAGCAAAGCAGAGTTGCCCCTCCTCCTGGACCGTTGTTCCACCACCAACGAAACTCGGCTGGCCGGGCGGGTCAATCTCAACACGGCTTCGGCCAAAGTCCTCGCCGCTCTACCGGGGATCGACGCGGCGCTCGCGGAAGCGATCGTTTCCGCTCGTGTCAGTTTGAGCGATGAGTCGCGCCGAACACCAGCGTGGCTATATCAGGAGGGCCTCGTCACCGCCGACCTGTTCAAGAAACTTGCCCCTCATTTGACGACCCGCAGCTACCAGTTTCATTTCCATGTCCTGGCTTATGGCGTGCCGGCAGGAACCTATCGCGTGATCGAGGCGGTCATCGATACGGCCGTTCAACCGCCAGCCATTTTGCTCTTGCGCGATCTGACTCGCCTGGGGCTGCCCGTCGGCATGGACACGATCAAAGAACCGGCTCGCCCATTGGAGGCTTCAAATGGCGGATAGGCATCGGATCACAACCCGGTTTCGCGCCCCTCGGACCAAGCGCATTTGGTTCAAGTGGGCCGGCCCGGGGCTGGTCACCGTGCTCGATCTCGATGGTGGCACGCTCCGCGTCGCGCAGTCCGGGCGTCGTGGGGGAAAGCCTGCCATCTTTCGCCTCACTTCCGCGAAGCTGGACGTGCCAGTCAGCGCGCCGGACGCTGATTCGCGAGCCGCGGGCAAGGCGATCTCCTCCGCCTTGCGGGACTTGAGCCTGAAACCTGGGCCCGTCGTCATGGCGGTGCCGCGCGGTTTGGTGTTTCTGCGGATGCTCACGCTGCCCGCGGCCGGTTCGATTGCGGAACTGGCATCCATAATTCAATTCCAGATCAGCAAGGACCTCCCGTTCCGTGCGGATGAGGCTGTGATCGATTTCACGGTCATCCGCTTCCTCACCCCGAGCGCGCCGCTGTCTGAGAACGCAGGGCAGGCTCCCAGCCTGCCAGTTCGAGCGGCTTCCAGCCGCGCGAACGAAACCAGGACCGCCGGCCAATCTGCCCGCGCCGAGAAATCGACGCCCACTGAGGTGGAAAGACCCGCCAACGCCGCCGCCCCCTTGGAGACTCCCCCGCCCCTGTCTCAAGATCGCGCCACGTCCGCTCAAGTGGAGGTACTCGTCGCGGTGGTGAAGAAGGAAATCGTCGAGCGCTACCGTCAGATGGCCGCGGCCGCGGGCTTGAAGTTGTCCTCGCTTGGCTTGCGGTCTTGCGCCAATGCCCGGTGCCTCGGCGTTCGCTCGGCCCCTGATCGGCCCCACGCCGTGGGACTGATTTCCCTCCGGTCCGACGAAGTGACGATTGAATTCGTCGTCGATCAATCCGTAGTCTTCAGCCGCGTGGCCTCTGTCCCTCTTCCTCTCCCCACGAGGAACCAGTGGGGAGAGGATCGAGGAGAGGGGAAATCCAGGCCAGCCAGCTCTGCTACCTACGAACCTCCCCCGCACCCGTCCTCCGGACAACCTCTCCCCCTCCGAGGGGGAGAGGGAACGGCTGAGGGGGAGGTTCAGGGGTCCAATGCGCGAAGTTTTGTTCGGGCGAATTCTCTCCCCAACCCTCTCCTCCCTTCGCAGGAAAGCGAGGGAGAAACTCCTGCAACCTCCGCGGCTTCATTCTCAGGTTCAGCAACCGCGGGCGCCGAGGGCGCGTTCATCCAATCCATCCTGACCGAAGTCGTGCGCAGCTTGCACAGCTACGAGAGCGCGGCTCGCCATTGTCCGGTTGAGAAGATTCTTGTCGCCGGCAGCACGGGCACCGAGCATACTCTTGTTGCTGCTTTGCGGCAGCGTTTTCCAACGCCTTGCGAACTATTCGCGCCGGCCTCCGCGTTCGGCGTTGAAGAAGTTGGCCCGGAGAGCGGCGCGGGCGTTCTGGCGGTGCTTGGCCTGGCCTTGGGCGCGCAGGATCCGGAAGGGCTTCCCTTCGATTTTTTGAATCCAAAGCAGCCGCCGGCACCGCGAAACTGGGGGCGCATCAAAGCGCTGGCTGTAGCCGGCTTCGTGGCGGTCATGCTCTTCGGCCTAGCCGGCCTGCGCTCCTATCAAACGGGCCGGCGCCTTCAGATCAAGGAGCAGGTTCAAGCTCAAGTCACGCAGGCGGAGAAGAACCGGCCGCTTTTTCGAGACATGCGCCTCAAGGCCAAAACCGTTCGCGATTGGACCGCCGAAAAACGCAACTGGCTCGACCACTACGCCCTGTTGAGCACGATCTTGCCACAAAGCCAGGACGTGTATCTGACTTCGCTTTCGACCGGCGCTCGTGGCGTGATCCATCTCTCGGTCCAGGCGCGCAGCGGAGAAATTCTCGCGCAAATGGACAAGCGCTTGCGCGAAGCAGGCTACGAAGTCAAACCGCTCGCGGTGATGCCGGGCACGGACAAGTTCGGTTACCCCTTCCGCTCCAGTGTCGAACTTACGCTGACCAGCAAGATGAAAACGGATGCAAGGGCCGCAAGCGCCGCATCGCAGCCGGACGATGACGCATCGCTTGACGCGCCCGGCCCCGGCCCCGCGCCGCCCGCTGTGAAACCGGACCGGACGGCCAGCCGACCCAGGCGGCAACCATGAACAAACGCGAGAAAATACTGGCGTTGGCCGTGGGCGGACTGGTGCTCGTGTTTGTTGCGGGCTTCGGCATCCGATACGCATTCGTGAAGCCGCTCCAGAACATCGACCGCCAGACTGCTCTGCTGCGCGACAAGCTTCGCCAAATCCAGGAAGAACGGCGCGCTTTCTTCACGGCCGAAGATCAGATGAAGCGCCTGGCCCAGGCTTCGTTCGGCACGAATGCCGACGTGGTCACCGCGCACGCCGGGAAAATGCTGACCGATTTGATCCTTCGCCTGGGCCTTTCCGAATCCGAATTTGCCCGCACACCGGTTGGCCCTCGCAAGTTGCGCGGAGCGCAGGAAGTCGGTTGGAACGTCCAAGGCGAAGGCCCGCTGCCTCGCATCGTGGATTTGCTTTTCGAGTTGGAGCAATGCCCGCAAATCCATCGTCTGGAAAACATCGTCGTCTCGGCGGGCGATAAACCGGGCCGTGCGAAAATCCGGCTGCGCTTTCTCACCCTGGTTGTCGATGCCGCGCCGGATGTTGTTCCTCTCGACCTTAAGCCGAAACTGACGCTCGTCAGTTCGCAGCGCCGGCTTTACGACGCGATTGTCCAGCGCGACCTTTTCCGGCCCTACATTCCTCGAAACACACCCGACAGCGCCGTGGCTTCCACCGGCGGCGATGTCCCCGGCGCGGTTCGTCCGGAGATGCTCAAAGTGGTGTCGCTTTCGGAATGGCAAAACGCGCCGGAAGTGCATGTCATGAATCTCGCTTCTCGCAAGCTGCAAATTCTCAAACCGGGTGATGCGTGGGCTGAAGGCCACATTGCGGCTGTGGATTACCGCGCGCGTCCTATGCCGGGAAAACCGGGCCTGCTTTCCTTCGCGAGGGTGATTCTTAGGATCGGACCGGATTTCTGGGCCATCGAACACGGCCAGACCCTCGCCGACAAATATCAACTGGGAGCGGACGCATTGCCGTCCGAGTTGGCGAAAACTGAAACCCAGGCCAAGGCGAATCGTGAGTGAGGCTTTGAAACAACAAAGGCCCGACATCGAGGGAATGAAATTCAACCAGCTCTCCATGAACCGTCGGTACGTAGTCCCGCCTTCAGGCGGTTTCGACGCGCGGGACCGGCTGAGGCCGGGACTACATGCCTTGGCGTCAAGTTCAAGGGCCGTGAGCAGGTCTTTTTCCCTGGTTCCTGGACGGTCCCCCTTCTCTGCTTTGTTCCCTTCGTTTGCTTTTGTTGAAACTCGAATTGGTACGGCCACAAACCCGACTCTTATGAAAACTGTGAACCTATTCCTCATCGCGTTGCCGATGGCTCTCTTGTGTGAGCCGCTCGTTGCCCAAGATAACCCCGCCGCCTCGCCAACCGTCATCCCCACAGTCGCCGAACAGAGTCCTCCGGCCGCAGCGCCGGCCAGTGTGGCTGCTGCCGCACAATCTGCGCCCGCGGAACCTGCGGCGGCCGCCACTGCCGACGCGCCCAAGCCGGTCGAGCGCACGATTCGGTTTCAATTCGACGGCATTCCCTACCTCGACGTCCTGACGCGCTTTGCGCAGATGGCGAACAAGCCGCTCCTCACAGACGCCACGGTCGAAGGAACCATCACGTTCAATGACCCACATCCGTACGCCTACGCCGAAGCCATGGAGACCCTTAATCTGATCCTCTCCATGAAAGGCGTGATGCTGGTGGAGACCGAGCGTCACCTTCGGTTGATCACCTTGAAGGAACTTCCACAAATGCCCCTGCGCATTCTGCGCGGACTGGACAAGACCGGGGATGCCAAGCCGGGTGAAGTCGTCACCGTCGTGCTCTCCTTGCAGAATCTGGAAGCGCCGGATGTAGCCCAGGCTGTCTCGTCCATGCTTTCGAACGCCGGTTCGGTCGCGCCGTTGTCACGTGGACGCGGCCTGATTATCACCGACCGCCTCGGCAACATCACACGCATCCGCGATCTCTTGAACGAAATCGACACCGCCTCCCCGGCCCAGCGCCAGATGCGCGCCTACACGCTGGTCCATTCTTCCGGAGCGGTGGTGGCCGATCTGATCAACAAGACCTTCGGCACCGCGACGGCGCCCAAGCGCGTCGAATTCAATCAGGCCTCCAAGCGATACGAAGCGTTGCCGGCGGACCCGATCGACTATGTCACGGCCGTCTTCGATGAAGCGTCGCGGACGCTGGTGATGTACGGCCCCATCGACCGGATCACGCTCGCGGAAACATTGATCAAACGCTTTGAAGATCAAAGCGGCTCGCGCGTCGGCGAAGTCCGGATTTTCTTCCCGCGCTCGATTTCCGCCCAAGAATTGGCGCGCATGGTTCGCGAAGCCATTTCCGGCGTGGCGGAAGAACGCGAACCGTCCGCTTCCGCCGCCACCAAGGCCCGCTTGATCGTCGATATGCCCACGAATCGCTTGATCGTCTCCGCACCCATGGCCGGGCAATTGGACGCAATCGACAAACTCGTGACCAAGATCGACGCGACGGCTGACCCCAAAGCTGAGGCTACTCAGTCCGAAAACGTCCAGGTCACAAAAATCTTTCGCAGCAAATGGGCTGATCCCGACACCCTGGCCCGGCTGCTCAGCGACGGCCTGAGCCGCCCTCCGTTTCGTCCGCGCGACGTTCCGCCTTTCCGGGTCACGGTCGATCCTAAGACGCGCGACTTGATTTTGATGGGCATCCCAGGCGACGTTCAGCAAGCCATCGAAATCGCGACTCAACTCGATTCAAATCAGCCGGCGCCACGCGTGCTCCAGACGCTCCCGCTAAAGACCAGCCGACCTTCTCTCTTCGCCCAGATCCTCCGTCAGGCTTACCTGGACCAGGCCAAGAACCAGCCGAACGCCGGCGCGCCGGACGCGACCATCCTGGGCGACGATTTCAATAGCCGCTTGATCGTCACGGCCACGGAGTCGCAGTTGAAGTTGATCGAAGAACTGGTCAAACAGCTCGACTCCGAAGCGGAACGCCCAACCCGCCAGCTCAAGGCGATTGTCCTGAAGCATATGTCGGCCAATTCGGTCGCGAACATCGTTTCCCAATTGTTCAGCCGCCAGGCCGATGATCCTTCGCGCCGCGTCATTGTGACGGCTTCCGCCGATGATTCGACGTTGGTTGTGGAAGCCCGAGAGGCCAACCTGGCCCGGATCGAAGATCTCGTGCGCACGCTCGACCTCGAACCCGCGCGCGGCACGATCGAGGTCCGCACTTACCACCTCGTCGAAGCCAACGCCGCCGATTTGGCGCCAACCTTGGCGCGGTTGTTTGCGGAGCGGCAGGACCCGCGCCGCCGGGCCGCCGACACACCGCCGCAGCCCCGGTTTGAAGTCGATGTCACCGGCAACGTCCTCATGGTCGCCGCGACGAAGGAGCAAATGGAGAACATCGACAAGTTGATCGAGGAACTCCGCACGGCGGTCCAATACGTCCAGGTCACGAAGATATTCCGTTGCCAGTGGGCCGATCCGGACACGCTGGCTCGCATCCTCAGCGACGCGCTGGCCAAGCCCGCCTCGCGTCCGCGCACCGTTCCGGCATTCAAGGTCACGGTCGATCCGAAAACCAAAGACCTCATTTTCATGGGTTCACCAGGCGAGATTCAGCAAGCGACCGAGATCGCCACGCAACTCGACTCGAATCAACCCGCGCCGCGCGTTCTGAAAACCATCGCGTTGAAATCGAGCCGCGCGAGCGAGTTCGCGTTGCGCATCCGGCAGCTTTATCAAGACCAGGTCAAGAACCAGCCCGGCGCGGGCACGGCCGACGCCGTGATCCTGGGCGATGACTTCAACAGCCGCCTGATCGTCACCGCCACGGAACCGCAACTGAAAATTCTCGAAGACCTCGTGAAGCAGCTCGACACCGATGCGGACCGTCCCGTTCGCCAGGTCAAAGCGTTTGTCCTCAAGCACACCTCCGCCGCGTCGGTTTCGGCGATGATTACCCAATTGTTCGGCCGGCAATCCGATGATCCCGCGCGCCGCGTGGTGGTCACCGCGTCGAACGACGATCAAACGCTCGTCCTGGAAGCGCCCGAGTCCGCGCTCGGCCGGATTGAAGAAATGATCCGCGCGCTGGACCTCGAACCGGCGCGCGGCACGTTGGAGCTTCGCACGTATCATTTGGTGGAAGCCAACGCCACGGAGCTGGCGCCGACCCTGGCCCGTTTGTTTGCCGAGAGGCAAGACCCAAGACGGCGTGAATCTGAAACGCGGCCCCAGCCCCGGTTCGAGGCGGATTCAACGGCAAATGTTCTCATGGTTGCTGCCACGAAGGAGCAGTTGCAGCAGATCGATCAATTGATCAAAGAACTCCGCACCCGCGCTGAGGTGGCCGGCGAGATACGGACGTTCGTGCTGCAGCACAGCGACGCCGCTCAGATGATCCAGTTGCTGGAGACGATGCTCCGGGAAGACACGGCTCCGGCGGTGACTCGCGGTTCTTCCAGAGGCACTCTGATCCAGCGCGGCCCCTCCGGGGAAATCAGCCGGCTGCGCATCGCCGCGGCTCCGGCGCTGAACGCGATCGTCATCCAGGGTTCGCCGCAGCGGCTGGGCCTGGCCGAGCAACTGATCAATTCATTGGACCGCGCCGAGACCATTTCTGCGTCGATCATCCAGATGGTTCACCTGAAGAAATCACAGGCCGAGATGGTCGCGGATGCGGTCAACAAAGCCGTGACGGCGCGCGGGCCGCAAGCCGGTCCCAAGCGCGTCAACGTCACGCCGGTCGTCGGCTCCAACAGCCTGATCGTCGAAGGCGCGCCTGCCGACGTGAAGAATGTGATGCAGATCATCCAGGGCCTCGATGAGGAAAGTTCCGGCGGCGAGATCGAGGTCCACATTTACAAGCTTGAGAACGGGAAAGCCAGGGAAGTCTCTCGGATGTTGAACCAGATTCTGCAGGGCGTGCCCCGGCGCCTCTCCTTTTTCGGCCGAGGCGGAGGTGGCGGCAGGGACGGAGGCAGCGGCGGCGGCGTGGGCGGCCCTCGGCGGGACATTACGGTGACCGAAGATGAACGAACCAACAGCTTGATCATTTCCGCCACGGCCGCGGACTTCAAGCTGATCCAGCAAATCCTGCCCACCCTGGATCAGAAGCCCGACCGCCCGGATCGCGACGTGAGCTTTGTTTCGTTACTCAATGCGGACGCATTCGATGTCGCGATGAAGATTGAGTCGTTGTACTCGGACCGGCCCAGAGCAGATCGAGTGGTCGTCGAGGCCGACTCGAATCTGAATTCGATCACGATCATGGCCAGGCGCGCGGACATGGCGGAAATCGAGAACTTGGTTCAGCGTCTGGACTCGGCGGCTCTCGACACCAGCACTCAGATCCGGATGGAAACGCTCGACAAAGTTCCCGCCGAGCAAATAGCGCGGATGCTTTTGAATCTTTATCCGCAAATGTATCAACGCCAAATCAAGGTCGTGGACAAGCTTCCAACTCGCCCCGGTGACACGCTACAGGAAAGGACCGCCCCGCCCGATTCCACAAATGCCCCTCCGGCGAAAACGACTTCCCCCGACGCAACCGGGGCGCAGAAGCCGGAAGATCAGGAATCGCCGCCCGTGGTCATGGCCGTGGACAAGACGGCGAACGTGCTCATTTTTTCGGGACCGTCGCGTGAACTGAAACAGATTCATTCCATCATCTTCGAGTTGACCTCGTCCTTCGTGAGCAACGACGCGGAGTTCCGGCAATTCCCGTTGAAGGAAGCGGATCCCGTGGCTGCGGCGCGAACCCTCAGCGAATTGTTCCGCCCGGAACCGTTCCTGGCCGGCCAGGGCGGAGCGCAAGCCCGCGGGCCAGGCCGGCGCCCCGTTCAAGCCGCGCCGACGCCTCAAGCTCCGCCACAACCCGTGCCGGCGCCGGGCCAGCCCGGACAAGTGCTTCTGGTGCCGTCTCGGATCGCGGTGGTCGCCGAACCTCGCACGCGCAGTTTGATCGTTCGCGCCCGCCCTTCGGATTTCTCCTTGCTCGAAACGCTCATCAGACAACTGGACGTTCCCGGGGTCAGTTCGCAGATCGAGTTTCGGCTGATCGAACTGAAGAACGCGCACCCGGACAAATTGCTGCCGCTGGTGACGCAGATGATCACCCAGTTGAATCTGGCGCGTCCCGCGGACCCGCTCACGGTCATCAAAGATCCGCGCGGCGGCGCGTTGTTCGTCGTGGCCCGCGCCGTGTTGTTGGATCAGGTGGAAAAGCTGGTTCGAGATCTGGACACTCCGGCGGACTTCGCCGAGGCCGAGATTCTGATCGTTCCTTTGAAAAATGCCCGAGCTCCTCAACTCGCCGCCACGCTCCACGAAATGCTCAAACCGGGCGCCACCGGCGAAGTCACTCCTACCGCGCGCGAACTTCAGGAACAGGTCCGCCGACTGCGGGTGCAGAACGATCAAGGCGTCGCGGTGGTCCTGGATTTGACCCAGCCGATCAAAATCATGGCCGACCCGCTGCAAGCCGCGCCCGGAGGCAGCAATCGGCTGATTCTGGCTTCGACGCCCGACAATCTCAAAGCGCTGTCGGCCGTCGTGGAGATGATGGACACCACTTCGCCGGAAGGGCTGCTCACGGAGGTGAAAGTGTTTCGGCTGAAGTATGCCTCCGCTACAAGGCTCGTTCCATTACTCCAGTCCGTGTTCGCCGAAAGCGCACCCACCGCGGGCACGGAGGCTTTGCGCATCCAGGTGAGCCGCTTGCAGACCCTCTTGGGCCGAAACGGCCCGCGAACGACTGAACGGCCGTCGCGGCGGCAAGCCGTCCTGATGCAAGCCGACGACACCACCAACGTCCTGATCGTCGCGGCCCGCAGCGACATCATGCCCCTGATCGAGGACGTGATCCGGACGCTGGACATTCCCGCCGCTTCCGGCTTTTCGACCATCCGGCTCTATCCGTTGCAGCACGCGGACGCGGCCGTGATTCAGAAGTTGATCAACGACCTTTACCGAGGCCCCAACGCCAATCAGATCCGCAACGAGGATCGCCCGAACGTGACCCTCGATGACCGGACAAACACGCTGATCGTGTCCGGCAATGAAAACGCCTTCGCGATCATCGCCAGCTTGCTGGACCGGCTCGATCGCGAATTGCCGGGCGGCGAAATCCGCCTCGTGGCACTCCGGCACGCCGCAGCCCAGACGTTGAGCGCCACGCTCACGACGCTTTTCACCCAGCGTTATCAAGGCGCCCGCACATCAGAGGCCCAACGCAACCGGCCAATCATTATTTCCGATCCGCGCAGCAACAGTCTCCTCATCGCAGCCAATCCGGAAGAGAATCGCGCGCTGGATCAACTCCTGGAGAAACTCGACCGCCCGCCCGACAACCCCGCCGTGGTGTTGACGGTGATCGGATTGCGGCACAACGATTCCGCGCGCGCGGCTTCCATGATTCAAAGCGTCTTCGCCGCGCGGCGTCAGAGCCTGACGATCGCGGGCCAGCCGCCCACGCCGCAAGATCAGGTTCACGTCGAGCCGGATTCGTTGTCCAACTCGCTTGTGATTTCTGCCAACCCGGAGAACCTGGAATTGATCAGAGGGCTTCTGGCCAAAATCGACGTCGAGCCGACCGCGGCCGAAGGCCTCATCCAGATTTTCCCACTCAAACAGGCGGATGCGCAGCGCGCGGCGACGATGCTCCGCGCCTTGATGGATCAAGGCATTTATCGCCCCGGCCTTGGCGCCGGCGGGAGGGGCCGTTCCGGACGCGACGCGCTCGCCGTCACGGTCGATCAACGTTCCAACACGCTGATCGTCTCCGCCAGCCCGGAGAACTTGATCGTCGTGAAAGAACTGATCAAGCAGCTCGACTCGCACGCCAACGCGGACACGGGGAACATTCAACTTTACACATTGAAGCACGCCAAGGCTTCGCAATTGGCCAGCGTGCTTGAGCAATTCTTCCGCTCCAAGCGCGCCGGTGAATCCGTCGCCGGCGCGGCGGAACGCAGCGTGCCCGTGACGGTCACGGCGGATGACCGGACGAATACGCTGTTGATTACGGGCGGCAAAGAAATCTTCGAGATGGTCGATCGCATGATCGCGCAATTGGATTCCAAAGAGATCGTCGCCAAGACCAGTTTCCGCGTCATCCCGCTGAAGCAGGCGACAGCGGGCAAGCTCCAGGCGACCTTGACCCAGCTTTTCCTGCGGCGCCCTTCGGCCGTCCAGGGCCAGCCGCCCGATCCGATCACGGTCGTGGCGGATAGCTGGGCCAATGCGCTGATTGTCGCCGCGTCGCCAGAGGACTTGGTGATGGTCGAGGCGCTGGTGGCGCAGCTCGATAGCGGCACCGGTGATGTGGGCGTTGAAGTCCAGGTGATTCAACTGGCCAAGGCGGACGCGCGCCGAGTCTCTCAAACCGTGCAGACTCTTTACCGAAGCGGCGGCCCGGGCACGGCTTCACCCGTCACCGTCAACGTGGACGAACGCTTGAACGCGTTGGTGGTCTCAGCGGGCCAGAGCGACTTGAAGCGCATCGCCGAATTGGTGAAGAAACTCGACACGGATCAAGTCGCCAACGTCTCGGAGATTCGCATCTTCCCGCTGGTCCAGGCGCGGGCCACGCAGTTGGCGGCGATTCTCACGTCGATTCTGAATACGAAACCGGCCTCGCTGACGGAACAAAGCCCCAGCCGCCAATCCCTGCTTCAGTTCATTACCCGGACCGCCGAGGGCAAGGACTTGGTTGCCTCGGCGTTGAAGGAAGGCGTCTTGATCACGCCGGACCCGCGCACCAATTCGCTGATTGTGTCTGCGCCGCTTGACTACATGACGCTGCTGGAGCAATTGATTACCCGGCTGGATGCCAGTCTCGCCCAGGCCGCGAAAATCCGAGTCTTCCATCTCAAGAACGCGGACGCGCGCCAGATGTCCACAATCCTGACCACGCTCTTCCGCCTGCAGCGCACCGCGACTCAAGCCGCGAACGATCAAACGGTTGAATATTCGCTCGTCAAACCGGCGCCCAATCCGGACGCGCCGGAGGAGCTGAAGCTGGAAGAGACTGCCTCCGCTACCTTCGGCACGCACGAAGACAGCACGCTGACGCTGACGGTGGATTTGCGAACGAACAGCTTGATCGTCGGCGGAGCCGAACACTACGTCGCACTGGCTTCCGAGATCATTCAAACACTGGACTCCAGTCCGGCGCAGGAACGGCAAGCCGAAGTTTACCGTCTGAAAAACTCCCGCGCGCCCGACGTCGAAGGCGCGCTGCGAAATTTTCTGCGGCAGGATCAACAACTGATCAGCGCCGCCGTGGGCAGCCAGGCCATGGCGCAGGAGCTTCTGGAAAAACAGGTCTCCATCGTGGCGGAGACCAACAGCAACGCCCTGCTCATTTCTGCCAGCCCGCGCTACTTCGTGCAGGTCAAATCACTGATCGAACAATTGGATCAACCGCAGCTCCAGGTGTTGATCCAGGTGTTGCTCGCGGAAGTGACGCTGGATGCCACGAGTGAGTTGGGAGTCGATTGGTCGTACCAGTCCATGGGCACGCCGCAGTTCAGCACGGGGCAGGAGCTGGGCGCCGCCGAGGCGCTCAAGAACTTCGGTGGCTTTTCCTCGGGCGTGACCGGGAGCAACTTCAGCTTTATGCTGCGCGCCTTGGAAAGCGAAGGCCGGCTTCAAGTGTTGAGCCGGCCGCAAATTTTGACCGCCGACAACCAGGAAGCTCTAGTGAACATCGGCCAGCAAGTGCCGTTGATCACCGATGCGCGCGTCACGCAGTTCGGCGACAGCATCAATTCCGTCCAATACCGAAACGTCGGCGTGGAGCTCAGAGTCACGCCGCGCATCAGCCCGGATGGTTTCGTCAAGATGGATGTCGGACCGCGCATCAGCCAGTTGACCAGCTCGGACGTCGATCTGGGGCGTGGGGCCAAAGCGCCGATCATCAATGAGCGCAGCGCCACCACCACGGTCAGCGTGCAGAGCGGCCAGTCCATCCTCATCGGCGGCTTGATCAGCACGACCGACGACACACGGGCCAACCGGACGCCGTTCCTCGGAAGGATTCCGTATCTCGGTGCGCTGTTCCGGAGCCACAAAAAGATCGAAGATCGCAAGGAGTTGCTGATTATTCTGACGCCGCAAGTGTTGGTCAAAGCCGAGGTCATTGCCCAAACCCGGGACGCGAGTGCCGTGACGCGCGAACAACTGGATCGTGCGACCATCAACGAGGAATTCAATCGCGATCCCCTCCAGCGGCAAATCCTCGACCCGCTTTACCCGAACCGGCCGACCAATTCACCGGCGCTGAAGCCCGCCAAACGAGCGCCCAGGAATTGAAGAGAACCGGGCGAGAACCGCGGCCAGAGACGTTGTTACATGGTTACATGGTTCAATAGGTTAAATGGGGAGAGACCTTCCTCGCGCCACCGTCTTGGAGTGCGGCAGTCCTCTAGTCCTCTGCCGCTTTGATCCGCCCACGATGTCCCAAAGCGCCCGAGGACGCCGCTCCTTAGCCGTAACTAATCAGTGCGATGAAAAACTCGCCCTCACCCCGGCCCTCTCCCCCAGGGAGAGGGAGTAACTTACCGCCCGCGGACTCATCCCTGTTTAGTGACCGTTTCCCGGTGCGGGAAAAGAGCGGTTCCCTCTCCTGGGGGAGAGGGTTAGGGTGAGGGCGAGTCATCTTTTCAATGAATTGTTACGGCTTAGATGCACTTCCTCCGTTTAGAATCCCAACCGGATTCTGCCTCAAAGCCCAGGGTTGCCTAGAAAATGGGAGGGGATGCGTTGCTATGCACATGTCTTTTCATCCGAAGTCGAGGCCCGAAGGGCTGGGTGATTCATGGAAAGCCGCCACGATTCGAAATGGCGCATTACGACCATGAACCCTCCTCGATCAAAATCCGATGCATATGCATCAAAGATTGGTATCGGCCCGATTCTGAAATCGCGCGTTGGGACCATGGACCAGCAGCGCCCGGAGCGCGGACAGCCATGTCCGCGAGTTGTTTTCGGTAATTTCGCGCGGACATGGCTGTCCGCGCTCCGATGGGCAAGTTCATGGAGAGCCGCTACGATTCCGAAATTGCCCATTCGGACCCTGAACCTGGTAGGGACGGATTCTGCTCGGTCCCTGACTTTTTCGAGCCACCGCCGGAAGCAGATTCCAGGGACGCGATGGAACGCGTCCTTACCCAGTCCATGGCGTTGCTGTTTTTCCCGGCTTTCGCGGTTTGCGCTGTTTGCCGCAATCCCCCTCCTCTACTTGGCGCTCTCGGGTTGCTCGACGCCGCAATCAGGCGCCGCCGCGCCTCAGCGTTCGTCTCCGCCGCAAATTGACGAACTGCACGTGCTGGCCATGCCCGTGCCACTCAATCTCGATGCCGTGCCGGGTGTGGACGGTTTCGCCATCCAGGTTTATGCCGTGAATCGCCTTCAGCTTAAAGCGCAGCCGATTCAGGACGGGACGCTCGACGTGCTCATGTATGATGGATTGTTGAAGGATCTCCGACCGGACAGTCCGTCGTTTCGCCACGTGTGGAGTTTCGCGGCGGACCCACTGAAGCGGTTCGCTTACGAGACCGCCATCGGCGTGAGCTATCGGCTCACGCTCAATTGGGGCGCTGACAAGCCTCGCGATGACAAGATCACGCTGATCGTCCGTTATCGACCCAGCCAGGGCGCTGCGATCTACTCCGCGCCCAGTTCCATTGCCATTCCGAGACTGTAGGGCAGGTATCCTGCCTGCCGGTTAAAGCGGCTTCCAGCCGCGCTTTGTCGGAAATATTCCATGGCGTCTTTTGCGGTCAAGATGCCCGCAGAACCGGCAGGCAGGATGCCTGCCGGATGCCTGCCCTACAGACTGTCCGCAAGAAGGGAAACCGTGTAACCTCTGCCCAGACTTATGCGAATTCCCACTCGCCTCTTTCTGGCCGCGGCCGTGGCCGCGGGAATCTCATTCCCTGTTGCTTTTGCCCAAGACTCGGCAAACCCCGCCGCGACCGATGGCGTGAACGTCGGCACGAGCGCGGTTGAATTGGAAGCCGACGACTCCATGGTCATCGCGGGCGGCATCACTCCGGGGAAAGTGAGCGGACAGGAAGGCGAGCTCCGCGCCGTCGCCATCGTGTTGGACAAACCGGGCCAGACCAAACTAGCCATCGTCGCGTGCGACATCCTGATGATCACGCGCGAGTGGCTCGATCCCGCCGTGGCTGAAATTCAGAAAGCGACTGGCATTCCCGGCTCCCACATTTTGATCAATTCGACCCACACGCATCACGCGCCAAGCGCAGTGCTCCTGCACGGGTACAACCTCGACAAAACTTTCGCGCAATGCGTGCAGCGCGCCGTCGTGAAGGCCGTGCTGGAAGCCAACGCCAATCTCTCGAAGGACAGTTGTCGGTTCTTGTTCCACCTCGGCGAAGAAAAGACCGTCGGGCAAAACAGCCGGCAATTGCTTTCGGACAGCCAGATTTACTGGGTCGGCCCGCGCGATCAATTCGTCCGGCCCACCGGGCCGTTCGATCCCGAATTGCCCGTGCTCGCCTTTCGCGACCCGACCGACCAGTTCAAGGCGGTGATCTTCAATCATTCGACGCACACCATCGGCACGCGCACGCCGGGCAAGCGCTCGCCGTCGTTCTACGGCCTGGCCGCGCAAGATTTGGAAGCTGAGTTGGGCGGGCTGTTCTGTTTTCTGGAAGGGGCGTCAGGATCTACGCACAACCTGGCCTTGTCCGGTGCCGAAGCCACCGAGCGAATCAAAAACGCCGTCGCCGTGGCCTTGAAGCAAGCGAAGCCGCGGGCCGTGACACAACTGGCCTCGATCAAACGCCCGTTCAAATTCAAGGTCCGCCGGTTCGACGACGCGAAAGAGGACGAAGCTGTCACGCGTTACTGCCGCAAATGGGTCGGCGCTTACGGTGAAAAAGTCATCGAAGTATTTCGCGACATGCGAAAGGCTCTGGCGTCCCAACGCGGCCAGGAACGCGAAACCTGGCTGCAAGCGCTGCGGATCGGCGACGTCGCGATCGTGGGCGTCCCTGCCGAATATTTCACGAAGCTCGGCCTGGACATCAAGAATCGCTCCCCCTTCCGACACACCTACGTCGCCGAACTGGCGAATGACTGGATCGGTTACCTGCCCGATCTCGACGCGCACAAGCTGGGCGGCTACCAGGTCTGGACCGGCTACCACAGTTACGCCGAGCCTGGCACCGGCGAGCGCATCGCCGAGCAATTGGTCGGGATGTTGAATGAGCTAGCCCGGTGAAATGAAACGCTGGTCGGGAGCTTTAAGCAGCGCTTCCAGTTCCGAGTTCATGTGGAAACGCCTGCTGCAAAACGGCCTCGGATTCCGCGTCGCTCATCGGGTTATGAATCACTTCCTAGGACTTCTCGAGTTGGCGCAACTTGCCGCCGACTTCGGGAACGCACTGCCGCAGCGGGAAGTCCGGATCACTCACTTGAGCATGCGAACTGCCTCCCAAGCGCAGCATGAGTTTGAGGTTTTCGCGATGCTCGGCGAGTTCGTCGGGTGAGGGCTTCTTTTCGATCACCTCCCGGAGCTGCCACTGGAGAAAGTCGTCGCAGGAGTTGACCCAATCCTCGACTAGCCTACGCGTGAAGGCGGCGCTGATGGACTCAGGACCGACCGCCGGCTTAGCGGTCTCCATGCGTAAATGCTACCATCGTGTCCGGCGCGAGGCAACTCCGCGGGGATTACGCGCAACGGGGAGGTGGCGGTTCATTCGCGCGGAAAAGTTGGCTGCGATGGCACGCGAGCATACGCTCTTTCAGTTCCACGTGGGCGGAGATGTCATCTTGTCTGCTGGCCGAAAGGGCATCCTTGCCCCGTCGGGCGGCCGGATGCCGCCTAAACCGGCAGGCTGGAAGCCTGTTCTACATTTCCCACGTTTAGTCCTTTGTTGAGCTTCTGTTCAAATCTTCAATGTACTTGATGGACGCCGCCTCGGCGCCTGCGCAACGCAGATCATGCGCGCCGTCCAGCCGGGCGAACTCGTAGAAGAGGAGAAGTCTGCCATCGATCATAGTCGCGTCCACATACCGCAGCGAGTGCGACGAGTGGGGGCTGGTGAGAGCTGGCCCATCTGGAGTCAGCGTCCGCCACTTGCGCAAATCCGTCGAGACGGCCAAGCCGGTTTTCTCTTCGTAGTTCTCAAGGTGGCTCGCGCTGCCGTCGTAGAAGGCAAAATACTTTCCCTCGTGGAGCACCACGCTGTTGATCCGGCGACAATACGCGTCCCAGCCTGCGGCTTCCGGCGCAAACACCACGCCTTGCCATTCCCATTTTTCCAAATCTGAGGAGGTCGCCAGCCCGGTGGCGGAGACACAGTGCCCCGTGTTGAAAATGTCCAGGGTCGAATGCGAGTCGCCTCGAGTCTTTGGAGTTTGCACCGCCACGCTGAGGAACATGTGGAACGTTCCGCCCAGTTCGAGAATCCACGGATCCTTGACGCCTTCGAGTCCGAGCGAGGTCGCGGAAAAAAGACGCCGGGCGCGCGCCGGGTCGAGCGCTCGAATCTCTGCGGCTTTGATCACGTCCACACACCAGCGGCCATCGGATGGATCGACAAAGCAGGCGAAGTAACGCCACAGCCCGTCCGGTCCCTTGCGCAGCGCGCAGCGCTCGATCGAAGCCGTGCGGAACTGGTCCTTCGTCACAGACCACACGTCCTCGAAATTCTGTAAATCTGTCGAGCGCGCAATCCGCGCTTCGCCGCCACGATCCGGCGCAACGTTGCGCGGGCGGCGAATCCGGTAGGTCAAGTAAAGTGCTTTCTCGTCTGCTGCATAAAAGACGCCGGGCGCTCCAACCCAGTAACCGTTTTCGAAGCCGACCGGCTCGCGGAGGACTTCGCCGAGAGCCAGCGTTTCGGAGCTCAGTTGGGTTGTGCTCATTGCTCGAAGAGTCCGCCTCGTCTGGCACGCCCCGCGTCGGCCAGTGGGCCAATGTCGAATGACCAGGGACCAAGGACCAAAGAATGGTCGGAATCCGAATGACGAAACGGCCCGGGAAAGGAACGTTTGGGCTTAGCCGTATCTAAAAGCGAATCGCCCTCACCCTCACCCTCTCCCCCAGGAGAGGGTAACCGTTCTTTCCCGCACTGGGAAACGCTCCCTAAACAGGGATGAATCCACCGGCGTGCGAAGTTACACCCTCTCCCTGGGGGAGAGGGCCGGGGTGAGGGCGAGCCTTTCATCGCACTGAATAGTTACGGCTTAGACATTCGACATTCTTTCGTCATTCGTCATTGGGTACTGTTGGATTCAGCCAAGGCCAAGCGAGACGTGTTTCGTCTCCAGGAACGCCTCCAGGCCTTCGACGCCCAGCTCGCGTCCCCAGCCGCTTTGCTTCACGCCGCCGAAGGGGCACTGGCTCGTGGTCGGCACGCCGTCGTTGATCCCGATCATGCCCGCATCGAGACGTTCCATGAGGCGGAAGGCGCGGTGCAAATTGTCGGTGAAAGCGTAGGCGCTCAAGCCGTAGTTCGAGCCGTTGGCGCGCTCGACGGCTTCCTCTTCTGTGTCAAAAACAGTCAAGGGCGCAATCGGCGCGAAGGTCTCCTCCCGCATGCAAAGCCCGGCGTCGGGAACGTCCGCCAGCACCGTCGGCTCGAAGAAGAAACCTTTCCGGCAAGTAAGAGGCTGTCCACCGCACAGGAGCCGCGCGCCTCGACGGAGCGCGTCTTCGACGTGCTCGCTCGCTTTGGCCAAGGCCGCTTTGTCAATCAACGGGCCGATCTCCACGCCCGCTTCGAGGCCATCCCCCACTTTCAATGCTTTCGTGCGCGCCACGAATCGATTCAGGAACTTCTTATAGAGGGATCGCTGGACATAGATGCGGTTGGCCGCAATGCAAGATTGGCCGGTGTTGCGGAACTTCGCGATCATCGCGCCGGCCACGGCTTTTTCGAGGTCTGCATCCTCAAACACCAGAACCGGCGCCTGACCGCCAAGTTCGAGCGACAGCGGTTTTACGCCCAGGGCCGCGCCGCGGATCAACAACTGCCCGGTCTCGGTCGAGCCGGTGAAACTGATCTTGCGGCAAAGTGGATTTTCGAGCAGTTCCTGGCCGATCTCGGAAGCGGAGCCGCAGACAAGTTGAAAAACGCCGGCGGGAAGTTTGGCCGCGTGAACGCACTCGGTGAACGCCACGGAAGAAAGGGGCGTCTGGCGCGCCGGTTTCAAAATCACCGTGCAACCCGCCGCCAGTGCCGGAGCCGCTTTCCGCACACCCAACACCATCGGAAAATTCCACGGACTGATCGCGCCGGCCACACCCATGGGAGATTTGATGACAAGATGCCGTTTGCCCTCGACCTGGTTGGGCACGATGCGGCCGTAGGCGCGGCGCGCTTCCTCCGCGAACCACCGCAAGTGATCAATGGACATCGCGACCTCGGCCAGGCTTTGCGCGAGCGGCTTGCCGTTTTCCAGAGTGATCAACCGCGCGACCTCGTTGCGGCGATGCTCCAGTTCGCCGGCGATTTTTTGGAGAAACTCCCCGCGGGCTTTGCCGGTGAGTTGCCTCCAGGAAAGGAAGGCGGTATGCGCCTCCGCAATCGCCTGGCGGACGCGCGCCCGGTCAATCGTGGAGACGCTCGCGAACGCGCGGCCGGTGGCAGGATTGATCACAGGGTGGCCCGCCTTCGTCTGATGCCACGCGCCGTTCAGGTAAAGCGGATACGTTTTCATGGAGCTATTCACCACTGACCGCCGACCGATGCAAAGGTAAAATGCTCATCTCCGAAGTTGTCGGTGATTCCGTCCACGAAGCGGAGTCGAACTTTGCCGAACTGGTGCTTCGTTCATTGCATCCGATTTAGTCCTGTCCTAGGATGCGGTTGCTGTGAAAACCTCGGAAGGCTCGGAGCTTCGCCTGGCCAACTGGGCCTGGCTTAAAGGCTGGAAAGCTCGATTGTTCGGGCGGGGCAATGTTCACCGAAATCCCGGCGCTTCAGGTCATCCGAATGTCCCTGCTGAGGAGGGTGCAAGTTCTCCGGCGACGACCGGATGGACAGAAGAAGAGCGCCGTTTGCTCCTGGACCTGGCCCGGAGATCGCTTCAAGCCGCGGTCAACGACGAGATGCTTCCGGAAATCGAGCCTCCGGATGTCTCCGATAAATTGCTCGAACCTACCGGTTGCTTCGTTACCTTGCGCAATAAAGGCAAATTGCGCGGGTGCCTGGGGCAAATCTTCCCCAGGGCCGCGCTTTACAAAGCGGTCATGCACAACGCGCGGTCCGCCGCCACGAGCGACCCGCGCTTCGCGCAGGTGCGGCCTGACGAACTGGCGCAGATCGAAATCGAGATCAGCATCCTCGCCGAGCCGCAACCGCTGAGCTTCGACTCGCCCGAGGAACTCCTGGCCAAACTCCATCCCCTGGCTGACGGCGTGGTGCTTCAAATTGGCGATCACACCGCAACCTTTCTCCCTCAAGTGTGGGCGAACATCCCGGACCGAGTCGCGTTTATGAATTCGCTTTCGCGAAAAGCGGACTGCGACGAGGACGCCTGGCGCAATCCCGGTGTCAGCGTTTCGGTCTATCGGGCGGAATCGTTCAAGGACTCGACGTAGCGACGCACCTTTCACAAAAGGCAACGAAGAGAACAAAGACTTCGTTGCTTCGTGGCCTTTTGTAGAAATTCCACCAGGCACGTCAAATCAGGCTAAGCGCTGGTTTTACGTCAGTTTCTCAGAAGTCCGCCGCTGAGCTTCCGCGCGTTGCTCTGGAGACATTTTTCTGAGAAGGACTTGTTTCGTGTTCGCCGCGCCTGGATTGCCATTCGCCGCCGACCGGCTGACCCATTGGAACGCATCGACGTAATCCTGCCGCACGCCGCGGCCCAGCGCGCAGAGCATGCCGACGTTCGCTTGCGCCTGCGCATGACCTTGCTCCGCCGCTTTGAGAAACCACCTCAGCGCTTCGGCGTAATCCTGTGGCGCGGTGCGTCCGAAGTAATAATCCTCCCCGATATCATACTGGGCTGAAGCGTTGCCTTGTTCGGCCTTGCGGAGAGTTTCTTGGAAACTCGCGGTCTCGTAGGTCTGAACGGTCTTCTTGACCTGCGCCGCCACAGCCTGCGCTTTCTGCAAGCCCGCCTGAAGGGATTTCGCCGAGGCGACCATGGAAGCGATGCGAGCCAGGAAATGCATGACCACTAAGCCATCGGTTGTCGGCTCTTCCTTTCACGCCTTAGCCAGCGTTTTCGCGCAAAAACTATTGAGACCTTCCCCGGCCGCAATCGCTTTGGCCGCCAGACGCCGGTGCAAAGCCGCTCCACACGGAGGACGAACTTGCCACTGAACTTCTTGCTGTCCGCATTTGTTGCGGGCAGTGGAACACCGTCTTGGTCCAGCAACTCAATCCACTCCTCCACGGTCTGGCACAATTCAGCGTAACCTTTAGCCTCGTCGTTTCCATGGACTCCGCCGCCGAACAACGCGGGGCAGCGGCCAATGAAACATTGGTCCTCGTCGCTCCATTCGACAAACTTCACGAAGCGCGCCGCCCGTTCTTTGATTTGCTTTCGTGTCATAGGCTTCAATCATTCACCGACTCCAAGGCCTGTCGCACGTCCCGTTCCTGATAGCTCCTGGCGTCTTCGCCAATGTTTCCGCTCAACACCAGCCGCGGAAATCCCAGTCCTTTCGTTCCAATCTTGATAGTGTCCAGTTCCAGTCAGTCATTTGGCCAGATTGAACGCCGCGACAAAACTTCAGACATGTTCAACGGCGGCGATTTTTCGACCGGCGTCCCGTGGTCTGGCCTGCTTCCGATGCCTGCATCCTAGTCGCGGCGTTCCATCCAATCCGCGCCCCCCGGTGAGCAGCTTTACGCCGCCGCCTTCAACACCAATTGAGGGTTGAGCGCCGCCACCCGGAGCAAGACCCGCGTGGCTCCGCTGGGCGTCCTTGTGCCTTGCTCCCAATGGCGCAGCGTGCGGACGCTGATGCCGAGCAAATGGGCGAACTCAATCTGCGACAAGCCGAGCTTTTGCCGTATGGCAGCAATGCTCTTGTCCCAAGCCGCCTTTTGGTCGCGTTGAAACGCTTTCGGGTCAATGGCGCGCCGGGTAAAGCCACCCTTGCCGTCCGGCTTGAGTTCCCACACGCGCGCCGGCGCGGTTTTCCCGCCCTGGATGGCGGCGATCTCGCGGTGCATCTGTTGAATCAGTCTCTTAGTCATAGGCCAATCTCACGGATAACAGTTTTCAATTCGGCGGAACTGAGGTCTTCCTGCTCGTTTTTCGCGTAAAGGCGAGCGAGAATGATCCGGCTTTCTGCGGTGCGCCAAAAGTAGATCACCCGCGCTCCGCCGCGTTTGCCATGTCCCTTGGCCGCCCAGCGGATTTTGTTTGCGGAGTCCCCTGCCACCCCGAATGAGATTTCCGGTGCCGGGCGAGCGGCGAGTTGAATCTGCAAACTCAGGAACGATTCGTCATCGAACAAGTCAAACAGCCGTCGCGTGAAAGCTGGCAGTTCGACAAAGACCACAATTGGAAGCTGACTCCATTGGAGTAGGGCGTCAAGGCTCCCTTTGGAACCAAGGTTTGGCAGGCGAACTCACGTGGCGGAACCGCTCAGAGAAGGCAGTTTGGCCACAGCCCCGCGCAAGGTGTCGAGTTCATGGTGAGTGTAGCCACGATGAACCGCTTCGGTTGTGTGCCCGGTCAACTTCATGCGCCGTTCAGGCGCTACGCCGGCGTTACCTATTTACGGCGTTGAGCAGACGGCCAATTTTCCCAGCCCTTATCCAATGGCACCCGCACTCAATTGGCGAACAGATTCATTCCTTTGCGCGTGCCGCCACCCAGCCGCGTTCTTCATCGAGAGAAAAGCCGCCCCAGGGATTGGCGCCGCCGTAAATCGTCCACCATGATATTTGGGATTACGACAATCCTCCGGCTCCCATTCTGGCCACCGTCCACATCGACGGCAAACCCCGCGACGTCGCCGTCCAACTCACCAAGATGGGCCTCACCTTCGTGTTGGATCGCGACACCGGCCAACCCGTTTTCCCGGTCGAAGAACGCCCCGTTCCGGCTTCCAAAGTGCCCGGGGAAGAGGACTGGCTCACGCAACCCTTTCCTTCAAAGCCGCCGCCGCTGGTTCGGTTGGCGACGTTCGAGGCGGATCTTACAAACGTCACTCCCGAATCGCGAGCTTCCGCACTGGAGCAATTCAAGCAGCATGAAACCGGATTTCTTTACACGCCCGCCTCGCTCCGGGGCATGATCACGACGCCGGGCCACCAGGGCGGTGTCGAATGGGGCGGCGGCGCCTTTGATCCCGCGACGGGCGTTCTTTATGTGAACGCGAACGAAGCGCCGACGATCAACCGGTTGAAGCCGCTGGCTGAACTGGACATGGCTACAGCAACACCCGTTCAGCGAGGCGCAATGATCTACAACACAACTTGCACTCCGTGCCACGGTTTCAACCGCCAAGGCAACCCGCCCTTGTATCCTCCCCTGAACGACGTTCGTTTGCGCCTCAAGTCTGATGAAATCCAAACGGTGCTACGCTACGGGCGAGGGATCATGCCGTCGTTCGACCACTTCAACGCCAAGCAATTGGACGCTCTTCTCGCGTACATCGAAAGCGACGCCGAAGATGCGCAAGATGTGGCGTCCCTGGGGTCAAAAGGACGTTACGCTCAGATCGCGCCGTTCTTCGAAGATCCTTACGGCGCTCCTGCCATCTCACCGCCCTGGGGAACGCTTAACGCCATCGATCTCAACAAAGGCGAAATCCTCTGGAAAGTGCCGCTCGGTGAGTATCCCAAGCTTGCGGCCAAAGGCATTCGCAACACCGGCGCAAAAAATTTTGGCGGACCCATTCTGACCGCGGGAGGCCTTATCTTCATCGCCGCGACACCCGACGAAAAAATCCGCGCGTTCGACAATTACACGGGCAAGCTGTTGTGGGAATACAAACTCCCGGCCGGCGGTTACGCCACGCCGAGCACCTACGAAATCAACGGCAAACAATACGTCGTCATCGCCGCCGGCGGAGGAGGAAAACTCGGCGCCAAATACGGAGATTCCATCCTGGCTTTCGCGCTCCCTCTCCTGGGGGAGGGGGTGAGGGTGAGGGCGATTCACATTTTCAATGAATAGATACGGCTAAGCAAATAGTTCCTTGATGACACGTCCCTGAACATTCGTGAGCCGCCGAAAAATGCCGTTGTGATAAAATGTCAGGCGCTCATGATCGATCCCCATCAGATGGAGAATCGTGGCGTGGAAGTCATGCACCGTAACTGGATTTTGCCCCACTTTGTAACCGATCTCGTCGGTGGTTCCATAGACAATGCCGTGCTTGAGTCCGGCGCCGGCCAGCCAAACCGTGAATGCCGTCTGATTATGATCGCGTCCCTTCCCTAGTTTTCCCGCATCGGATTGCGCGAAAGGCGTCCGACCGAACTCGGTGTTGAAGATGACCAGCGTATCTTCGAGCATCCCCCGTTGGCGCAAGTCACGGAGCAATCCCGCCACGGGCTGGTCGATGCGCTTTGCCTCGCGGCTGTGCTCCCGTGGGACATCGCCATGCGAATCCCAGGTCGGGCCGCCCAGCTCCGCCCCGGACCAGATCTGCACGAAACGCACGCCGCGTTCCAATAATCGGCGAGCCAAAAGACAACTGCGCCCGAAATCGGCGCACTCCGCCCGATCCAGGCCGTAGAGGGCTCGCGTGGCCTCGGCCTCCTGGCCAAGGTTGGTCGCTTCAGGAACCGCGACCTGCATTTTGGCGGCCAGTTCATAGCTGCGAATGCGTGCGACCAATGGATCGCTTCCTTCGTGCTCGGCCAAATGCCGTTGGTTCATCTCCGCGAGCAGTTGATATCGCGCGAGCCGGGCTTCTTCTTTGACGGCTTGAGCCGGTTGCAGATCCGAGACGGGCGGACCTTGCGTCCGAAACAACACGCCTTGATGGCGCGCCGGCAGAAAAGCGCTGGTCCAGTTGTTGGCGCCGCCGGTGGGAATGCCTCGCGCATCCGCCAGCACCACGAACGTCGGCAAATTATCCGTCACGCTGCCGAGCGCGTAGGAAAGCCAGGCGCCCAGGACGGGAAATCCCATCATGCGAAACCCCGTGTGGGCCTCGAACGTGGCGGGCGTGTGATTGCCCGTCGAAGAAACCATCGACCGAATCAGCGTCAATTCGTCGGCGACTCCAGCCAGATGCGGGAACAGATCGGAAATCCAAAGCCCGCTCCGGCCACGTTGTTGAAAGGGCCAATGACTTTGATGGAGCAAACCGACCTTGCCGAAAAACACATCGGGTTTTTCGTCGGCCGACAGCGCCCGACCGTGATGTTTGGTTAACTCCGGTTTGTAATCGAACGAGTCCACCTGGCTCAACCCGCCCTGGAGGAAAATCTGAATCGCGCGATTGGCTTTGGGAGCATGATGTGGAACCGGGGTGTCGAGTGATCCGGACGGCGTGGCTGCGGCGAGCACCTGTTCACGTCCCAGGAGGGACGCCAGCGCGATGCCGCCCAACCCGGCGCCAAAACAGGCCAGGAAATCCCGCCGAGGCAGGGGAACGTAGGGATCGAAGCCGGGGCACGTGCGGGACATAAGTCCGCTCTTCAATTCCGTTTGGCAGAGACCTCGCCCAGATTGAGCAATTCCATCGTGCGGTCGCCCAAAGCCAACGCGTAGATGCGGAGCCGGGTCAAGCGTTTCACGAAGTCGGGGCTGATCGCCATGCTCGCGAAAATGGGGACCACGACATGGGATTTCCATTCGGGAAAGTATTCTGGGAGTTCCTTCAGCATTTCCGCGAAGTCTTCGATATACTTGACGCGGGGCGTCGCCTTGGTTTCCACCACAATCAGCTTGCCCTGACCAGCCAGGATCAAATCGAACTCGCGAAATCGGGCCGAGTCCTGGGCATGGCGTTTCTCGACGCGCTGGGCGGAAAACTGCACTTCGGTGATCCCGAAAACTTCCCGGGCCAGCCGCGGGATATTCGGAGCGACAATGTCCTCGGCAAACCGGCCGAAACGTTCGGCAATATGCGCCATTCCCAGCGTGTGCCGACGAGCCTCACGCTCAAATTGCTCCATCCGCGTTTTGTTTTGCGCCGAGTCACGGTCCATGCGCTCCATCCGCGCCTTGTGCTCCGCCGGATCGCGGTCCATGCGCTCCATCCACGCTTTGTAGTCCGCAGAGTTCTGGTCAGAGCGTGCCACAAATCGCGCAAGAATTCTCTCCAGCGAATCCACTCGTTCTTCGACAGCTTCCACGCCTTCATCCTACTGTCCTGGTGCCGACTGGCAAATGTCAAAAGCGGCCAACGACGAATCTCGGATCGGAGACACGCTGAAAGCCCGCCGTGCCTCAGAAACGCCACTTCCAAACTCGCCTCCTAATCGAGATGCACAAACTCATTGCTGTTGAACAGCACCAGGCAGAATTCATTGAGACCGTGCTGGGCAATGAAACGGCGGGCGGATGCGATCTCCAAATCGGTCGAGTCGCGCAGCAAGGCCACTTTGTAGGCCATGCTAATCTGCGCAACCGGATCGTCGCCAGCCTCGCGCGTAAGCCGCCGCGCGAAGGTCTCTGCCGCACGCGTCATGAACTCATTGTTCAACATTGCCAGCGCCTGCAACGGCGTCGTCGTGATCGTCCGTCGCGGAATCGAGATCGACGGGTCGGCGCAGTCCAGCGCTTCGAGCAGCGGATGGCCTCCGCGGCGGACCCAGGTTCGGTAAATACTGCGGCGATTCACCACGCCGCTAAAGCCGCCGACGAATCGGTAAGCCGTGTTGTCCGCTGACTTCTCCGGTTCAACGTCCCGATAGCTCGGTCCACCCATCTCGGGATTCAACTCGCCGCAAACCACCAGAATCGCATCTCGAATCGCTTCGCTTTCCAGACGTTTCGGGCTCATGCGCCAGAGCAGCCGATTCGCGCTGTCCTTCTTCGAGGCTTCCGCGTTCCGCCGCGAGCCTTGCCGGTAACACGCGGAAGTGACGATGAGCCGGTGAAGCTTTTTCAGGCTCCACCCTTCGCGGACTAACTCGCCAGCCAGCCAATCAAGCAACTCCGGATGCGAAGGACGCGCTCCGTTCGCCCCCAGATCATTCGGAGTTTCAACCAGGCCGCCGCCGGAATGATAATGCCACAGGCGATTGACCACGACGCGCGCCAGCAGCGGATTCTGCGGATCGGTGATCCACTCGGCCAGCTTGACGCGACGTTGCGCTTCCGGCGCGTCAGGCGCCAGGCCGAAATCCGCGGACGGACCGGCCAGCGCTGAAATGCCCGCCGGGCTTACGATTTCGCCAGGGCTTCGAAAGTCACCGCGATTCAACACGTGAAAAGGCTGCGGCTGCTTCGGAACAATCGCGTTCACCGATCCGCTCTCCAGCAACCGCTGGCGCATTTCCAAATGAGACATGGCAAAAACCAGTCGCCGATATTCCGCTCGCGTTTCTTCCGGAAGCCGGTCGAGGATCATGCCGTAAGGCGCGTGCGGTTTGGATTCGCGAGCTTTCGCGATGGAGGACTTGGCGTTCTCCCATTCTTTCGTCTTGTTGGCTAGATTCTCTTTGGACCTTTCCAGATCTTTTTCGAGCCTGGTTTTGTCGGGATCGTCTGCGGCTTCCGCTTTCTTCTGCGTCTCGACGAGTTTGACCGCGGCGTCCTCCAGGGCCCGGCTGGCCCTGGCTTCGGATTCGTCGGCAGATTTGACGGCCTCGGCCCGGAGCTCATCCTCGGCTTGCTTCCGGAGCGCGCCTTCGATTGCGGACAAACGCGGGCGAACTTTTTCGATTTCCGCGGCCAGTTCTCGGCGCCTTTGCTGCGTGGCACTTCGAGCCTTTTCGGAAAGAAATTCGCGCGCTCCCGGCCACACGCCGCCAATCGCAGCCGCGATCTGGTAATACTCTCTCTGCGGTACGGGATCGTATTTGTGGTCGTGACAGCGCGCGCATTGGATGGTCAGGCCCAGGAACGTTTGGCCAAGGTTGCCCACGATGTCCTCCAATTGATCCTGCCGCGTCGCGGCGCGCATCGCCTCGGTGCCCGCCGTGGTCCCCAATAGATCGTACGGTCCGGCGACCAAGTATCCTGCGGCCACCACGGCTCCCGGGTCGTCCGGTTTGAGAACGTCGCCCGCCAATTGCAGTCGCACGAATTCCGGGTAGGGCATGTCGTCATTGAATGCTTGAATGACCCAGTCCCGGTACGGCCAGGCGTGAGGCCGCAGCGTGTTCCGCTCGAATCCATCGCTTTCCGCAAAACGAACGACGTCGAGCCAATGCCGCGCCCAACGTTCGCCAAAGTGAGACGACGCCAGGAGATGGTCCACGGCGTTTTCGTAGGCGCGAGGCGAGGCGTCCTTCAAAAAGTCTTCCAGTTCGTCAGGCGTAGGAGCGAGTCCAATGAGATCGAACGTCACACGCCTGAGCAAGGTCCTCCGATCGGCGCGCGGAGACGGTGATAAGCCCTCGGCTTCGAGCCGGGACAGGATGAAACGGTCGATGGGATTGATCGGCCAGTCCGTTTGAGCAACTGACGGAGGTTGAGGGTGAGTCAGCTTGCGAAGCGCCCACGATTCATCGCGCAAACGGGCCTCCGAAATCCCGTCCGCGCTGGGCGATCCTGGGTCTGCGGTCGAGTCAACCGTTGAAAGCGTGCCGCAGACAAACGCCAGCGCCGCGAACAGCAGCCGCGTCGGGTCAAACTTGGAACCGTAGTGCTTCATACAGCGGTCCACTTGGATCACATCTCTCTAACATGTGCCAAGGAACCATGCAGTTAAAATGGGGAGCACACGCGCCCTCGCGCGCCCTCGCTGGTTGAAACGTCGTCGAAACCATGGTGCTGAGTGGGGCGGTTCAGTCCGATTGAATGGGAGTCGGCGAGGGTACCGACTCCAGCACGCGAGGCGCGCGCGGTCCCCCGGAAAATAAGTCCACCGTTGTAAAACTTGTGCCTGCCTTTTTGCGCTTTCTGCGCCCCTTCGCGGCTAACAACTCAAAATGAGACTGCCTCGATTCTGGTCGCGCATTGCGCCCATGAACCGGAACGCGGCGCTCCGAGCTTCAGGTTCATGGGCGGAATTGCTGTAGGCCAACCGGCGCTTCGCAGGTTGGGACCTTCATCACGGTCACCGGGAGTGTTTGAGGAACCATTCGTAAAGCCTCGGATTGTTGTAGGACTCGGTCCAGGAATCGTGTCCGGCTTCAGGATAAATGGTGAGTTCGACTTCCTTCGCGCCGGCGCTCTTCAAGGCATTCACCATCCGCTCGGACTCCGTCGATTTGACCACCGAATCTTTCCCGCCATGAAAAGCCCAGACTCCGAGCGATCTTAAAGCCGGAGCTTTGGACCGGCTGGCGAGCAAAACGTCGATAATCTCCCCGCCGCCGCAGATGGGTGCGATGGCCGCGAATCGGTCCGGATGCGAAACGCCCAGGCTCCAACTGCCGTATCCGCCCATACTCAGGCCCGTCAGATAAACGCGTTTCGGATCGACTTTGTATTTCTCGATGACTTCATCCAACAAAGCCAGCAACGCGTCGTTGTCCCAGCGCTGATTTGAGGGGCACTGAGGAGACACCAGGATGAACGGAAATTCCGGCTTCTCCTTTACGATCTTCGGCGGACCATGGACCGCGACTTTGGCGATGTTGGTGCCGCGTTCTCCGGCGCCGTGGAGGAACAACATCAGAGGCCAGCGTTTGGAACCACGAGCCTGGTAATCACTCGGCAGAAACAAGAGATAGTTCAGCCCAACCTTCTTTTTGATGGTTCGCTCGAACTTCAGCGATTTCTGGTTGGTGATGGGCATATTGTCTTGGCCGCGAGTGGTGTGACTGGTCAGTCCAGAGAGACAGACCAAAGCAATGAGCAGTTTTGTTTGCATGGCAGTTGTTGGGGAGTTGATAACGGAATGAACGACCGGGTGGCAAGCGGCAAAGTCCGGTCGTCCGGTCCTTTGAACCACGCGTCATCGATGACTTTTTGGAGTGCGGCGGCAAGCGGAGCGCGACGCCGCTTTGGCGTCAATTCGCCAACGCGCCCTGGACAATCCCAAGCCCTCCGGCCTGGCTCGCGCCAAAGCGGTGTCGCGCTTCGCTTGCCACCGCACTCCAAATCGAGCGGTTCCAGTCCAGGCCACCGTCAACTGGCGCGAATCACTACCCTACCTCAAGGCTCGACAATTCGCGAGCGCGCCGCGCATCATACACCCCTATCCGATAACCAAAGGCCATTCTCATGAGGCGCGACGAAGCCTGGAATCTCCTGACGGAATACACCAAATCCGAGTCCCTCCTCAAACACGCCTTGGCCGTCGAAGCCGCGATGCGGCACTACGCGGCTCATTTCGGCGAGATCACCGATCTCTGGGGAATCACCGGATTGATCCACGATTTCGATTACGAGCGCTGGCCTAATCCGCCCGAACACACGCGCGAAGGCGCTCGCATTCTCCGCGAACGCGGCTTGGAGGAAGAGATCGTTGGCGCGATTCTCTCGCACGCGGAGTGGAATCGGGACGAATACCCGCTCGACCGCCCGATTCGGAAAGCGCTGTTCGCTGTCGATGAATTGTGCGGGTTCGTCACCGCCGTAGCCTATGTCCGACCCGAAAAGCTCACCGGGATGTCCGCCAGCAGCGTCCGGAAGAAGATGAAGCAAAAGTCCTTCGCGGCCGCGGTAAAGCGGGAGGACATCGAGAATGGCGCGCAATTGTTGGGGCTGCCGCTCGACGATCACATCAACCACGTGATCTTCGCGATGCAAGCTGTGGCGGAGCAAATCGGTTTCCGGTAAGAGCGCTCCACCTGGTCGCCGGGAGTCCCGATCCGTGGCAGGCCGCGATGAGGTGTTCTTGACCATTCAACCGGGTCGCAGCGTAGCGCCGCCAGCGCCAGTGCACGCCGAAGGATTCTTTGGAGTGCGGCGGCAAGCGGAGCGCAACGCCGCCTTGTCGTAAGTCAAGCTGGCGCTCCAGGTCGTCCAAATCGTGGCGACTCGACAAGAAAGCGCCGTCGCCGCTGCGCTCTGCCGGCGCACTCCACATTGACCGGTTCCAGTCCAAACCAGCCAGCCCTGTGCACCGAAACGCACGCTTGTCCTCGGCGTACGCATGGTGTATAGAACCTTTAACTCGTTCACCAAACGCACACTACGAAAGGCAACCCTATGTGGATCAAAAAACCCAATCCCCAGATGCGTCGTTTTCGTCTTTCTTCCTGCCCCCATCACGGCTTCACCTTGATCGAGCTTCTGGTCGTCATCGCGATCATTGCCATCCTGGCCGGAATGCTCCTTCCCGCGATGAGCAAAGCCAAGGCCAAGGGCCAGGGCATCGCGTGCATGAACAACACCAAGCAGTTGATGACCGCCTGGAAAATGTACGTGGACGACAACAACGACAAACTTCCCTTCGCTTACGCGCCTGAAGACAAATCGAACCCCAATTATCCCTTCGCCTGGACGCACGGGATTCTCGACTGGTCCAACGGCAACTCGCAAAACTGGGATGTCGATAACACGATCAAGAACGGAGCGATCTGGCCATATGTGGGCGGCGCGTTGTCCATCTATAAGTGTCCGGCCGACAATTACACGGTCACGCCGACGGCGGGGGCATTCAAAGGCCAGGCGATCCAACGCTGCCGGAGCAATTCAATGAACTCGTGGATGGGGATGAACCAGGGCGACTGGACGTGGTTCGGCGGGCCCGAATTCCGCAAGTACACCAAAATGTCCGACGTAGTTGATCCCGGTCCCAGCATGACATGGGTGTTGGTCGATGAGCACCCGGACAGCATGAACGACGGCTTTTTCTGCGTGGACATGAATGGCTATCCCAATCCGGCGCAGGCCAAGCTCCCGGACATTCCGGCAAGCTACCACAACGGCGCCTGCGGCTTTGCTTTCGCCGATGGCCACTCGGAAATCAAAAAGTGGCGCGACAAACGCACCATGCCGCCAGTCAGAAAGGCAGGTCTGCAGGGCGCCAGCCACGGCAATCCGCCGAACCCGGACGTTCTCTGGCTCTACGAGCGAACCACGCGGAAGTATAAATAGCCAGGTCTCAGGAATCTCAGAGGCAATCGAAGGCCGGACTCGCGTCCGGCCTTTTTTGTTCTTCCGGCGCTGGCGCTTCGCGTGACTTGAAATTTGTCCCGTACGGAACAAGTTTCAGGAGTTGGGGCATCGCTGCTGCGATGCCGCGACTCTTGTCGAGCAAAGCTGTCATTGGAATACTACGGAGCCTGCCGCCGTGAAACTCGGCGGCGCGGCAGCGCCGCCCTAACACGAAAACGAAAGAGGCCGGACTCACATCCGGCCTCCTCGTTTTGTGTGAACTTCCTGGCCCTCAATTCTTGATTCGCCCAAAGAGCGCCGGGGTTGCCGGCTTGAACGTGTACGGGCTGGACGCTCCCGGCACATCCTGCCACGGCCCGGTCACCACCGCCGCCGCCTGCAAGGTGCCTCCACCGGTCCACTCGATCGTAATGCTGCCGTCGGCATTCTTCGTGTACTTCGTGAATCTGGCCGCCGGGACCACGACCGGCTGGAGTTGGTCGGGCGCGCTCCCTTGAGCGAGCTTGGAGATCTGGTCCGCCGTGAGCGCGCTTCCGAACACCGCGAAGTCATCGATCATGCCGTGCATGCTGTTGTTGCCGCTGGGTTCGGCGCCCATGACGAACTCGGTGAAGTCGGTCGGCAACGGCGACGTGTTTGTTCCTTCCAAGAACACTTTCCCGTCGATCCAGATTTGCTTCTTGGAGCCGCTCTTGACGAACGCGAAATGGTGCCACGCCGTGAAATCGAAGTTCGGGTTGAACGTATCGATGCTCGCGTTGATGCGCTGGGTCGCGGTGTCGCAACAACCCGCCGTGTCGAAGTAGATGTTGTTGTTGCCCCACGGCGTGTGCGCCTGGAAACCGCGTTGAGTCCCGGAACTCGAAGGCGAGACCATCCAGAACGCCGAACTGTTGGCCACTTCCACAAGCTTCACCCAAACCGAAACGCTCATGCGGTCCGCGGAGGAGGCCGCGTTCAACCACACAGCGTTGGTGACGCGAACCAGTTGCTGCGCGCTGTCCGGCCCAAAGTCCATGGCGCGATCGCTGCCCTGGCCGGAGCGCCCACCACCGGTAGGCGTGAAGGCCGCGCCATTCTGCAATTTGCCCGAGAACTTGTGCAGTTTGTCTAAGGTCGTGTCCGTCACACTGGCGTCGTTAAAGTCCCACCAGGCGATCAAATTCACCCCGCCAGCGGGGACGGGAGTGCTCTTCGCGTCGGTCGGAGAAGTTCCCAGCATGACTTCGGCGCCATCCGCCACCAAGTCACCGTCGGTATCCCTCAGCAACGGATTGGTCCCTGTGTCGGTGGCGCTGAGAAAGCGGCCCGTGTTGGTCTCGACGCCATCTTTGAGTCCGTCGCCGTCCGTGTCTGGGTTCAAAGGATCGGTCCCGGTATTGGTCGCGCTGACCCAGAGGCCGGATCCGGTTTCCACACCGTCTTTAAGGCCGTCCCCATCCGTGTCCGGATTCTTCGGCTCGGTGCCGCGTTGGTATTCCACCAGATTGCTCAAACCGTCCCCGTCCGGATCAAGCGCGGCGTCTGCTTTATCCAGCTTATTGAGTCCCTTGGCATCTTCCCACGCGTCAGGAATGCCATCGCCGTCGGTGTCTGCCTCCAACTGGTTAGGCAGCGTGCCCTCCGCCAGCTTAAGAATGAGCGACGCGTCGAGCGCGCTGGCGAACACGGCAAAATCGTCGATCAGGCCGTGCAGGCTGTTGCTGAAATCACCCGCCGCGCCGATGAACAGTTCGGTGAAATCGGTCGGCAAACGGGACGTGTTTCTCCCCGACAAGAACAATTTCCCATCGACCCAGATTTCCTTGGTGGCGCCGTTCTTCACAAAGGCGAAGTGGTGCCATTGCGTGAAGTCAAAATCCGGCATCGTCGTGTCGATGCTCGCGTTGATGCGCTGGGTCGCCGTGTCGCAGCAACCCGCCGTATCGAAGTAGAGATTGCGGTTGCCCCACGGCACGTGAGCCTGAAAACCGCGAGAGGTTCCCGAACTGGAAGGCGAGTTCATCCAAAACGATGAAGTGTTGGCCACATCCGTCAACTGCTGCCAGAAGGAGACCGTCATCTTGTCGCCCGCCGAGGCCACGTTGATCCACTGGGCCCCGGTCACCCGCACCGTTTGCCGGCTGCTGTCCGGGCCAAAGTCCATAGCGCGGTCCCCCGACCGGCCCGTGCGACCGCCCTGGTCCGCGGTGTAAGCAGCGCCGTTCACCAAAGCGCCAGAGATGCTGTGGATTCTGTCTGAGGCTTTTTCCGCCGCGCTGGCGTCGTTGAAATCCCAATACGCGAGCAGGTTCACGCTGCCGGGTTTGATCGGAACGCCCCGGGTGTCCACCGGCGAACTCCCGAGAGTGACTTCCGCGCCGTCCGGAAAGCCGTCTTCATCCGAATCCTTCAAAACCGGATTAGTGCCCGTGTCGTTGGCACTGGCGAAGACTCGGGTGTTCGTCTCGACGCCGTCCTTCAAGCCGTCGCCGTCGGTGTCGGGATTCAGGGGATCGGTCCCTCTGTTCGTGCTGCTCACCCAGACGAGCGTCCCGGTCTCGACCCCATCTTTCAAGCCGTCGCCATCCGAGTCCGCGTTCTTCGGATCAGTCGCCTTCAAGTACTCTTGCAGATTGGTCAAACCGTCGCCGTCGCCGTCCAGGGCGGCGTCCGCCTTATCGGTCTTGGCAAACCCGTTGTCGTCCTCCCACCAATCCGGGATGCCATCGCCATCCGTGTCTTTGTCGAAGCTCACAGGCAACGCGCCCTGGGCAAGCGAGGTGATTTGCGATTGATCCAGGGCGCTGGCGAAAATGGCGAAGTCGTCAATCCAGCCCTGGGTGTTGCCGCCTCCTGCGCCGTCGGCGCCGATGAGGATTTCGGAAAAATCCGTCGGCAACGGCGAGGTATTTTCGCCCTCGAGGAACAGCGCGCCGTCGATCCAAATCTGCTTCGTGGACGCCTTTTTCACGAAAGCGAAGTGGTGCCACTGCATGAAATTGAAGTTGGCGTCCAGTGTGTCGATGTTGGCGAAAATACGCTGCGTGCCGCCGTCGCAGCAGCCCGCCGTGTCGAAGTAAAGGTTTCGGTTGCCGTAGGGAACGTGCGCCTGAAACCCGCGGAGCGTGCCAGAACTGGATGGCGAATTCATCCAGAAGGCCGAGCTGTTGGCCACCACGACGAGCTTCTGCCAGAACGATACCGTGACCTGGTCGCCGCCCGCGGCCTTGTTGAACCAACCGGCGTTGGACACACGGACAAACCTGCGAGCCGCGGTCGTGCTGAGGTCCAGGGCTCGATCCCCCGCCTGGCCGGTCCGCCCGCCTTTGTCGGCGGAATAATTCGCGCCCGTGTCCAGCGTGCCGGCAAAACTGTGCAGTTTGTCTGCGGCCTTCTTCGCCACACTGGCGTCGTTGAAGTCCCAATACGCAACAAGCTTCGCGGCGCTGGCCGCCTGGCCGAATGCCGTCGCGGGGATGAGAGTGAGGAGGATTGCTGAGGTTGCCACGCAAAACAAAGGCGTGGCCCGTCGGGAATAGAATTTGGCATTCATGGTAAACTGGGTCGCTTTTCCTACGTTCCCGAACAAGGGAAGTAAATTCAAAACCGCCTGGAAAACTCTCATTTTGGCTTTGGCTTGAGACACGAATTCCACCAACGGGCCCGAATACGCGGACGCGGTTGGGAATTCGCGCCATTTTGCGAAATTCGTGTCGAAGCTCCGCCGCTTATTTGATTGCCGTCGGATTGCGTTGCGCTGTAATCGGGAACCCATGAAACCCACCCGACGCAACTTCCTCCGCATCGCAACTGGTGTGAGCGCTTTCTCCGCCTTTTCGTCTCGCGCGACTGCCGCTCAAGCCGCCGAAGTCACGGACGAGACGCTCGAAACGGCGGCGGCCAGACCGGTGCTCAATCTCCAAGGGCTGAACAGTCCCGTCATCATCGAATCGATGGAATTGCTCCGCAAAGAGCGCGAATACTATTTGCGTGTTCGCTCGAAAGATGGCGCCGAAGGAGTGTCCGTGGACAATGGTCGCGCCAGTGTTCTGCATCCGATCCTGAACCGGCTCGTCATCCCTTATTTCATCGGCAAAGACGCGCGCGATCTGGAGGAGCATCTCTTCGGGGTGTATCGCCACCAGGACAATTACAAATTTCAGGGACTGGCGTTGTGGTGCCCGGTCGCGATGGTGGAATTCGCCATCCTTGATTTGCTGGGCCGGATCACGGGCCAGTCGATGGGCGCGTTACTCGGCGGCGTGATCCGAAAGCGCGTGCCATTTTACATCGCGAGCGGGCGGCGCGACACGACGCCGGAGCAAGAGGTCGAATATCTGCAACGCCTCATTGAGGAGAATGGCGCCAAGGCTGTGAAATGCCGCGTGGGCGGGCGCATGAATCGCAACCAGGACTCGTTGCCGGGCCGAACGGAGAAACTCATTCCGCTGACCCGAAAAGTGCTTGGCGACCAAATCGCCATCCACGCCGATTCCAACAGTTCTTACGATCCGCCGCAGGCGATCAAGATTGGCCGGATGCTGGAGGACATCCACGCCGTCTATTTCGAGGAGCCGTGTCCGTTCGACAATCTGGAGGCGACTAAGAAAGTCACCGATGCTCTCACGATTCCCGTCGCCCTCGGTGAACAGGAATACAGTCATTGGCGGTTTCAGTGGACGATCCGAAATCGAGCCGCGGACATCGTGCAACCGGACCTGTTCTATTACGGCGGGCTGATTCGCTCGATCCGCGTCGCCCGGATGGCGGAATTGCGTGACATGCCCACCACGGCGCACATCTCAGGCGGGTTCGGATTCGTCTATATGCTGCACTTCGCGTCGTGCGTGCCGAAGATCGGTCCGTGGCAAGAGTACAAGAGCGGGGTCAAACAGTACGCGGACTGGTTTGCTCCCGCGCTGCGCGTCATAGACGGCGCCATCCCCGTACCCGAGGGGCCGGGCGTTGGGATTTCCGATCCGAAGGAGATTCTAAAAGGAGCGGAGGTTGTGAAGGGGTAGGTCAGAGATCAGTGGTCAGGGCCGCTTTATTCTGGAAAGCCGCATTCCAAGGCGCGGCTCAAGCGTTTGACTCGGCTTGGTTCGCGGCTGGCCAGATTAATCAATTCCGTCGAATCTCTTTTCAGCAACGGACGCTGGGGCTAGGCCAGGAACGGGGACGCCTCGCGCATTGAATCCTTGAACGGCTGCGCCCCACAGAGGCGCGCTCCGGAGCGCGGGTCTGTGACCGGCCTGTGACCCGCAGCGCGAATGGTTCATGGAAAGCCTTCAAGATTGCGAAATCGCGCATTGGGACCATGAACCAGCAAGGCCCGGGGCGCGGACAGCCATGTCCGCGCATAACCACGGAAAACAACTCGCGAACATGGCTGTCCGCGCCCCGAGAGGAAAGTTCATGGAGAGGTGGACACGCCGCATCGCCGTCACTTTTCCAATCTCACCTTCGCCAGGTAGATGCTTGTCTTGCCTTGGTGGGAGGAATAATAGCTCACCCATAACAAGTCCTCGTGCCAGACCAGGCCGGCATAACTCGTGTCGCCGCCGGAGGGCAGTCTCAGGAACTCGGTCAGCTTCCCGGCGTTCGGTTCCAACCAGAGCAGGGAGGTTCTCGCGCCACCGTCATAGAGCCGCGCCGCCGCCACGATCCGACCGCCCGGCAGTCGAATCATGTGCGGTCCGCCGATGCGTATGCCGAGATCACGCCACACCCAATTTGTGTAAGGCGGTTTCGCCTGGCCGAGCAGTCCTGAATTCGGCTTCCCGTCGCGGCGCAACAAGCAGAGCGCTGAATGATCCGGAAGAAAAACAATCGACGTCTCGTTCGGCTGTCCTTCGCCGAAGAGTTGTGGGACCACGATGTCAAACTTCCGCCCATCCGTGCTCGAATAAAGACGGATGAACCGTTCTCCGGCCGTGTCGTAACCGATGCCGTAAGCCTTCTCTTGATGCCAGGTCGTTCGCCAAAGCCACAAGTTCGGTTCTCCGATCTTGGCCGGTTCGCCCCAGTTCTGGCCGTCTTTGGAGAACCACGCGAGAGATTGATGTTTGAACGCGGCGGGCGGATGCAATGCGCCGGCGCCGCTCAGCATGAGCTGGCCATCCGGCGTGATCGTGATCTTCGCATCGCGCAGGTCCGCGATTGGGGAGGTCAATCGCGCCGCGGAAACCCACTTCTCGCCATCCGGGGAGGTGATCACCCGCAGCGCGCCATCCGGCGAAACGTGCGCCTGGCCCTCCCGAAAAACGCAGAACCACCGTCCGCCGTAGCGGACCAGATCCGTAAAGGCATTGTGCGGGGCTTGGTCCCAGATTTTCCTCACTTCGACCAACGCAGTGCCGGACTCGGGCTGTGCCGCCGGAGTGGAGAGAGTGTTAAGCATCAGGGGAGCCAGGAAGGGCGCGAGCGCTTGCATGCGGGAACGAATCTACCCGAACCGCTCTTCTCGTCACTTCCGAAACACAGGAAAATGGCCTTGCCAAACTTCGGGAAGGCCAGTTCAATGCGCAGGCTTTTCGGCGGCGAGATAGCTCAGTTGGTAGAGCAGAGGACTGAAAATCCTTGTGTCGCCGGTTCAATTCCGGCTCTCGCCACCACCTTCAAAATAACCAATTAAACCAAGGGTTTTATCATCGAGTAGGTCGTCGGTGAGTTCAGTTTTGCCATCGGGCAGTTTGCAAGCCGGATTCACCTTTCCGCCAGAATTGCACGCTCCCGATCTGAAGCCGCGCCACGATGCCAAGGCGTTTGGCTTGGGTGACGAAAACCGGGTGTTTGAGGAAGCGGCGAATGAACTCCGCCGTCTCCGTGTCGCTCACGTCCAGGTAAACCAGCGCGTAATGAGAATGGCAGAGCACGGGCTTGAAAAATCCTCGTCGTGCGTGAAGACGTCGGCTGCGGCAATCGGTGCAAGAGTGGGATCAAGTTTTCGTCCAAGACTCCGTGCGTGGAAAGATGCTTGCCGGTCTGACGGAAGGGAATGCGCCATTCGGCAACTGTTCGCATTGCTGGGCGACGATGTTCTCGTCCAGCAAGTTCATTTGCCGACGGCAAGCTCTGCAGGCTCCTTCGCCAAGCGCCCGTGCTTGTCGAGCAAGGAGGTTCTGGCCAAACGAATCGTTTCGGCAATGGCTTCATCGCTCACCCGCCCGGGCCAGGCATTGCGAATGCAATCCCAGGACTCGCCGCGCTCCAACATGGCCAATACCTGCCAGACCATGATGCGCGTGCCCTTGTAAGTCGGTTTGCCGTGACAAATCTTCGGATCGGCCACGATGAAATGGCCAAGCTCGATGCGTTGTCCTTTTCCGTTCGCTTTCATTCCGTCATCATGATCTTGCCAATCGTCGCGCCGCCGGCCGTGAGATCAGAAATGACGCAAGCGTCGAGAATGACCGCAGAATTGTTGAGGCGAAGGGCTGGACCCGTGCCGGTGTGGCCTTCGCCCGGGGCGCGGCCCGCTTTGCTGATGAAGGTGTGTTGGTAAAAGGACGATTGCGAATCGGCGTGCCGGATTTGGCCCCAGTTCAGATTGGCCTCCAACAGGTGATGACCACCGGACTGAATTCCGTGCCGAGCGACTGAATTGAGCCGTTGACGGTGATACTGATTCCGGATGTGCCGGAGGCCACGCTGTTGATCAAAACGAAAGTGTTCGGTTGAATCGTCAGCGTGTGGCCCGACGGCACAGTGATGTCGCCGGTGACGGTCACAATTCCGCTCCAGATAGTGCTCGTGCCGGGCAATGTGCCCTGCACCGCAACCGACGGCTGGCCCGTGAGATTGCGCACGGTCCGGGTGGCGCGTTCGCCATTGACGGTCGCGGTCAAGGTGAAGTCCGTGTTTCCGCTAATGGTGAGCAACGCCGTGCCCAGGCCATTTCGCAGCACCACGCGGCTCGCGGAGAAGCTAATGCCTCGTTGATCCGCCGTGAGGAGAGCGTCGGCGTCCCAGAGATTCCAATCGCGCGCGCCGGTGTTGTCGCGCATTTCCACGCGCACGAGGAAAGGGACCGAAGGTCGGAAGCCGGATGGGGTGATTAGTCTGACTTCGGCCAAAGCACTTCCGGTCATGCCAAGAATCGCCCAAAAGAAAAAGACCGGGAGCAGTCCGAGTCGTTGGCGGCCACGCAAAAGAAGTCCGATCATTCGCTCAGAAACAGCAATTCGCAGTTCAGAAAGCGAGCGAATTCCGCGGGGGGCGCGGACAGTCCTAGTCCGCGAGTCTCGCGAACGCCTCGTGCGAACAAGATGTGCGCGCTCCTTTGCGCGGTCCTGAAAGGAGAACGGCGAGGAACGGCGGCGTGGCAGCGCGGCTCTACCCAGCGGCTACGGCTTGTCGTAATCGCCGAGGGATCGCACCCAGATGTTGCGGAACCGCATCGGATTGCCGTGGTCCTGCAATTGGATGAACATCTCCGGGGCGTGCTTCTGGTTGTAAGTGCCGTTCTCACGGTGGGGGGAATTGCCCAGGAATTCGCGCTTGTGGTGGAGGACGAGGCCGTTGTGGATCACGGTGACGTTCGCCTTCTTCACCAGCTTTCCGCTCTCATCCCAGCGCGGCGACTCGAAGATGATCTCGTAGCTCTGCCATTCCCCAGGCGCTTTGCTGGCGTTGACCAGCGGAGGCGTCCAACTGTAAAGCGCGCCGCATTGGCCGTCCGGGTAAGTCTTGTTGCCGTAGGAATCGAGGACCTGGATTTCATACATGCCGTTGATGAGGACGCCGCTGTTGCCCCGGGCCTGGCCGTTGCCTTTGACCACGGAAGGCGTGGCGAATTCCAAGTGCAACTGGAAATCGGCAAACTTGCCTTTGGTCTGAATGCTGCCGGTGCCGCCAACGACTTCCATGTAGCCGTTCTCCACTTTCCATTTCGGTGTCTTTCCACCGGGGAGTTCCCATTTTGAAAGGTCTTGGCCATCGAACAACACCAGGGCGTCGGCAGGTGCGGGGGCCATGTGACTGAACGTCGGGGCGGGGGCCACGATGCGCGGCTGGGGACGGTCGCCGTCATGAACGTGCCACTGTGTGCCGGGCACCAATGCGGTGTCTTTGTAACCGAGTCCCTGGAGTTCCGCGGCCTGAGTGGCAAGGGGTGCGCCAAGGCCAAGGAGAGTAATGCAGAGTTTTTGAAAGTAGTGTTTAATGGTCATGCAGGGATCTTTTCGCACGCCGCCCGAAAAAGGCAAGCCCTCTTCGACAGTGCAAGCAATTCTGCCTAGGAAACCGGAGCAAGGGGGCCGCCAGGTTTTGGAGTGCGGCAGTCCGCTCTGCCGTTTTCGGGCGCGTGCGGCCAATCGAAAGCGCCAGAAGAATGGCGCAGTCCAAAACCTGCGATCATGGAGAGATCCACTTCCAACGTTGGATGCGCATTGGGACCATAAACCCTCAGCGCGGCTAAACTGAAGGACGCGATCCGGGCGAACAAGGCCGCATTGCTCGGACATGCAGGGAGGCATGAAGCCGGACCTCGATCTGCCGGACATTCAAGCCGAGCTTCCCGTCGAATTTACGTAAGGCACTGCGCGCGGTTCAGGTTTCGGGGAGTCATTCCTTCATCTGTTCTCGTCGGCGTTATTGGAGAAAATCGGCGATTTGTTATGACTGGATGCTATGACTCGGCACTGCTGAGCCGGTGATCTATTTGCAAGTGATTGAAGCGAAAGGTTTGGAGCGGGTGAAGGGAATCGAACCCTCATCGACCGTATTGCCGACCAACCGCTCCGGGGGCTCACGCCCAGGCATATTGAGCTCTTTCTGAACACCCGGCTGGACGGCGGAGTCGCCCCCAAGACCGCCATCGTGGACGTCAAGACCCTCGGGAGTGCCCTGCGGAGAGCCGAGAGATACGGCCTGATCGACAAGAATCCCGTTCCGGCGGTCAAATTACCTAAATCGGTTTCGTCGGAGCGCGAGGTTTTTACCATGGATGAAGTCGGAAAGCTGGTGAACGCAGCTCCCAACCGCGACTGGAAGACTCTGATTTATCTGGGTGCGTTCACGGGAGCACGTTTGGGGGATTGCGTTGGTCTGACCTGGGACAACATCGATACGGAAAATGCGATGATCAGCTACACTCAAAAGAAGACCGGGAAGAATGTCATTTTGCCTGTTCACCGCGATCTCCTCCACCATCTGCACGCTCTCTCGGAGTCTGGCGCTCTGGGTCCGTTGTGCCGGTCCCTGGCAAGAAAGAAACAGTCTGGGAACCATGGGTTGTCGGAAGGATTCAAACGCATCGTCGTACGGGCGGGCTTGGATCTCAAGGTCGTGAAGGGGAAGGGAACCAGGAATTTTGCCCGCAGAACTTTCCACTCCTTGCGGCACACCTTCAGTTCCGTTTTGGCCAATCAGGGAGTATCTGAGGAAATGCGCATGAAACTGACGGGCCATTCCTGCCGAGAAATGCACCAGCGCTACAGCCATCACGACAATCGAGCTCTGCAAAAGGCGATGGACTCGATGCCCGGCACTGCCAAGCCACAGCGACCGGCTTGACCTGGTGACAAAGTCTGGTTTGTGGGCGGGGATTCCTTTGATCGGAGGCTTGCCTTGTCCGGACGCTTCTGGACCGATACCCTCCGTCCTGCTGTGAAAAAGCAATTTCCTATCAATTACATTCAACAAATGCTCCACCCCTTTCGCCGCCGCAAGAAAATCGGAGCGAATTCGTAAGGCTTCGAATGGCCAGTGGTTGATCAGCTGATTGGTCCGTGCGATGGACGACATAATCCGTGGCCTGAAAAGGGACAACCTCCAACGATGAGTTTGGTTACGAATATTATAGAAGTGGCGATCCCAACGTCGGGCGACTCCGATACGTCAC
>Ga0233424_10000237_pt1 | contig 75112 bp, 59 predicted proteins | sample Watercolumn_Towu_FD_181011 | JGI IMG/M metagenome (GOLD analysis project Ga0233424, IMG submission 181011) | Freshwater microbial communities from Lake Towuti, South Sulawesi, Indonesia - Watercolumn_Towuti2014_125_MG | ecosystem: Environmental > Aquatic > Freshwater > Lake | place: Indonesia... | reverse complement strand
AATTCTGAGCAAGATTCCAGTGCCGGCGCAGAGAAGTGGGGAGCACACGCGCCCTCGCGTGTTCCGACCGGCGCCTCGCCGGTCGGATGTCCGAGAAATCGTCTCCTCAAATGATCGTCTTTTCGGACAGAAGAATGTGGTCGGCGGGGGCGCCGACCGCGGCAAGCGAGGGCGCGTGCGGTCCCCATTCTTGAGTGACATGACTCGTTTTGCATATCGCCTCTATCGCGTCCTCTCCGGACTAAATTACCGGCTGTCGCGGCGGTTCACTTCAGCGGGAGTGATCGTCCTGGTTTCATTGTTCTTCAGCGCGGCCATCGGCGTGGACATGGACCAGTCGGTCGCGTTTGAGGTGTTCGTGCTGGCGTTGAGCCTGCTGGCCGTCTCGATCGGCTGCGCGTATTTCTTCCGGGGCCAATTTGCCGTTCAGCGCGAGTTGCCGCGCTACGCGACGGTGAGCGAACCGGTGGTTTATCCCGTTAGAATTCAGAACCGGACGGCAAAGACATTTCATGGTCTCGAGTTGTTGGAAGATTTGGCCGATCCCCGCCCCACGCTGGCCGAATTCGCTTCCCTGCAACGAAGCGCCGCGCGCGGACAGAGTTTCCGGCTCGCGCGTTCTCAGTCGTCCCCGCTGAACCTCCGGCAAGCCGCGGTAAAAACCACGCCGTTGCACGAATTGCCGGCGCGAGGCCAGGCCGAGGCGCAAGTCGAATTAACCCCGCTGCGGCGCGGTCCGTTGCGCTTCACCGGCGCAATCGTGGCGCGAAGGGATCCCTTTGGCCTGTTCCGTGGATTCGCGCGCGTCCCGCGTCCGCAGACGTTGCTCGTCTTGCCACGGCGGTATTCGGCGCCCGCGCTCGCGCTGCCGGGCCAACGCAAATACCAACAAGGCGGCGTCGCGCTTGCGTCCATCATCGGCGAGTCGGACGAATTTGTCTCGCTGCGCGACTATCGGCCCGGAGATCCGATGCGGCAGATTCATTGGCGCAGTTGGGCGCGCACAGGTCGCCCGATTGTGCGGGAATTCCAGGACGAGTTCTTCGTCCGGCACGCGCTGGTTCTCGACGCGTTCGCCGCGCCGGAGCAGGCCGCCGCGTTCGAGGAAGCGGTGTCGGTCGCGGCGTCGTTTGCTTGCATGATCGACACGCAAGAATCGTTGCTTGATTTGATGTTCGTCGGGCCGCAGGCGGTTCGCTTCACCGTCGGGCGCGGCCTGAGTCACATGGAGCACGCGCTGGAAATTCTCGCCGCTGTGCAACCGTGCCGGGAAAAGCCGTTCCGCGCGCTTCAAGATTTGGTCCTGCAACACGCGAGGGAGATCTGTGGTTGCATCTGCGTGCTTCTCGATGGGGACACGGCGCGGCGGGAATTGGTGCGCCAACTCCGAGCGCTGGATTTGCCCGTGCTCGTGCTGGTGGTGGCGGAGCCGGACTTGGCCGAGAGACTGCGCGCCAACGGTGACGAAGCAGCGCCGGAACGTTTCCATGTGCTCCAGGTCGGGAACGTGCCGGAAGGATTGCAGGAGGTTGGAAGGAGCTTGCTATGAACCGCCAGTTTTTGGAATGCGCCGGCCCCCTCTGCTCCATCCGCGCAACTCTCCCGGCTAGAATCCCAACGGGATTCTGCCTCAAAGCCCAGCGTTGCGAGGAACGAACTACCCTGGGGAATTGGGGAAACATGGGATCAACCCCAAAGGGGTTGCGTCTTCGGCCAACTGGAGGGATGCAACCCCTTTGGGGTTGGTTCCTTCTCGCAGCGTGAATTCACCTCGATTGAACCCGAAAACCGAAGTTGGGGAGCACACGCGCCCTCGCGTCCAGCCGGATTGCGCTCGCTGCGGCACTGGATCCTCCGCACTTTTTCGCGCCGCGAAAGTTTTCCGCGAGGGCGCGGAAAACTGCACCCGAGGCGGGTGCGCTCCCCATCCAACTTCGGTTTTCGGGTTGAAACCTCCTCCCCTTCTGCTCGGTGCGACGCTGCTCTTCTGGGGCTGGCAGACCGGCCTGCTCTGGCTGGGGGCTGTGGCCGCAGCGTTGTTGGAAGGCTCGCGCTGGATGCGCGCCCGTTGGGACTTCTCGCAGGGCGACCTGGATCGCATCTGGAATTTCTGCGTGGTGCTCTTCTTTGGCGCGGCGATGTTTGCGTTCGCGTCCAATGACGGGCTCAACACGGTCGGGACGTTGATCGGCGACAATTCTCTGGCCGAACGCAGCGAGGCGCTGAACAAAGGCGCGCGCTCGGTGCTGCTGTTTTTCCAGTGGATGCCACTGACGTTCCTGCCCATCGCGCCCGCGCAAGCGTTCGGCCAGCGCGAGCGCCTGGATTGGAGCACTTTCTCGTGGTGGCTCCGCCGCCAGCGACGTAGCGCAGATTCTCAATCTGCTTCTGAAAAGCCGTTCTTCACAAATTTCAGTGGCCGCGCCGGGGAGCACAAACACCGCGTTCCCCCTCACCCCGGCCCTCTCCCTCAGGGAGAGGGAGCAGAGCGTCCTGCGCTTGGAGAGATTTGGCGCACTCGACCCGTCGATAAGCGGCAATCGATTCTCCCTCTCCCTGAGGGAGAGGCTAGGGGTGAGGGGGAACGCGGCTTCCAAACATCCAGAATCCCAGCCGATGAGATCCACGAGAAGCTCGCCAAGTCTGATCCAGGCCTGAACGTGCTTTGGCCCTTCTTCGCGGTCTGTATGCTCGCGGCCAGCGCCGCCAACGATCGATCTTCCCATTTCCCGATTGGCCTCGCGCTGCTCACGGGTTGGGCGCTGTGGGCCACGCGCCCTTGCCGCGTGCCCACCTTGAGGTGGAGCGCATGCGCGCTGGCGGCAATTCTTTTGGGGCTGGGGAGTTTGGAGGGCTTGCTTCTGGCGCGCAGCGCGGTCCAGCGTTTTGAAAACACGCTGGTCGCGCGCTTTGCCAGCGGGCGAAATTTCGATCCACGAGAAAGCCGGACCATGCTGGGTGAAATCGGCCGGCTGAAACTCTCGGGCCGCATCGTGCTGCGAGTGGAAACCGATGGCCAGCCTCCACCGGAGCTTCTCCGGGAGGTGAGCTACACCCAGTTCAAGTCCCCGCACTGGACTGCGACCAGGCAAGAGTTCGCAAACTTTCTGCCTGACAGTGACGAAACCACGTGGCGCTTGCTGCACGGCAAACTTGGAAAACGCAAGGTTGCCATCGCCAGCCTGTTTTCCGGCGGCGCCGGTTTGCTGGCGCTTCCTCAAGGCGCGGGGCAATTGGACGATTTGCCGGCGTTTGTGATGGAGACCAATCGGTTGGGCGAGGTTCGCATGTCCTCCGGACCAGGATTCGCTCGCTATCACGCGACGCACGGCGAAGGAGCCTCCATCGACAGCGCGCCGGACGCAGAAGATCTTGAGGTTCCACCCGCCGAGCGCGGAGCCATCAGCCAGGTGGCGGAAGAACTGAAGTTGAACGGTCAGCGTCCGGAAGAAGCCTTGCAAACGGTCGCGAACTTTTTCACGCAACAATTCCGGTAGTCAATCTGGCTCGAGCGCGATTCAAGAACGAAGGCCGATTCGCGCTCCACGGCCGTCGAATTCAGCACTCAGGGAAGCGCTGCTTCTCTTCCTCTCCACGAACTTCCCCCTCTCCCGTCCTACGGACACCCTCTCCCCTCCGAGGGGGAGAGGGAACGGGAGAGGGGGACGTTCAGGGGTTCAATGGGCGAATGCCTTCGTCGAATTCTCTCCCCAGCCCTCTCCTCCCTTCGCAGGGAAGAGAGGGAGAGATACGCGCGAACGCCTCGCCTTTACCTCCCAATTCAAGCGCAGCGCTGAGTCCGCTTGCAGCGTTTTTGCTCAAGAACCGCTCCGGTCATTGCGAATACTTCGTCACCGCCACGACGCTGCTGCTGCGTCAGGCGGGGATTCCGGCGCGGTATGCCGTCGGTTATTCCGTGCAGGAACGACGGGGCCGGCAATGGATCGTGCGCGAGCGCCACGCGCATGCGTGGTGTTTGGCCTGGATCAACGGCGCGTGGCGCGAGGTCGATACCACGCCCGCCGGCTGGAGCGAAATCGAAACCGCGCGCGCCACACTCTGGGAATGGATTTCCGATGCGTGGTCCTGGATCCGGTTCGCAATTGGTGAATGGCGCTGGGGCCAAGGCGGGTGGAAACAGTACTTGGTCTGGCTAACTATCCCTTTGCTGCTGCTGGCGGGCTGGCGTTTGTTAACGAGGAAACAATGGAAGCGCACGCAACATGCAGAGGCAACAAGACCGGCGCCACAGCGCTGGCCGGGGCTGGATTCGGAGTTTTACAGGGTTGAACGCAAGCTGGCTGAACAGGGGCTGGCGCGGCGACCGAGCGAAACGTTGTCCGCGTGGTTGAGCAGAATCGATCATACCGCCTCGGCCGGCGTCTCTGAATTGCAGCACTTATTGACGGCGCACTATCGACTGCGCTTCGATCCGATCGGTCTCACTCCACAGGAGCGGGACGCGCTCAGGCACGCGGTCGGGCGATGGCTCATCCGTAAGTATTCAGCGCGATGAAAGCTCGCCCTTACCCCGGCCCTCTCCCCCAGGGAGAGGGGCGCGGGTGAGGGCGCGTTGTTTACCAGGTTCATGGAGAGGCTGGAAGCTGATGCAGCCCAGGAGCGTCCTCTCCCATCCAGATGCGCTCTTGCCCCGGCCCGGTTCGTGGCCTACACGTCTGTGTGGAAAAGCCCTGCAGCCACAACATTCATGAGAGCCGCTTGCTGGTGACGACGATCCTGAGACATCGGACACGCAAACGGTCATCTGCGAATATGAGAACTGCCATCTTATCTACGAGATGCGGCTCTTCACGCCCTACGCCCTCGAAGGGCCCGACAATGGAAACATCTTTTACGCAACCGATGGCAAATTGGAACCCTTTCTGATTTGACCCTGGCAAAAAACTTCCGGATCATCCCGCGCATGAAAACTCCCACGCAACTTGTCCCAATCCTCTTCGCCGGCGCTCTGGCCGCATTTCCTTTTCAGTCTCGCTCCGAGATCAACAAAGTTGAAACCGTCGCTCCGGATGTTTATTTCCACGAAGGCGACCTGGCCGCCAAAGGGCACTGCAACAACGGCTGGATTATCTTCGAGGATTATGTCCTGGTCATCGACGGGAATTTTCCCTCCGGCGCGCAGGAGATCATTCCCAAGATTCGGGCGATGACCCAGAAGCCGATCCGTTTCGCCTTCGACACCCATCACCACGGGGATCACGCTTACGGAAATCAGGTCTGGGTCGAGAACGGCGCCACGCCCGTCGCGCACACCGGCGTCGTCGAAGAAATGAAAAGGTATGAGACCGGTTATTACGGCAACAAGCCGGGCCGCTGGGAGGAGGCTGCCAAGGGCCGGAAGGACGTGGCCGAGTCGAAACTGAAACCCCCGACGTTGCTGTTCCGCAAGGACATGATCTTTGACGACGGCAAGCATCGCGTGGAGTTGCTGCACTTCGGCGTCGCGCATACGCACGGCGACGGGTTCGCGTGGCTTCCGAAAGAAAAGATTCTGTTCACCGGCGATGCCTGTGTGAACGGTCCATTCAACTACATGGGGGACGGCGATTCCGGCCAGTGGATCAAGACTCTCGAAGCCGCCAAAAAGCTGGGCGCGACCATCGTGGGCCCAGGCCACGGTCCGATGGGCGGGGCGAACGTGCTCGACGATCAAATCGCGTTCTTCGTTGAACTGCGCAAGGAAGTCAAAAAATACGCGCGAAAGAAGCCCGAAGACGTGAAAGCCGCGGTGGACAAAATCAAGGCCGCGCTCCAACAGAACAAACAAATCGCCCGTTACGTCGGGAGCTTTTTCACCGCGCAGGTGGAGAAGGTGTACGTGGAGATGGGCGGCAAGCCGTTCCAATCCACCGCCGCGCGGCTGAAGCAACACCGCGAACACGCCCACGATCACGGCTCCGACCTGACCCGTGAGAACGCTTCCGTTGAAAAGCGAACCGGGGGCCGCACGAACCGGTCTGCCGCGAATTGACAAGGTGGGGCAGGCTTCCACCAGCCTGCCCCTGGAGATTAGAGAATTTGCCTGAAGGAATCCCGTTGGGATTCTCGGCAAGACCATTCAGACCGTTAGCAACGAGACAGCAGGCCGAGAGGATGCTTGCCCTACGTTGAGGATGCGCGCCGTTGATCTTATTCGGAAGAAGCGCGACGGACTGGCATTGGATGCGCCCGAGATCGATGTCTTCGTTTCCGCGGCGGCCTTCGGTGCGTGGCCTGATTACCAGCTTGCGGCGATGCTCATGGCAATCCGCTTGCGCGGGATGACGCCGGAGGAGACCGCCTGTTTAACCCGCGCCATGGTTCGATCCGGCGTGCGGCTGGATTGGCCAGGCTTGCCCAGCGCGAAAGCGGACAAACACAGCACGGGCGGAGTGGGCGACAAAACCTCCTTAGTCATCGTGCCTCTCGTGGCCGCGTGCGGTGTGGCAGTTCCCATGATCTCCGGACGCGGATTGAGCCACACCGGGGGCACGCTCGACAAATTGGAATCGATCCCCGGCTTCCGCGTGGCGTTGACTCTGCACGAGTTCCGTGAGGCTGTGGCGCAAGTTGGCTGCGCCATGATCGGTCAGACAGCCGAGATCGCTCCGGCGGACAAAAAGCTTTACGCCCTCCGGGACGTGACCGCGACCGTCGATAGCATCCCGCTCATCTCCGCGTCCATCATGAGCAAGAAAATGGCGGAGGGCATCGATGCGCTCGTTCTGGATGTGAAATGCGGCCGCGGGGCTTTCATGAAAACTCAGAGCGAGGCGCGGACCCTGGCCGAGTCACTCGTGGCCATTGGCCGCGCCAACGGCGTGAAAACGGAAGCGATCCTGACTTCCATGGACGCCCCACTTGGGCGGGCTGTGGGCAACTCGCTCGAAGTGATCGAAGCCTTGGAAACGCTGAAGGGAAGAGGACCGTCGGATTTGGAAGCGCTTTCCATTTCGCTTGCCGCGCGAATGCTTCGGTTAAGCGGCGCCGCGGCCAGCGACAACGAGGCAGAGAAAATGATTCGGAACGCCCTGGCGTCCGGGCGCGCTTTGGAAAAGTTTCGCCAAATGATCAAAAGGCAAGGAGGCGATGGCCGAGTTGTTGACGATTATGCCCGCTTGCCGGTGGCGCCGTTCCGCGCGCATTTCAATGCGGACCGCGCCGGCTTCGTCTCCGGGCTGGACGCGGAACGGATTGGCCGCGCAGCCATGGCGCTCGGAGCCGGGCGGGAACGCGCGGAAGACCTCATCGATCCGGCGGTAGGGGTCGTCGTGCTGACCAAGCCAGGCGACTGCGCGAAGGCCGGCGATCCGATTCTCGAATTGCACTATCGCGATGCCTCGCGTCTTGACGCCGCGCTGGCGGTGCTTCGTAATGCGTGCCGCGTTGAGAATGAAGCGCTGCCGTCAAAGGCGCTCATTCTCGAGACGGTCGTTTAAGCTGGGGAGCACACGCGCCCTCGCGTGTTCCGACCGGCGCCCTCGCCGGTCGGAACGTCGGAGAAACCGTCTCACTGAACGATTGCTTTTGCGGATCGAAGAGTGTGGTCGGCGAGGGCGCCAACCACGGCACGCGTGGCGCGTGCGCTCCCCCTCGCTCCCGGTGCGTCAGTTTGGATTGAGGATCGATGAACGACACGTCCGCCAGGTTGCTTGATGCCGCGCGCGCGGCGCGCTTGCGCGCGCAGGCGCCGTTCTCGAAGTTTCAGGTCGGCGCCGCGCTGGAAACTGCCGATGGCAGAATTATCACCGGCTGCAACGTGGAAAACGCGTCTTATGGCTTGACGGTATGCGCTGAGCGCGTGGCCTTGCTCAAAGCGATTTCCGAAGGCCACCGAAGTTTCGTCCGCATCGCTATCGTGGCTGACACCGGACCACCCACGCCGCCGTGCGGCGCGTGCCGGCAGTTGTTGTGGGAGTTCTGCGGGAACGTGGAAGTCATCCTCGGTAACCTCCAGGAGAAGACGGCCCGGCATTGGCTGAAGGATTTGTTTCCGCATCCCTTTGACGGGAATGCGATCGGAGCAAGCAAACCAGAATCTCGATAATGGCTCAGAACGTTCACGTCAGCCGCCACCCGCTCTTGTTGCACAAGCTGGCGCTGCTTCGCGATCAGGCGACGGATCCCAACATGTTCCGCGCCCTGGTCCGCGAAATTTCCCGGCTCCTGTTTTACGAGGCGACCCAGGACTTGGATCTGGCTCCAGTGAACGTGCAGACGCCCCTCACGGAGTGCGCGGCTCACCAGATTGCCGGCACGATTGGTCTGATTCCGATTTTGCGCGCCGGCCTCGGTATGGCGGAAGCCCTGCTGGACATGGTTCCGCAGGCCCGCGTCTGGCACCTCGGCCTGTATCGTGACCACGACACCTGCCAGCCCGTGATCTACTATAACAAGCTACCAAGTCCGGCGAACCTCGACCTGGCCATCGTCGTCGATCCAATGCTGGCCACGGGCGGTTCTGCAACGGAGGCCATCTCGATTTTGAAATGTGTGCGCGTGTGCCGGGTTAAGTTCCTGGCTTTGATCGCTGCGCCGGAGGGCGTCGCTCGTTTGCAGGAGGCGCATCCGGACGTGCCCATCCACCTGGCCGCGCTGGACAGTCATCTCGATGCCAGCAACTACATCGTGCCGGGCCTGGGGGACGCGGGGGATCGGCAATTCGGAACCACGTGAGCGCATGAATCGACGAGTTTCAAACGATTGACCAACGACTCGGCCATGAACCAACGCGATCTCTCTTTCTATGAACCAGTGGTCAGGAGCGCGGCGTTTACGCCGCTTGAACATCCAAAGCGAACGGAGCCTCGGAACCGGAAGCGGCGTAAACGCCGCGCTCCGGTTCGGGGGGACAAAGCGCGAACTCCTTCGGGGAATTCTCTCCATGAACTAGGCCACAACCGACGACCCTATGGAGTGCGGGGACAAGCGCAGCGCAACCCCGCCTTGGTTGCGAGACCGGAAGGCGCGGCCCACGCCAAAGCGCCGTCGCCGCTGCGCTCTGCCGGCGCACTCCATAGAGTTCTCCGCGCGGCGTGGTTCATTCCCCTTGTCGTGCTGGCCTGGGACTACGATGGGCATCGGCTGGTCAATGAACTGGCGCTGCTGACCTTGCCCAAGGATTTTCCCCAATTCGTGCACTCGCCCAGCGCCAAGGAACGAATCGTGTTCTTGAGCGGCGAGCCGGACCGCTGGCGCAACAGCCAGGACTTGCCTTTCCGGCACGCCAGTTCTCCGGATCATTTTCTCGATCTTGAAGAACTGACTGACTACGGCTTGACGGCTTCGACCGTGAGCCATTTCCGCTACGAATTCACCGGCCAACTCGCAGCGGGCCGGGCCGGGAGCGCCCGCAAATTTCCGGCGAGCGATCCCGCCAAAGATCCGGCGCGCACCCGCTCGCTGATTGGCTTTCTGCCGTGGACGATCACGGAATCCTACAGCAAGCTCAAATCGGCCTTCTCGTATTGGCGGGTTTACGAAGAGCTGGGCACATCGGAAGAAATCGAGAACGCCCGGCAGAACGTGCTCTATCTCATGGGGGTGATGGGACATTTCGTCGGCGACGCGGCGCAACCCCTGCACACGACCAAACATTTCAACGGCTGGGTGGGCCGCAACCCGCAGGGGTACACCACGAATCGCACGTTCCATTCCTGGATCGACGGCGGCTTTTTTCAGAAGGCCGGACTGGATCGCGCCTCCGAACTCCGCGCGCGTCTGCGCCCGGCGCAGTTATTCGGAAAGGCTGAGGCGTCCGCGAAACCCGAGAACATTTTCCCGGAGGTGATGAATTTCATTCTGGAGCAGCACCAGCTTGTCGAGCCGCTTTATCGGTTGGAGAAGGAAGGCCAGTTGAGCGGTGATGGGAAAATCGGTCTGGAAGGCGGCGAGTTTCTGCGCGGTCAAGTGATCAAAGCCGGACAGATGCTGGGCGACCTCTGGTATTCCGCGTGGAAACAGGCCGGCCCGGATACCTACCTGCGGGAACATTTATTGCGGCGGGGGCGGGGCAAGGGCAATTGAGATGGGGAGCACACGCGCCTTCGCGTGCCCCGACCGGCGCCCCGCCGGTCGGAGCCTCGGAGAAGCCATCTCCTCAAATGACCGTATTTTCGGACAGAAAAGTGTAGTCGACGAGGGCACCGACTCCAGCACCCGAGGGCGCGCGCGCTTCCCTTCCTGGTTCAGGAAAACCGCTACGGAGAACGAATCCGGTAAAAGCGCGCTGAGGCCGTGCGGATGTCGGATTCCGTGAATTGGCCCTCGGCGCCCGCAAAGGTCAGATTGCTTGCCACCGCCGCATACGGGCCTGCGACCTGATCGGATCGCCACACGGAATACGTCCGGCCGGATTCGGTCTTCCAACTTAATTTCAACCCGCCACCTACCAGCAGCGAAGCATTGATCGAAAGCGAGGCCAGGAGCGTTGTTGGCGCGGACTCGCTGAAGAGCCGGCCATTCCACTGCGTGCCCGGGGAAACGCGATTGGTCGAAACGCTGAGTTGCGAGACAAAATCGCCGTTCAAGTTCGGGTAGCGCGTCATCGAGGCGTCGCCGGGCAGCGTGGAGTAAATCACACGGCTGATCAGGTTGCCGTCGGCATTGCGAATGAGGATCGAGTCCCCGCCCGAATTGTTCAGCCCGAATCCAAAAACATCTTCGCTGGCCGGAACCGAAGGGACATTCAGGACCGGCGCGAAGCCGTTCAACGGCCCGCCATAGACGACCACGGCATTGGATGACGGCAGGAGAAACGACTCGAAAAACCGGTGCCGCAGCGCCGACGAATCGGAGATGGACCAGCGCAGCAGGTTCACGTCGGCGCTCCCCAGGTTCGCGAGCTCCACGTATTCGTCCTGATAGCTTGGATTCGGCGCCGGCTCGGCCCGTTTCAACGGATTGAAATGAGGCGCAGTGTTGGTCGTGGCCGGGTTAGCGAGGAACTCGCTGAGAATGACTTGCTGTTCAGCTACGCTCGGCACGTAGATTTTCCAGCTCGTCGTGTTCGTCGCCACGTCGTTCACGGCTTCCAACGCGGGCGTGAAAAGTTTTCCGGCCTCGGCCGTCCCGGCCTGGAAAGTCAACGTGGCCGTGAGCGGGTTTCCGCTCAACGCGCCAGTTTGCCAGGAGACCGGCAAGCCACTCGCGTTGGGTTTGAGAGAAATCGTTTTGCCGCTCGCGTCCGTAATCTGCGCGGTGATTGTCACTTTCTCGCCAGGCCGCAAGGAGATTTCCTCGAACGTGTTCATGGGCAGATCGCCCGGGCGCACGAGGTTTTCCAGCACGTTGGTAAAGCGAATGGTGGGGGCTTTGTTTGGCGCCAGGATATCGGCAAAGCGCGTCGGGATGAGCTGGTAAGCTGAAGTGCGCGGACCGCTGGTGTCGAACTGGCCGAGCACGCCCAGCACGGTCACGCTCGTCACCGGCTTCGCCTGGCCGCCAATATCCGTTTGCGCATTGACGAACAACGCCAGCGTCTGGCCCTGGGCATCGGCCATCTCGATGGTGCCCGTGCGCGGAAGGGTCGGCTCGGCAACGTTCAACACGACGTTCGAAGCCACGACGTAGCTGCCTTCGTATTTTTCGATTTGGGACGGGTCGTTTTGCCAGGCGAACTCCAGTGGGACCGGTGCGGGCAACGGATTATTTTTGCTGACGAGCGTGACCGAATGGTTCGTGGTTCCGGCCACAGGAAGGAATTCCAGCAAGCCGTTGAAATGTCCAAGCGGGCCGACGACTCGCACGCGATCCCCGGCCGTGGGCACGAACACGTCCGCGCCGTTGCGCCAGAACACCGCGATCCCCGCCGTCGCGTCTTGCACATAAAACAGCGCGCTCGGAACTCCGGTCAAATTGGCGTGAGTGGTCACGATGCCTTCGACGGAATAAAGCGTGGTCGTGTCGGAAGGGAGATAATTGACCGCATCGACCAGAGTTCGGAGGCGCGCGATATTCGTGGCCACGATCTGAACGACGGGAGGCGGCGGCTGGCTCGCTTGGGCAACGATGTCGGCGTAGCGAGTTGGGAGCAATTGGTAGCCGCTCGTGCGCGGATCGGAGCTGTCGAATTGGATGAGCACGCCGGTGACCGTGACCGGCCCGCCGGGTTTGGGTTTCCCGCCAATATCGGTCCGGGCATCGACGCGGAGGACAAAAGTTTCTCCGGTGGCATTCGTGATTGTCACGTTGCTGCCGGACGTAAACGATCCGCCCGCCGCGTCCACCACCACGTTGGACGCGACCACGAGCTTTCCTTCCTGAAGCTCCATGAGCGCCGGATCAGTTTGCCAGCGGAATTCCAAAGGGGTCGGCGCAGGCAACGGATTGCCGGTGGATATGAGTGTGACGCTATGGGTGGCGGTTGCCGTCGTGGGCCCCATTTCCAGCAAGCCATTGAAGTGCGTTAGTGGAGCCGTGACTCGAACCAGATCGCCGGCCTTGGGCACAAATTTCGTCAAACCTCCGCGCCAGAACACCGCGATGCCCGCCGTGCTGTCTTGAATGTGGAACAGCACGTTCGTACTGGTAGTCAGATTCACGTGAGTGGTCACCACCCCTTCCGCGGTGAACAACGTCGTCGTGTCCGTGGGAACGTAATTGACTTTGTCCACCTGGGTGCGGATTTGGGAGATAGGAGTCACCGTTTGCGCGGTAGCCAACGGCGCCAAGCCGCCGGCGAGAGCGAAAAGAAGGCGAATCGTGAACGATGTGGTTTTCATGCAAGGCTTGTTTGCTGATTTAACCATTTAACCATTTAACCATTTAACGATTTAACGATTCAACGTTGTAACGCATAACGCTGTAACGACTTCATCGCCGACTGCCATCACGGCACATCCCGCCGGGGATTCCAGATCACATCCGGATTGAATTTTTCTTCCCGCGAAGCCGGCGCGCCGTTTGTGATGTAACTGCGTTTGAAGAAGGCAGCGTGGCCATCCACGAAAACCAGGTTGGCGCCCGATCCGTTGTGGCGTTGGGCGAAACGCTCGCTTCGCGCGGCCGGAAAAATGCCGTTCCGATCCGGACTGCTCGTGTAGGTTTCCAGGGTCGGGCTGAACGCCGTATCGACGAGCAGCACGACGGCCGACGGATTTTGCACGGCGCTCAGCTTTGGCATGCCCGGATACTCGTAGCTGTTCCCCTGGACGTTGTTCCGGATGGTGGACAATAGCTTCAAATCCAGATTCATCACGTAGCTGAAGAAACCGTACGAACCGCCGCTTTTGAATCGGTCCGCCGCCGCCGCTTTCACCGCCGCGCAATGCCAGACTTTGCCCGCGCCGCCGGGGAACGGGAGGCTAGACTTGAATTCGCTGCTGACGCCGTTGCAGTAATTGGAGAGCGGCCGGTCGCCGAGATTCGGCGGCAGCGTGTTGAACCACGCATAAGGATCGTTCGGACTGCCCGGCCCGGTCGTGCTTCCGGTGTCCACGCCGTATTGGCCTCCGTTGTCCGTGCCGTCCCGGGGCATTTGATCTTCGTTGTCCGTGGCGAACACCTGAAGCCCCAGACCCCACTGCCGCAACGTGGAAAGGCACTGGATCGACTTGGCCTTGTCCTTGGCGCGGGACAACGCCGGAAGAAGCATCCCCGCCAGGATCGCGATGATGGCGATCACGACGAGCAATTCGATCAAAGTGAACGCGGCGCCGCGCCGGCTGGAGACGTGAATCGGGTGAACGCATCGCTTCAATGCCGGGGATGTTAGTCCGATTCCATTTGTTTCGTCACCGTCATTCTGGTGACAAATCCGTGACAAATTCCCGAGGGTAACCGGAGATTCAGATAAACGCCGCTCGGCTCAGAGTCGTAAGTATTCAGAGCGATGAAAAGCTCGCCCTCACCCCGGCCCTCTCCCCAGGGAGGGGGGGGTAACTTTTACCGCCCGCGGACTCATCCCTGTTGAGTGACCGTTTCCCGGTGCGGGAAAGAGCGGTTCCCTCTCCTGGGGGTTAGGGTGAGGGCGAGTCACCTTTTCAATGAATACTTAATTACGCTGAGCTAAGCTAAGTTAAGAGGACGAGAGAATCGCACCAGCCGGCGCGAAAATTATGTTGTCGTACGTGTAACTCTCGCGCGGGTTGTGCGGTCGGAACCGCCCCTCTGCGAAATCCCAGGGCGCGTAGCCCAGTGCGATCAGTTCATCCACCAGGACGCGGCTGTCCCGCGATTGATCGTTGTCCCCGACTTCGACACTGAGGATCGGGCGGTCTGACTTCAGCAACGCCTGGGCGCCGGCGAGAATCTCGCGTTCGGCGGATTCTGCGTCGATTTTCACCAGCGCGACGTTCCGGCTGAGCGAGGCGCGGAATTGATCGAGCGTGATGGTCTGGACTTCGATTTCTTTCGGGGCGACCGGTTCCGTCGCCAGTTTTGATTTGGCCGAGGTGTTGAAGGCCATCCACTGCGGACCATAGTCCCGGAACGCCAGCGTCTTCACGGACGACCAAACCGCGAAGGGATGAACGCGGATGTGCGGGAAGCGCCCCGTGTTGCGCTGGGCGATTTGGCGGGTGGAAGGCGTCGGTTCGAATCCGTGGACCTCGCCGTTCTCGCCCACGAGCAGCGCCAGCAACGTCGCGTAGTAGCCCAGGTGCATCCCAATATCCACCACGACTTGCTCCGGCTTGACGAGGCGCAGCAACGCTTCGGTCAGTTTCGGCTCGACGAATCCGTAGCAGGCGATCTCCTGGCTCACGGCTTCCCCCATCACGACGGCGAAGTTTCTCAAGTGAAAGGCGTCCGCCGTGTGCACGCTTCCTGGCGGGCCGCCGATCACGCCGAATTTCAGCAACTGATTTGCCACGAAGCGCCGCGGGTCGATCCACGGCTTTTCCCAGGCGCGCGCTTGTTGATAACGGAGGCGGCGCTGCAAGCTTGTCCGTAGATCAGATGCCAACGTGTCCGCCATACTATGCGCAAATCCAAACGGTTCCCCCTCGCCTCGAAGCCGTCAGCCGGCGCGTGGGTGGAGTAACTGAAAACTGAGGAATGGATTTTTCCGGCGGAAGGAGGTTCATGGAGAGCCGCCTTTTCTTTTTGAAACGCATTGGGCCCATGAACCGCGCGGCACGGGGAGCACACGCGCCCTCGCGTGTCGTGTTCGGCACCCTCGCCGAACACTTCTCGATGCGTGGCCACGTTCCGGTCTGCGAGACGCGAACCGGTGCAACCGAGACGGTCGCGCTTTCCAGACCGAACGCAGGTTCATGGAGAGAATTCTCCGAAGACATACGCCTATTGAATCCTGGAGCCGGAGCGCGGCATTTACGCCTCTTCGGCATCCAAACCGCCAGTCGGATCGGATCTCGATGCGGCGTGAGCGCCGCGCTCCGAACGCCATGTTCATCGGGAGCCGGTGCGCCGCCACCAGAGATCCGCTTGCCAGAGCCGCCCGGCCCATTCGCGGCACGCTTCATTCAGATCCTCGATTTCGTAGCCCCAACTCGACAAGGTGGCCGCGATTTCCGGGAGCAACGATTGCTCGCGGTAAATGGCGTGCAAGGACACTTCCACGACGAGCCGCTGAGATTGGGACAGGACATTTTTGCCGCCGGCGAGGACGCGGCCTTCGTAGCCTTGCACGTCGATCTTCACCAGATCGGGAGGAGGCCATTTGTTCTGGGCGGCCAGCTCATCCAGGGCTGCGATCTGCACGTCTTGTTGATTCACAGGGCGAGTTCCCCAGGCCGCCGGCACGTTGCCTTCCAACGGACGTAGGAGCGAGGAAGCCGTATCGTTTTCAGTCACGTAGATCTGCCGGACTTGTTCGGCGTCCCCCAGCGCGACCGGAATGATTTCCCAGCGCGCACCGGCCGACTGGCGTGCCCTGACGCCCGCTTGATGCGCCGGCTGCGGCTCGAACAAGAAACATTGCGTGGGCGAGAACAGGCATTGGCACATCTCCGTCCACAGACCGTCATGAGCGCCGATGTCATAAATGATCCGCGCCTGGAATCCCTGGTCGCGCCAGCGGAGCAACCGAATGAAATGATCCACGTCCCAGCCGCGTCTCCACGCGGTGACGACGCGGGGGTCTTCGGCAAATTGAAGGAGTCTGACGCAGCCGCGCTGGACTTTGGCCCGGGCGAATCGGCTCAGCCGATACGGCCAGGCGCGGTTGCTCAAATCGTTGGACCGTTGCCAAAAGGTTTTGGCGTGGCTGTTCGAGTTGCTGCTCACGCGTCGATGGCGACAAGGAAGGTCAAGGCCTTGAAAAAGGCAAGCAAATCGCAGGCGAAACCTTCACCGCACGTCAGCGCACCGTTGAATCCCGCGCTCCAGGCATTCGCGAATCCAATTTGGCCAAGAGGGGAAACTAGCATGGACGTCTCAGTTGTGTTTTGTCGGGCCAAAATCGAGTCCGTCGAAAGGAGCACAACGACTCCGGACTGGAGCGCCGAACTCCGTTTCGGCGAGTCGCTTTGCGCGTCCAGGTTGAATGGTCACGCCGAATAGGAGTTCGGCGCTCCTGCGGAATTGATCACCACTTCAAATGTTTCAGATAACGCAGGCTTTGAGGAATTTGCTGCGCGGCGGTCGGCGCTTCGTCTTCAATGAAGTAATATTTCACCCCGGCTTTCGCGGCGGCACTCAGAATGGCGGGCCAGTTCATCTGGCCGGTTCCGAGCACCACGTCGTTGCTGACGTCCGACTTGCCGGTGAAATCGCCTTGGAGGCCCTTCTTCATATCTTTGACGTGCATCAGTTCCCAGCGCGCGCCGTATTTCTGCAAGAGTTTCACCGGATCGTGTCCCGGATGCAGGACCCAGAACACGTCCATCTGGTAACGCACAAAGTTTGGCTTCGTCTCGGCCATCATGAGATCGAAGAGCGTGCCCTGCCCGTGCGGGCGAAACTCGTAACCATGGGTGTGATAAAAGAATTTCAAGCCGTGCTTCGCCAGCGCTTCGCCCGCGCGGTTGAAGACGTTGATGGCGTCGTGGCATTGTTTCTCGTCGAAATCCCCCTGGTGCGGAATCCAGGCGCAGCCGACGTACTCCAGGCCCAATGCCTTCGCGTCACGTGCGATGCCCTCGACGTCGTCGCGATAACGGTCGTAAGGAAAATGGCCGCTGACCGGCTTCAGTCCGTTGGCGTCGAGCAATTCCTTGAACTTCTCCGGCGTGGAATTGTACGTGCCCGCGAGTTCGACGATTCTGAAGCCGTAATCTTTGACTTTCTTGAGCGTGCCGGGGACGTCGGTGGCAAAGTCCGCGCGGAGGCTGTAGAGCTGCAGGCCGATGGGCCCTTTGAAACTCGGCCCCACGCCAACGTCGCCCGAACGCTGCTCGGCGGCCGAAGCCGCGCAGGCGGCGAGAAGCAGTGAACCAAGGAAGGAGAACGAGGATGCGGTGGAAGATTTCATGCGCGCATTCAACACGCGAAACGGGCTGAAGAAAAGCCGGATTTGTAGGATGACTGAAAACGGCACTCGAACCGCTAATGAACACTAATAGACACTAATTCCAAGAGAGCCAGGGCATCCAGAGTTCAAACCTACGGGAATCCCGATGACTGTTCAAAGAATATTCGCCGCCAGCTCGGCCAGTTCGGAGCGTTCCCCTTTCTGCAGTTCGACGTGCGCGGCGACGGTTTCCGACCGAAATTTGCTCACGATGTAATTGAAGCCGTTCGATGATGAGTCCACGTAGGGATTGTCGATCTGGTACGGGTCGCCCGTGAACACGAGCTTGGTTCCCTGGCCCACGCGCGTGATGATGGTTTTGACTTCGAGCGGCGTCAGGTTTTGCGCCTCGTCAATGACCATGAACTGTCCGGCGATGCTCCGGCCCCGGATGTAACTCAACGCTTCCACGACGATCAATCCGGAGCGGATCAAATCGTTGCTGCGCCGATGTTCGTGGCCCATGTTCAGGTCGCCGAGCATTTCAAGCGTGTCGTGGATCGGTTGCATCCAGGGCGTGAGTTTTTCTTCGAGCGATCCTGGAAGGAAGCCGAGTTCCTTGCCCATGGAGATCGTGGGCCGCGCGACCACCAGACGGCGGTACTCGCGGTCGAGCACGGTCTTCTTCAATCCGGCGGCCATCGCCAGGAGCGTTTTGCCTGTGCCGGCCTTGCCCATGAGGGTGACGAGTTTGATGCGGTCATCCAGCAACGCGTCGAAGGCGAAGTGTTGTTCCCGATTCCGCGGCCTTATCCCCCAAACGCCTTCGCGCGAATCGATGATTGGGATGAGGCGGGCGCCGGTGACATCGACGCGGGTCAACACGGTTCGCTTGGCGTTGGTTTCGTCCGCCAGAATGCAATATTCGTTCGAGGAGTAACTGGCACCGTTGCTCAGCTCCATTTCGCCGTTGGCGCGAAACTGGGCCATTTTTTCGGCGCTGATTTGTTTCTCGAACATGCCTGTGTAGAGGTCTTGCAAGAGAATGCGGTCGGATTCGTAATCCTCCGCCTCCAGACCCAGGGCATCCGCTTTGATGCGCAGGTTAATGTCTTTCGTGACGAGAATGGAGGGAATCTTCGGTTCGGCCTTCTGGAGGTTCAGCGCGAATTCAAGAATCCGGCTGTCGGCGGAGCCATTGTGCATGCCGTTCCCGCCTTCGGGTTTGGTGGTGTGAACGAGGATGCGGAGATGTCCGCCGTTGGCCAGGCCCACGCCTTCGCTCAAACGGCCCTGGCCGCGCAAGCTGTCGAGCGTGCGAGACACGGTGCGGGCATTCTGGCCGAGTTCGGTGGATTCGCGCTTAAAGCGGTCGATCTCCTCGATCACTTCGATGGGGATCAACACATTGTTTTCCTGGAAGCTGAGGAGCGAGTTTGGATCGTGGAGAAGGACGTTGGTATCAAGAATGTAGTTTTTCACGGTCGAACATTGCAGACTTTACGGCAGCCATTCGCTGGTAATAAAACTGGAGTCGTGTGTGCCGGCGCGGCAACTGGTAATGGCCGGAGTAAAGAAAGTTTGCCAGCATGCCGAACAAGTCAAAATCGACAAAGCGGGGCCGCGCTTCCAGGAGAAAAGGCTTGTCGATCAACATTGCTTCGAAGGGAAGCAGCCCCCTGGCCAATTCCTGGAGAAGTTCTTTCTGCTGCCCGCGCCACTGTTCGAGGCAGCCCAAGCCAAACTTCCGTTCTTTGTGGCGAATGAACCGGAGCCGGTCCGAGGCCGGGACCATTTCCCGGTAGTAAACGTCGTTGAGCTTGAAGGCGGGGCCTTCGATTTCGCTTTCAATGCAGCGCCAGAGGATGGATTGGACGCCTTCCCATTGGCGCGGGAACAAGCCCAGCTTGAATTGGTCGTCCAGGTATTTCGCGATGACTTGCGAACCCTCGCCCACCTCGAACACCACGGCTTTGCCGTCCTTGAGCACGGGAACCTGATAATAGCGTTGCCGGGTCAACCGCCAGACCAGCGAACGGTCCCCATTCGGGACATTCACAATTCTGAAGCGGACGCCCGCGAACTCCAAGATTCGTCTCTGGACAATGCAGAAAGGGCTCCAGGGAAACTGAACTAACTCAATCATCGCGTGGGCGGAAGCTGAGGATTCCAAAACATCGGGGCGAAGCTATGCCACGGTCTCGCGACTGACAAGAGGAAATCACCGCTGAGCATGTGTTGCAACTGCGTTGCGTTCGGGGATTATTCGCTGGTCGAGGGCGGCGAAAAAACTATACTGCGCTCATGCACCACGTTGGCATCGGATACGACGTCCATCGCTTCGCGGAAGGCCGCAAACTTCTCCTGGGCGGCGTGGAGATTCCGCACCCGCGCGGGTTGGACGGACATTCGGACGCAGACGTCGTGCTGCACGCCATTTGCGACGCGGTGCTGGGAGCGCTGGGCGAGGCGGACATTGGCCATTTTTTCCCCAATACCGATGCGCGCTGGCAAGGCGCAGCCAGCCGGATTTTCCTTCAGGAAATCGCGCGTCAAGTCAGCTTGCGGGATGGCCAAGTCGTGAACGTCGATGCCACGATCATCGCTGAGCAACCCAAGGTCGCGCCGTTTGTCCCGGCGATGAAAGAGAATATCGCGCTCGCTTTGGGGATCCATCTGAATCGCGTGGGAATCAAAGCGACCACCAACGAGCATCTGGGGTTTCTTGGACGCGGCGAAGGTATCGCCGCCCTGGCCGTCGCCAGCGTGGAATTCACGAAGTAAACCATGGGGAAAGCGGAAATCGGTTGGAAAGGCCGGACCGAAGAAGGCATAAAACGCGAAGTGTATGCGCGGCACGTGGGCGACCGATGGGAGTTCTTCGTGAGAGAAAAACGCTTCGATCAATGGGAACCGCTGAGAGAACCTCTGCTCCAGGACTGGCTGGAATTGCTCGACGCCGTCGAACGCCGCGTCGCGCGCCGGCTTCTGCGGCCGGAAGAAGTTGGCCGAGTCAAGCAAGCCATTGGGGAGAGATTTCCCGGGACGGACGTGTAAGTTTATGAAATCAAGGCGTTCGCGGATCCCGCTCTGGAGATCTGATTCGATGACCGTGCGGAGCGCATCCTTCAAGCTCTCGGAGCGCGGACAGCCTTGTCCGCGCGCTGCTTGCCTTTGCGGACGACTCGCGGACATGGCTGTCGGCGCTCCTTTGGTTGCGGCTTCACTGCGTTGCGCGGTATCGCCCATTTGCAATCGGCGGCAGGCCGGCGAGTTCCGTCACGCTGGAACCTATTGGGCGCGGAGCAAAATGCAATCCTGCGATACAGCAGAGTACAACTCTGCGCTACGTGGGCCGGAATCACTAGCGACTGGTGAATCCACTGGAGGCCGCGCTCCGATGTTGCGTTTGAAAGCGCGATGAAAACGGCGCCGTTGATTCTCATTTCACCCGGCACGCAACGCCGCGGCGCCGAATTTTTCGATTACTCGCTGAGCCTGTCCGTTGCGTATCCCCGCGCCATTGCTGCGGCGGGCGGGCTTCCCTGGGTGATGGCCTGCACGCTTCCGCCCCCGGCGCTGGTCGAGACGGTGAGGCGCAGCAGCGGAGTGCTCCTCACGGGCGGCGACGACATTCAGCCGAAACTTTATGCGCCCCGCCTATCACGGCGCCTCCAGAAGACGGTCAGCCCGGCCGATCCCGCGCGAGACCTTTCGGAATTGCTCTTGATTCAGGAAGTGTTCCGCCAACGCAAGCCGCTGCTGGCGATTTGCCGGGGGCATCAATTGTTGAACGTGGCGTTCGGCGGCACGTTGATCGTGGACATCCCCAGCCAGAAACCCAAAACCATCGATCACACGCGGACGGATTTGAAAGACCGGATCGTGCATGACGTGGAGCTGAAGCCTGACTCCATGCTGGCGCAGATTTTCGGCAAGTTGACCCTCGGCGTGAACAGCACGCATCATCAAGCCGTCGCGCGCGTGGCGGAACCGTTTCGCCCCTCCGCCGTCAGCTCGGACGGAATTATCGAGGCGCTCGAATTGAATGGAAGCGACCGCCGGCTCCTGCCGTATCTTCTGGCTGTTCAATTTCATCCGGAGCGTTTAATAGATCGCCACCCGGAATTCCTAGGATTATTCCGCAGTTTTGTCGAGGCGTGCGCCTCGCAATCTAAAGCGCCGGTATGAGTGCGAAAGTAATGGTAGTGGATGACGAGGCGGGTATTCGCTCCCTCTTAACCACGGTCTTGAAGCGTGCAAGCCGATCCCAAAACCATCCAACGGTGGGGACGAGCGCTGCGCTGCCGAGAGGGTCAAGAACTGGTCCGATTGTTGGCCGGGCGCCAAGCGGCTCGCAAGCTGACGCCAGAGATCGAAGCCTACGTGCGCGCACGATGGGCTGATCTCAGCCGCGGCGGCACTTATGGGATTAGCCGACGGCTGCTCCAAGAGATCGAGTCGGTTTTCCAGGTGAAGCTTTCTACCGAAACGCTCCGTCCCTTGGTCGGGAAATTAAAGCGCCACAAAGGCCCGGCGCAAACAACCGCAGAAGGTCTCCCACAGACAAGCCAAGAGGCCGCTGCGGGGCAGGAGCTTAGCTCTGAAGAAAAGGAGGGCGCGTGCGGTTCCGCGGGCAGTTCGACGGAGTTGCCGGAAGCTTCCCTGGCTTCGGCGGCCGCAGTCCAGGCACTGGAGTCGGAGCCGCAAACCCTCTGGTGTGATCACGCGGGAGTGCTCCTGTTCGCGCGCGATCCGTGTAAGGAGCAGGGCAGAGCGACCGGTTTATGACATTCAAACATCATTGGTTGCAGTTCACGCCTCGCTCCAACGGCTGTGCGTGGGCTTGTGCGTTAGCCAGATTAGCCAGAACGAGCGCTTGCGGCTGATCCCAATCTGGCTAAACTTTGGCCCATGAGTATCGCAGAACTTCGTAAGCTTCTACCGACAGAGAAGCTCAAGACCGTCGAAGCGCCCCGCGAGACTGAGGCTGAGTTTGCCCCAGGCCGCATTGAGATTCTGGATTGGGAGGATGCGAAGAAGGAGTTGCGCAAGCGCTCGGAATGAAGCTCCGGGTACTTCGTTCGGACTTGGACGATCTTGCACCTGGCAACTATGTCTCTGATTGCCCTAGCCGCATGGATCGGAGGAGTGATCGTTTGGCTCTACAATGGTAACCGGAGGTTGCCGTTGACTGTGCCTCTTATTGGCCTCGCACTCCTGTTTGCGCCCATTGGGTTTTGGAAAACTGCGGGCATAGCCATACTAGCCGCTATCATTTGGATCGCCAACAAGGCGGATATGATTTGAAGAGTACGAGGTTGATAGGGAGACACATCTGTTCAGGCGCTTCGCCAGGTTCAGGATGCTAAAACCGTATCGAAATATCAAATCTCCTCTTGAGCCATGCACTCAAGAATCCTGCAACTCGAGGTCCGGCAGTCCATTCAGGACAAGATGCGCGCTGGCGGCGTGGCCGAACCGGCCATTAACGCCTTCCTCGCAGCCGTTACGAAGGTGGCCGCCGGCGAGCGCGGCCTCATTCCGGAATCGGCCATCGAGCCAGTGCTGGAGCTACCGGCGTTGGAGTCGCTCCCCTCCGATGGGGTCCCGTCCGAGACGTTGTTGAACCAACTAGTCGTGGTAAAGCTCAACGGGGGCCTGGGAACGAGCATGGGGCTGGAGCGCGTCAAGTCCCTCATTGCCGTCAAAGCCGGGCAAACGTTTCTCGACCTCATCGCCAGACAAATTCTACGGCTTCGCTCCCACGCCAGCGCTCCACAACTGGCCTTCTACCTCATGGATAGCTTCAGCACCCAGGCCGACACGCTGGATTACCTGAGAAAATATCCCGCGCTGGCGACGGATGGCGAGATCGACTTTCTCCAAAGTAAGGTGCCCAAGTTGATCAAGGAAACGTTGATCCCTGTGGAGTGGCCAGCTCAGTCTGAACTGGAGTGGTGCCCGCCCGGACACGGCGACCTGTATCCCTCCCTCCTGGGCTGCGGTTTGCTCGAGAGGCTGCTCGCGCGCGGGTTTCGTTTCCTGTTTGTGTCCAACGCCGACAACCTGGGGGCCACGGTGGATCGGCAGCTCTTACAGTACTTTGCTGAGTCGGGCGGGTCGTTCTTGATGGAGGTGGCCCGCCGAACTCCGGCGGATCGGAAGGGAGGTCACCTGGCCAGGCGTCGCAGCGACGGCCGACTGCTGTTGCGCGAAGGAGCACAATGTCCTGCGGCGGATGAACCAGAATTCCAGAATATCGAGCGGCACGGGTTCTTCAACATGAACAACCTATGGATTCGCCTCGACCATCTGAAGGAGGAGTTGGACCGCCGCGGCGGCGTGCTGCCGCTGGCGCTGATCACCAACGAGAAGACGGTGGATCCACGGGATCCCGGCTCGCCGAAGGTGGTTCAGATCGAGAGCGCCATAGGGGCGGGGATCGAATGCTTTGCGCGATCCGGTGCGATCGTAGTGCCACGCAGCCGGTTTGCGCCGGTCAAGACGACCGGCGACCTCCTGGTGCTGCGCTCCGACGCTTGCCGGGTGACGGAGGACTTTCAGTTGGTGCTGGACGAATCGCGGGCTGGGCGACCTCCGATCGTCGAGCTGGAAAGCAAACACTACAAGCTCATTGCGGATTTTGAAGCGGCCTTTGCCGAGGGCGCACCGTCGCTGCTGCGATGCGAGTCGTTGAAAGTCTCCGGCAAGCTGAGTTTCCCTGCGGGCGTCGAGTGCCGTGGGGCGGTGGAGTTTATCAACACCACGGCAAAACCACATGCCGTCAAACCGGGCATTTATAGCAACACACAGGTTGGGTTTTAACCTGCTACTAAGCCGTAAGCATTCAGTGCGATGAAAAGCTCGCCCTCACCCCGGCCTTCTCCCCCAGGGAGAGGGAGTAACTTTTACCGCCCGCGGACTCATCACTGTCTAGTATAACGTTTCCCGGTGCGGGAAAGAGCGGTTCCCTCTCCTGGGGGAGTCGTGTTTTCGAGACTGCTTTTTGTGTTTTGTGAGCCTTTTCGCGGCTAATGAATCATAAGTGAGACTTGCTGACGCGCATCACGCAACACGTGTCACGTTCCTCGCCACCCTTTCGAGTTTTCCCCGCAAAAGGCCGTTGTTGGCGGAGATTCGATACGTGTGGCGGCCCGGCAACGGCTCGCGCCAGAATTCGCCTCCGGCACACTCGATGATCAAACCGCCCGCCGCTATGTCCCACAGACGAATGCCCGATTCCAGGTAAGCGTCGAACCGTCCGCTCGCCACGTAAACCAAAGACAACGCCGCCGCGCCCATGATCCGGATTTTTCGCACCCGGTGAATCAACCGGTGGAAAACGGGCAGCATTTGTTCGAGCGTGTGGCGATACTTCGCGAAGCCGACGGATACGATGGCCTCCCGAAGTTGGGAGCGCCGGCTGACGTGAATGATCCTGCCGTTGAGGCGCGCGGGCTGCCCGCGAATCGCCGTCCAGAGTTCGCCGCAAAATGGGTCCAACACGACGCCAAGCAACGTTTCATATTCGCCGCTGGAGCCCTTGTGTTTTTCGGAACTCAGCCTGAGTCCGCGCGATTGCAAAGCGATGGAAACGCAGGAGTGGGGCACGCCATAGGCAAAATTGACCGTCCCATCAATTGGGTCCACTACCCAGCGGTGTTCGGATTGTTCGTCGCCCAGGACGCCTTCCTCTCCCAGAATCGAGAAACTGGGAAAGGTCCGATGCAGGATGCGTTCGATGGTTTTCTGGCAACGAACGTCGAGCACGAGCTTGATGTCGTGCTGATGCTGAAGAGTGACCTCTTTCTTGGCGTGGCGATGGGTGTGCATCAGGGTGCCCGCCGCGTGAGCGGCTTTCACAGCGCAATCCAGAGCGCGGGATAATTCGTTCGACTTCACGTCGCCGAGCCCAACACAAACCGGAGCCAGCCTTCAAGCCAGAAGTGCGGGGCGCCGCTCCGCAGCAGGGTGTATCCACGAGTTGTCGGTGATTCCTGCGCCCGTAGCGCAGAGTTGCACTCTGCCGTATCGCCGATTTGAAATCGGCTGCGTGTCGGGTCTTCTCAACGCCTCAGGCCACGCCGAGGCCCAGCAGGATTCAATCCTGCGATACAGCAGATTTCAAATCTGCGCTACGGAGCACCGACAACCTGTGATGCGCTGTCCGCAGGGCAGAGACCTGATGGAGAATCCGGATAAGGCTTGAATCCCTCGTCTGTTCGCTTTTCCATGCCGCCCAGATTTATGCAGCTCAGCGCTGAAATTCTGGAGCGATTGCGACGCACGGTCGGCTCCGAAAACGTCCTGACGGCGCAGGAGGATTTGATTCCTTACTCCTTCGACGGCACCGCGGCGATGCAGCAAATGCCCGGTTGCGTGGTCTTCGCGAGTGCCACGGAGGAGGTCGCGGCGGTCCTCAAGCTGGCGAACGAGGCCCGGATTCCCGTAGTCACGCGCGGTTCGGGCACCGGTCTGAGCGGAGGCAGTTTGCCCTGCCCAGGTTGCGTGGTCCTTTGCACGGTCAAGATGAATCGCATTCTCGAATTGGACCGCGCGAATCTCACGATGCTGGTCGAACCGGGCGTGACCACTTTGCAGGTCGCCGATGCCGCGGCTGCGGCCGGGCTTTTCTACCCGCCCGATCCGGGGTCGATGCGCATTTCCACCATCGGCGGCAATGTGGCGGAGAACTCCGGCGGTTTGCGCGGTCTCAAGTATGGGATCACGCGCAATTATGTCATGGGCCTGGAAGTGGTCTTGCCGAACGGCGAAATTCTTTGGACCGGGAACAAATGCGTGAAGGACGTCGCCGGTTACTCGCTGAAGGATCTCTTCATCGGCTCCGAAGGCACGCTCGGCATCATCACGAAGGTGTTGTTGCGCCTGATTCCCAAACCAGCGTCGAAGAAGACGATGGTCGCAACCTTTGCCCAGATGGATCACGCCGCCGAAGCGGTTTCCGCCATCATTGCCGCGCAGATCATCCCATGCACTTTGGAATTCTTAGATCGAAGGACGATTCATTGCGTGGAGGACTACGCGAAAATCGGTCTGCCGCTAGATTGCGAAGCGTTGTTGCTGATGGAAACCGACGGGCACCCGGCCGCGGTCACCGAGGAAGCGGCGCAAATGGAAAAAATCTGCCGCGACAAAGGCGGCCTCGAAGTCCGCGTGGCGAAGGATGAAGCGGAAGCCACCAAACTGGCGAGCGCCCGGCGCACCGCGTTCTCGGCGCTGGCTCGCGTCGCTCCGACCACTATCCTCGAAGACGCCACCGTGCCGCGCAGCGAGCTGGCCAAGATGATCCGCTTTGTCGAGGCCGTGGCGAAAAAATACAACCTGAAGATCGGAACGTTCGGCCACATGGGCGACGGCAATTTGCATCCGACCTTCCTGACCGACGAACGCAATAAGGACGAAATGCACCGCGTCGAAGAAGCCTTCAAAGAAATCTTCGATGAGGCCATTCACCTCGGCGGCACGATCACCGGGGAACACGGCGTGGGTTTGGCGAAGAAAAGCATCCTCCCGAAATTCGCTGGCGACGTGCAGATGCGTGTCCTCCGCGATCTGCGCCGCGTTCTGGACCCGAATGGAGTTTTGAATCCGGGGAAGATGTTTGATTAGCGCCGCACCCCAAGCTAGCTTGATTTTATGAAGACGAGCTTCTCGAACCTTGTGGATGAACTCCGTTCTCGGCCGCGGCAAGAAAAGGAAGATCTCAAGTTCTTGCTCGAACGCGCTCTGATCGAGGAGCGCCGCCAGGAGATTCTTGCGAGCTCCCGTCAGAACCGGGAGGAACTGAAAGCCGGGCAACTTCTGTTCTCGAACAGAATGCGCGAGCTCCGAGCCAGTCTTAAGGGCGAGTAATGGAGATTGCCTTCAGTGCGTCGGGTCTTCTTTTTTGCGGGAAGCCAGAAAGCTGTCTTCACGGATGTCGGGAAGCACGAGGAAGTATATTGATCAAGGCTCAACGTGTCTTTGCCTCCCCAATCCCATCTTAAAAATCTCGACTACTCCGTCGTGCAGCAGTGCATGCACTGCGGACTTTGCTTGCCGGCGTGTCCGACCTACGACGCCACGAAACTCGAACGCAACAGCCCGCGCGGGCGCATTGCCTTGATGCGCGCCATCGCTGACGGCCGCCTTGAGCCCAGCCGCGCTTTCGCCGAGGAAATGTATTTTTGCCTGGGCTGCCTCGCGTGCATGACGGCTTGCCCCGCGGGGGTCAATTACGCCGAGCTTTTCGAGCACGCGCGCGCGGAAGCAGAGGCCAGCGGCGTTCTCGATTCACCGCGGCGCAGTTTGATCCGAAATTTCACCTTGCGCTGGCTGTTCATGGACCTGAACCGGCTGCAATGGGTCGGCCTTGCGCTGCGCCTCTATGAACGGCTCGGTCTGCAAGACCTCGTGCGCCGAAGCGGTCTGTTGAATTTGCTTCCCCGGCGGCTGCGCGAACTCGAGGCGATGACGCCGTCCATTCAACCCCGATTCTCGGCTGACCTGATCGACCCCGTCACGCCGGCACGCGGCAAACGCCGTTACCGGGTGGCTTTGCTGACCGGCTGCGCGCAGGATTTGATCTTTAGCGGCGTCAACCGCGACACCGCGGAAGTGCTGGCGCGCAACGGTTGCGAGGTCGTGACGCCGCCGGAGCAATGGTGTTGCGGCTCGCTCCACGCGCACAACGGCGAATGGGAACTGGCGCAGCAACTGGCCCGCCAGCAAATCGACCAATTTCCTCCGGACAGCTACGACGCAATCCTCTCCAACGCCGCGGGCTGCGGCTCGCACCTGAAACATTACGCGAAACTGCTTCAAGACGACCCGGCTTACCGTGCGCGCGCGGAACGTTGGGACGCCAAGGTGAAAGACATTCACGAATGGCTCGCGCACATCGGGATCGAACCTCCGACGCCCAACGGCCTGACCGAGCAAAGAGTGACGTATCATGAAGCGTGTCATCTTTGCCACGGCCAGAAGATCACGGCGCAGCCGCGTCAGGTTTTGCGCGCCATTCCCAATCTGGAACTGGTGGAACTCCCCGAAAGCGCCTGGTGCTGCGGCAGCGCGGGCATTTACAACCTGATCCAGCCGGAAATGGCCTCTGCACTTCTCGACCGCAAATTAAGCCACATCCGAAGCACCGGCGCCGAAGTGGTCGCGACCGGCAATCCAGGTTGTTTGCTCCAAATCATCAATGGCGCCCGGCGGCAAGGCATCGCCCTGCGCGTGGTTCATCCGATCACGCTGTTGGCGGAAGCGTATCGCCAGAGCGAATGAATTTTGTGACCCGCTTTCACCGTATTTGCGTCTATAGCGGCATGCGAAGTTTGGCCGACTCGGATCCGGCAGTTCGACAATCGCGAGCGATCTGTTTCGTGGTGCGACCCCGCCGAGCCAAGGGGCGGACTGGAAGCCTGTCGTACCTTGCCGCGGGGTTCTTCCTGGCCGCGCTGGTTCAGGCCAATGACCCATTGCCTTTTCCGCAACCGTCATTCCCGTCGATCGCACAGGCCGAGTCAGTCTCTCCAACAAAACCGCCTGCCAAAGAAGAACTAAATCAAGATGAACCCGCCATCCCGAAGAAGCCCTTGCCTGGAAGAACCGAGCGTCTCGCCAGCGTTTTCCGCAAGGATGCCCCGACTTCGATTGAGGACCTCAAGTCGCTGGAGCGCCAGGTCAAGAAGCTCCTGGATCGTGTGTCGCCAGCGGTGGTGGCGGTGCGAATCGGCATGGGCAGCGGCAGCGGCGTCGTCATTTCCGAGGATGGTTTGGTGCTGACGGCGGCGCATGTCGGTGTGCGCCCTGGCCTGGGTGTGAGTTACGTTTTTCCCGACGGCAAAACGACCAAAGGCAAGACGCTCGGCACCAATCACGAGATCGACGCCGGCCTGATGCGAATCACCGACGCGGGTCCCTGGCCGCATGTCGAGATCAGTGATCCCGATCAGGCGCGCCTGGGTGATTGGGTGCTGGCCCTGGGTCATCCGGGCGGATTCGATCCACATCGACCGCTCGTCGTTCGGTTGGGCCGCATCGTTCGGCTGGCGCAAAATGCGCTGCAGACCGATTGCACGTTGATCGCGGGCGATTCCGGCGGGCCTCTGTTCGACATGCACGGCCGAGTGGTCGGCATTCACAGCCGGATCAGCGATTCGACCGCCGCGAACTTCCACGTCCCAATCGCGACATACTCCGAGACATGGGAACGGCTGGCCCGGGGCGAGAATTGGGGTGACGGGCGGCCGCCGACGCAGGCGTGGGTCGGCGCCTGGGGCGTCGATCATCCCGAAGGCTTCCGCGTGGAACTGGTCAATCGCGGTGGCCCCGGTGAAATGGCGGGGTTGAAAGTGGGCGACGTTGTGACGAGCATGAACGGGAAGCCGTTCAAGAATTTCGACGCTTTCTCGAAACAATTGTCTCGGGCAAAAGTCGGCGAGAGAGTGAAGCTCGTGGTCAAACGCGGTGATTCGGAATTGACGGTCGATGTGACGGTTGAAGACCGCCCATCCAGTCTGCGGTAAGGAAGTTGGCCCTGCATGAAACACGAATTGTCTCTGGGATCCTCGGTAGATGGCCGCGTCGCAGGTTGCGAACGCTACTTTTCCCCTCACCCCGGCCCACTCCCTCAGAGAGAATATGTGTTTAGCGTAGCGCAGATTTTCAATCTGCCGTATCGCGGAATTGTATTCCGCCAGGGCTCGACACGTCCGAGCGCTCTCCAATTGGCCGGAGCGCTGCCGATTGCAAATCGGCGGTACAGCGCAGCGCGGTGGAACCGCAACCCAAACGGCGCGCGGCCTTCCAGGCCGCAGCGGTTGCGATCCGAAGTTTGCGTCGGAAGGAATTCGAGCGTCGCGAGTTCATGGAGGTGCTGCGGCCTGGAAGGCCGCGCGCCGAGCAAATCGTCGCGGCCAGCGACGATCTCGGGCGATACTGATAGAGTGCAACTCTGCGCTACGGCGGCAAGCGCGCTAAACACAAGCGGTCGCCCTGCGCCCGAGGGGTTGACTACTAAAGCAAGCGAAGCCCGATCCGGGGTTTCGATTCACGTTCTTCGTGCTTCCCTGCCCTTTCTCCTGTTATCACTGAGCCTGTTTGTGCAAGCGGCCACGGGGCCGAGTCCGCGTGTCCGCCCTCTTACCTTGCCCGAAAGTCGCTTCAAGAGCGGGGCCATGACGCTGCAAGCGTTCGCGCCCGCTGCCGCGGCCGCGCGCGATTCCATCGTGAAGCTTATCCAGAACGAAAAAACCATTTCACTCGGCACGATCATCGACGCCAGCGGTTTGGTCCTCACCAAAGCCAGCGAGATTAAGGACGGCAAGCTGGCCGCCAAATTCTCGGACGGCCGCGAGGTCGAGGCCGCCTTCCTCGGCGTGGACGAAGAAAATGATCTGGCGTTGGTCAAGGTCGAAGCCGGCGGGTTGAAGCCGATCGAATGGGCTTCTGGCGAAGTCGCGGTCGGTCAATGGGCCGTCACGCCAGGAATCGGGATCACGCCCGAAAGCGCGGGCATTATCAGCGTGCCGGTCCGCAAACTCCACAAGCGCGCTTACATCGGCGTGTCCCTGAGCTTTGACACTTCCAAGGCCGTGATCGGGCGCATCACGAATGGGCTCGGCGCGGAAAGAGCCGGATTGAAACCCGGCGACGTCATCGTGACCCTGAACGGTGAACCGGTGAAAGACAGCGAAGAATTGATGGCCGCGCTCCGCCAATTCCGCGAAGGCGAGACAGTCAAACTTCGCGTCCGGCGCGGTGTGGAAGAGTTCGAGACGGACGTGCCCATGATGGCGGAGCCGCCGCCTCTCGTTGGGCTGCAATTGGAATCCGAATCAACCGCCGCGGCCATCCGTTCGGTCACGCCCGGCGGTGGCGCGGAAAGGGCCGGCTTGAGGTCGGGGGACGTTATTCTCAGCCTGAACGACAATCCGGTGGAAGATCGCGCCACGCTGGTCGAAATGCTCCGCCAAATAGCGCCCAGCGATTTTGCGAAACTGCGCGTCAAACGCGAAGAGAAAGAATTCGAGACGCGTGTGAAGATCATGCCCGAATCCCCAGGCCAGCCGCGAAGGCAAGGGCGCGGACGCGGCGGGCTGGATCGTCAGGAGCGGATGAACCGCATGGGCGGTGAACTCAGCCAGCGCGCGGATGGGTTCGATCTCGCCCTTCAACACGACACCGTCTTGCAGCCGTGGCAATGCGGCGGGCCGCTGGTGAATCTCGAAGGCAAAGCGATCGGCCTCAATATCGCCCGCGCCGGCCGCGTGGCTTCCTACGCGCTGCCCGCGGCGCTCGTGAAGCAAATCGTCGAGGCGTGGGTCTCGCCTTGATTGTGATTTGGAAATGGGTGGAACGGGCTACCAGCCCGTTTTCGGCGGCAACTTGCCGCCGAAAAATGCGGCCAACTGGCGGCCCTTGGCCCCATAGGCCATTTCCGAAACACGCTTGAGCTTGGCTTGCCGCGGCGCGCGTTTGGCGTTTGACTCCCGCCATGATCATCGCGGTTCCCAGGGAAATCAAAGAGCAGGAATATCGCGTCGCGTTGCCGCCTTCCGCCGCTTATCAATTGATCAAGCGTGGGCATCGAGTCCTGGTTGAGCGCGGCGCCGGAGCGGGCGCGGGCTTTCCGGACAGCGGTTACGCCCAGGTCGGAGCGGCGATTCTGGACGATTCGGAGGTTCTTTTTGAAGAAGCGGAGTTGATTGTGAAAGTGAAAGAACCCCAGCCGTCCGAATATGCGCGGCTGCGCCCCGGCCAGATGCTTTTCACTTACCTTCACCTCGCCGCGAATCGCGAACTGACCGCGGCAGCGGCGTGCTCCTCGGAGGCGTGCCGGGCGTTCTGCCTGGACGCGTGGTCATTCTCGGCGGCGGAGTGTCGGGTGTGAACGCCGCGCGCATGGCCACGGGCCTGGGCGCCGACGTGACAATCCTGGAAGTCGATTTGGAGCGCATGCGTTTTCTGGATATCACACTCCACACGGCGCACACGCTATTCTCGAACGAGAATCAACTCATGGAATTGCTCCCACACGTGGACCTCTTGATCGGCGCGGTCCTCGTGCCCGGCGCCAAAGCGCCTCGGCTCATCACGCGAGAAATGCTGCGGCGCATGCGCCCCGGCAGTGTGCTGGTTGATATCGCCATCGACCAGGGCGGCTGCGCGGAGACCTCGCGACCCACGACCCACGATCATCCGGTCTTCGCGGAGGAGGGAGTGACCCACTATTGCGTGGCCAACATGCCTGCCGCGTATGCCCGCACCGCCACGCAAGCCCTGACGAACGTGACCTATCGCTACATCGAATTGCTGGCGGACCACGGCCTGGAGGAAGCCTGCCAGAAACAGCCCGCGCTCGCGAACGGCATCAACGTCTTGAATGGCCGGCTGACTTACCGCGCTGTCGCAGATGCGCACGGCCTGCCGTGGACGAGGTTGAACTTTGGCTCTACGTAAGACCACCATGCAGCCCCGTGCAGAAGCGGCATGCTTGGAATCAGTTTCCTGGCTGTTTCAGTAGCGCGTGATGGCCTGAACATCCCCTTCCCTTCACCTTCAACGAGAGAATTCGCCGACAGTGTTCGCACGTTGAACCTGACTAAGCGATTCATTGACCGCAGATTTCGCGGATTGGGAACCTCGAAATCGGCTTCGGTCAGGGAATCGCGGTGCGCGTTACAAACTTGTAATTCTGTAGAAAGGTTCGCGCCAGCCTGGTGTGCGAAGGTGTGCCCAGAAAACGAAACTGAAAACAATTCAAACCTTAACAACGATTGGAATACGCATGAGCACACAGATGAGAAGAATCTTGGGAAGGGTTCCTGCCGTTTGGCGGGCGGGAACATTATCGGTCGCCGTGGCCAGCCTGGCCTTCATCGGGATCACCCAGGCCCAGGACCAAGACGACGCGAAGGGAAAATCCGTTCACCTCGCCGTGAACGACAAACCGATCAACCGGGACGGCAAATTCACGACCAGCTTCGCCCCCGTGGTCAAGAAGGTCGCGCCCGGCGTCGTGAACATCTTCACCGAAACCAACGTGAAGCAGACCGATTACCCGCAGCTTCCGTTTTTGAACGATCAGTTGCGCCGCTTTTTCGGTGACGACTTCGATTCCGGAAACCTGCGCCGAGGCTTCCGCGCGCCCAAGCAACGCGGGATCGGCTCCGGCGTCATCGTGTCGAAGGACGGCTACATTTTGAGCAACAATCACGTCGTGGAAAAAGCCGACGAAATCAAGGTGCGGCTGAATTCCGATGATCGAGAATACACGGCCAAAGTCGTGGGCGCCGATCCGAAATCCGACGTCGCGGTCCTGAAGATCGACGCCAAAGACTTGCCCGTCATTGAACTGGCGGACAGCGACAAAATTGAAGTGGGCGATCTGGTGCTGGCCATCGGAAATCCCTTCGACATCGGCCAGACGGTGACGATGGGAATGATCAGCGCCACCGGACGCGCGGGCCGGGGCGTGGATATTGACTATGCGGATTTCATCCAGACCGACGCAGCGATCAACCCTGGAAATTCCGGCGGCGCACTGGTCGATGCCGAAGGCCGCCTCATCGGCATCAACACTTACATCGTCAGCATGAGCGGCGGCAATCAAGGGATCGGTTTCGCCATTCCCGTCAATCTCGCCCGGACGGTCATGGAAAGCATTATTCAGCATGGCCGCGTGATCCGGGGTTATCTGGGAATTTGGCTTCAAGACTTGAATCCTTCCCTCGCCAACGAATTCGATCTCAAGGACAAGTCCGGCGTGATCATTACCGATGTCATCCCCGGCAGCCCTGCGGAGAAAGCGGGCTTGAAGGTGGAAGACATCGTCACGGAGCTGGACGGCAAACCCGCGAAAGACAGCCGGCACTTGAAATTGCAGGTTGGCGCTCTCGCTCCGGACGCCAGGGCGCGCCTGAAGATTCTGCGCGATGGCAAACCGAAAACTATTGAAGTCACCCTGAAGGAACTTCCTGACTCCGAGCAAACCTCGCGAACGGATCGACGACGCGAGACGCCATCGGATGAGACGCTCCAAGGCGTCACGGTTGGCGACATCACCGCCGCGGCCCGCCGGCAGTGGGGTATCCCGCGCGAGCTGGAAGGCGCATTGGTAATGCAGGTCGCTCCCGATTCCGCCTCCTACGAGGCCGGGCTTCGCCCGGGCGACGTGATCCTGGAACTCAATCGCCAACGCGTGCGCAACGCCGAGGATGCGGTGGCCCTGAGCGAGAAAGCAAAAGATAAAACGACTCTCCTGCGCGTTTGGAGCAGGGGTGGAACACGGTACCTTGTCGTGGACGAGGGCAAGGGCCGGTAACAACGGTCCACTGGGTGCGCCCTCCCGTTTCGCCAAGACTCGGACGGGAGGGCGTTTTGCCGTACGGGTTGGGCGCCTCCGTAGCGCAGAGTTGCACTCTGCCGTATCGCCGATTTGAAATCGGCAGCGCGTCGGTCATTCTCAATGCATCCCGCCCAGCCGACGGCCCGCAGGATGCAATCCTGCGATACGGCAGATTACAAATCTGCGCTACAAGGCGACGACTCGTGGATGCACCGACTCTGCCTACGCCTTCACTTTGAACTTTGAACTTTGAACTTTGAACTCTAAACCTTGAGTCAGAATGCGCGTGCTCGTGGTGGAAGATGACAAGAAGATCGCTTCGTTCGTCGTGAACGGACTGAAGCAAAGCGGCTTCGCGGTCGATCACTGCTCCGAGGGCGAGGAAGGGCTTTTCATGGCGCGAAACACTTCCTACGACGCCGCGATCCTCGACATCATGCTGCCGAAACTCGACGGCTTGAGTCTCCTCCAGACATTGCGGAAGGATAAAGTCCGAGTGCCCGTGATCATACTCAGCGCCAAGGCGTCGGTCGATGACCGCGTCAAAGGCTTGCAAGCCGGCGGCGACGATTACCTGACCAAACCATTTGCCTTCTCCGAATTGCTGGCGCGCGTGCAAGCGCTGATCCGCCGGGCCACCAACACCACCGAGCCCACCCGCCTGGCCGTGGCCGACCTGACGCTGGACTTGCTGTCCCGTGAAGTGACGCGCGCCGGCCAGAAAATCGAGTTGCAGGCGCGCGAGTTTTCCTTGCTGGAATACTTGATGCGCCCACCGGGCCGCGTCGTGACCAAGACCATGATTCTCGAACACGTCTGGGACTACAGCTTCGATCCCCAAACCAACGTGGTCGATGTGCTGGTCCACCGGTTGCGCTCGAAAGTGGACAAAGATTTTCCGAAGAAATTGATCCAGACTCTGCGCGGGGTTGGTTATGTGCTCAAACCTTAGCGAGAACGATTGGGTTGAAAAGGGGAGCGCACGCGCCTCGCGTGCCGATTGCGGCGCCCCGCCGCAATCCTGTCTATGAGATTCAGAAGCCCCGGTTTCCTCCAGCTCGGCCGCACGGTCACGTTCCGGCTGAATCTCTGGTATGCCCTGATCTTCATTCTCAGTTCCTCGCTGCTCTTTCTGGTCTTTTACGTTCTGCTCGTGGTCGGACTGTGGCGCAAGGACCGCGAGGTCATTGATGCACGACTGAAGGAATACGCGGCCATCTACGAGACCGGCGGCTTGGGCAGGTTGAAAAGGTGGGTCGAGAGCCCCCAGGAACGGCAGAAATCATTGTTTGTCCAACTCATCAGTCCCTGGAAAGAACAGCGGCTCCTGGTTGTGCCGCAGGACTGGATTGAGTTCGATCCGAAGATTCTGCAGGTCGGTCCTTATCGCTTGCAGGAAGGTTGGGTTCGAATTCCCCGGGACAAGGAGGAGGAATTGATCATCGGCTCAGCCATCCTGGCAGACGGCTCCACCCTCTGCGTCGGCCGAACCACCGACAACCGCAAAACTCTGCTGCTGCCCTTCCGGCAGATCGCCATCGGCGCCATGTCGATCATCGCGGTGGTGGGTGTCTTTGGAGGCGCGGTGTTTGCCTATCGCGCAATGAAGCCGGTCCGGCAAATCGTGGCGACGGCCCGCTCCATCATCGACACCGGCAATCTCAACGCCCGCGTGCCCGTGCGCCGTTCGGACGACGAATTGGGCGAACTCGCACAACTGTTCAACCGGATGCTCGACAAGAATCAGGCGCTCATCAGAGGCATGCGCGAGTCGCTGGACAACGTCGCCCACGATCTGCGCACTCCCATGTCCCGGCTGCGCGGCATCGCGGAAATGGCGCTGCGCGAAAATCCAAGCCAGGCGACCGCCCAGGAAGCCCTGGCCGATTGCGTGGAGGAATCCGATCGCGTTCTGACCATGCTGAAGACGTTGATGGACGTCGCCGAGGCCGAAGCGGGCGTCATGCAGTTGCATTTGGAGCCCACCGATATTTCCAAACTGATCCGGGACGTGATCGAGCTTTACCAGTACGTGACGGAGGAAAAACGCATCACCGTGACGGCGCGGCTCGCGGAGCCATGCGAGGCGACCGTGGACGCCAGCCGGATGCGGCAAGTGTTCGCCAACCTCCTCGACAACGCGCTCAAATACACGCCCGACGGCGGGAAGGTCGAAATCGAAACGCGGAAAGACGCGACCTCGGTCATCATCCAGTTTCGCGACACGGGCATCGGAATTCCGCCTGAGGAGCAAGGCCGCATTTGGGAGCGTCTCTTCCGCGGGGACAAAAGCCGTTCCCAGCGCGGACTGGGCCTGGGGCTAAGCTTGGTCAGAGCGATTGTCGAAGCCCATCGCGGCAGCGTCGAGGTCAAAAGCGACGTAGGCCGCGGTTCCGAGTTTGTGGTTCTTCTAATTACCCACGGACGACGGCCTGCAGCTTTTGCTTTAGGTGCTCCACCACTTTCTCGTGAACCGGGTTGACCTCGGCGTCCGTCAAGGTTCGCTCCAGATGCCGATAGGTGAAGGCGTAGGCGACGCTTTTCCGGCCTTGCGGGACATGCTCGCCGCGGAAGATATCGAACAACTCGACGACTTCGAGATTTTGCGGTTTGGCTTGCTTGACGGCGGTGAGAATCGATTCGTGAGTCGTTGACTCGGACACGAACATTGCCACGTCCCGCCGAATAGAAGGGAAAGCCGGCAAGGATTTGAACGCTCGGGCCGTGTTTCGCCGAGCCAGGAGCGCATCCAGATTCAACTCGGCCATAAAGACGGCGCCGCGCAAATCGTGGCGCTTTGCGAGCGTTGGCAACAGTTGCCCCATTTCGCCAAGAGGGACCTTCCCGCCCAGACTGATGCCGGCCGATTCCAGGAACAACTCGGTGCGGTCCACGCGCCGAGTATAAGCCGTGCCTCGCAAACCGAACTGTTCGAGAAACTCCTCGATCAAACCTTTCAGATCGTAGATGTCGAATCTTGCCCCGCGTTCGCTCCCGCTCCAGAACAACGCCTCCCGCTGGCCGGTGAGAGCCAGAGCCAGGCGCCGTTCCTCTTTCCTTTTTCCGGCTGAATTCAAGAACACGCGGCCCACTTCAAAAAGAGCGGCGTCGTGGTTCTGGCGGTTTTCGTTGTGCCGCAACGAGTCGATCAGCCCCGGCAGCAAGCTGGGGCGCAGCAGGTTCATGTCGCTGCTGAGCGGATTGGCCAGCCGGACCCACGTCTCGGGTGGGGCGACAGGCCCCGCCGCCGACTCCGAAATCAGTGTCTGGCCCTGCGCTTCATTCAGCCCCAGCCCAGTCAGGACGCGCCGGACTTCGGCGATCTGATCGTGGACCGCGTCGTAAGCGTGGGACCCAATCGCGCTGCGCGGTGGTGTCGAGGGAATCTTGTCGGCGCCATAGAGACGTCCGATTTCCTCGATCAAATCCACTTCGCGTTTCAGATCGACGCGGAAGGATGGAATCTGAAACACGGTGGTGTGCGGCATCCGAACGCCCGTGGTCGGCGCGACCCCCGGCCCGGTGACGATCTCCAGGCCCAGGCGGTGAAGAAATTCCGTTTGCTGATCGCCGAGGATGTCCACTCCAAGCAGCGCGGATGTCCTGGTGTGCCGCAGGGCAATTTGTTTCGGATCCGCCGGTTTCGGGTAGGCGTCCACAACGCCGGAGGCCAGTTCGCCGCCCGCAGATTCCAAGATGAGTTGCGCGGCGCGGCGGCTGGCCCAGTCGCATACCGCAATGTCCGCCCCGCGCTCGAACCGGTAACTGGACTCGCTGCGGAGGGCGAGCGCCTTGCTCGTGCGGCGTATGTTGGCCGGCTTGAAATGAGCGCTCTCGATCAACACGTCTCGGGTGTGATCGTTGATCTCCGTGTTCTGGCCGCCCATAATTCCGGCGAGCGCGATGGCCTTGGCCTCGTCCGCGATGAGCAGCATCTCATGCGTGAGCGTTCTTTCCTGGCCGTCGAGCGTCGTGAATTTCTCTCCTGCAGCCGCGCGACGGATGACGATTGTAGGGCAGGCATCTTGCCTGCCCCCGGACAGGCTGGAAGGCGGTCCGGCTTTGGCGAGCAGATGATAGTCGAACGCGTGAAGCGGCTGGCCGATCTCCAGCATGACGTAGTTGGTGACATCGACCACGTTGTTGATGCTGCGGATGCCGACTTTCTCCAGAGTCTGCCGCAACCAATCCGGGCTGAGGCCAATTTTTGCACCACGCACCACTCTCGCGGTATAGCGGGGACACAACTCCGCATCTTCGATCCGGACCGCAACCAAGTCCTCACATTTCCCCGCGCTGGACGGGCTGGAAGCCAGTCCTACTTTGAGTTCTGGAACCCTCAATGCGTTCCCGGTCAACGCACTGATCTCGCGCGCGATGCCGATCACGCTGTTCAAGTCCGGCCGGTTCGGCGTGATTTCGAGATCATAGACCACGTCACTGGTCGCCCGGCCCAAATACTCGGCGAAAGGCTGCCCCGTTTTCGCGTCCTCGCGCAGGATCAAAATTCCTTCCGATTCCTCCGACAAACCCAGTTCTTTCGGCGAGCACATCATCCCATGCGATTCGACGCCGAGAACCTTACGGACCTTGATGACGAACGGCTCCTTCTCTCCCGGCTTCAGCGGCAGCGCGTGACTCGGCAAAATAAGCGCCACCTTGTCGTCCGGTTTGTGGTTCTGTGCGCCGCAAATGATCTGGCGCTCGCCCTTCCCGTCGTGAACGCGGCAGACGGAAAGCTTGTCCGAGCCTGGAACCTTGTCGCGTGTGATCACCTGGCCCACCACGATTCCCTCGAACTCGCCGCTGAGCTTGTGGACGCCCTCGACTTCGATGCCCAGCATGGTCAAGCGCTCCGCCAGTTCCTCTGCGGACCAGTTGAAATCGACGTACTGCTTGAGCCAATTGAATGTGACTTTCATGTCGGAACGAATTACTTCACCAGATCGGCGATGGGTGCCGCGGCTTTGGGAAAGGCCGAGCCGTAGTCTTCGCCGAGCAAGGCGGCAATCGTCGCGGCAATCTGGCTTTGCGTCGCGGCCGCCGCATGGGTTCGTTCGCCAAGCGCCGGTGTATCCGGGCCGATCGCGGCGATCCAAATCCCTTCGGCCCCGGCGATTTTTTCGCCATGATCCTTCCACTCGCTTGGACCACTGCCTCGACCGTGGTCCGCCGTGATGAGGAAAGTGGTCTTGTCGCGATACTGCGACATCGATTGGACCGTTTCCCAGAGCCGCCGGATGAACTGATCGACCTGGCGCGCGGCGGTGAGGTAATGATCGTACCGGCCCGCGTGCGCCCACTCATCGGTTTCTCCAAAGCCGAGGAACAGCAAGCGCGGCTTTTTGCGTTTGACGTGGTCGAGCGCGGCGTGGAACAGGAACGAATCGAAGATCACCCCTTCCCAAATCTGCGTGGTGTCGCGCATGAGCGCGGCCACGGAATTGGGCACTTGGATGTCCGGGCTTTCAAATCTGGGGTTCCAGGCAGGCCAAATGGGCAGCCGGCTGCGCTCGATGTTGAAAATGTAAGGGAAAACGTCCCACGTGGCGAAGACGGCCGCCTTCCCACGAAAGCCGCGCCGTCCGTGGAGCCACTCGAAGACGGTGACATTGGCATTCAGCCGTTTCGCGTTGCTATCAACGCGCGGGTCGGCCAATCCGGTGAGAACTTCGTTGTAGCCCGGATACGAGAATTTCCGGTCGTTCGTGATGTTAACCACGCTGCCCTTCTTCTGATTGCCGAGCAGTTGGCCGCGCTTCGCGATCTCCGTCCAGAAGAACGGAAGCAACACCTCGCGACGGGCTTCTGGCGTCTCGCGCCAGAATTCCCGTTGGAGCGCGTTGGTATTCTTCACGCCGCCGTTTTTGGCGTCCATCAGCAGTTCCTCGGCCCCGCCGAAGACCTCCTGCCACCGCAACCCGTCGCTCATGATGAGGAAGACGTTTTGGGTCTTTCGTTCGGAGCCTTTTATTGGGGCCAGGAGAACAGAGGCCAGGATCGGGACATACATGGCAGTCCATCTGATCCAGAGGCTGAACTTTCTGAGTGAACTCATAACGCTTTGGCCAGTGGCAGAATCTCCTCGAAATGGGTGTCCCTGTGCTCCACTCCCACGTTGTGATGGGCGGCACATGCCGCCACAAGAATGTCGATCGCCGGAATGGTCTTGCCCTTCTCGCGACAACGCGCTGCCAGGCGTCGCGCCAAATCCCAGACCTCATCCGAAGTCTCCAGACGGTGCGCGATCGTCTCCATTTCCTGAAGCTTTCGCTTTTCCGCCTGACCGCGCGCACCGTTCCAGAGTTCGAGGAGGACGATGTCGCACCAGGCGGCATCATCAGAAAGAATCAGCGCCTCCACTCGCTCCCCAACCTCACTCAGGCCCGGACGCAAGTATTCCACCCAAGCAGAAGTATCGATGAGCTTCACGGTTTTTGCTCCCATTTCGCGTCCTCCCGCATGACTTTGAGGTCATCCTGGGTCATGAAATGGACAAACGTTCCCTTCAGCCGGGCGTTGAGGTCCCGCAACCTCTGCAACCGGTTGAACTGTTCCAGCGCGCGGACCACCGCATCGCGTTTGGTCTTCGCGTTGGTTCGCTTGATAGTTTCCTTGAGCAGCAAGTCTGGAATATCAATCGTCGTTTTCATGCTTCCAGAATATGGGCCTCCGTAATCCAGTCAAACCCTCAGTCGGAATCCTCAGAACTGTCTCAGGAACCTCACATCATTCTCATAAAAGAGCCGGATATCGTTGACGCCATAGCGGATCATGGCAACGCGTTCGATGCCGAAGCCAAAGGCCCAGCCGCTCCAGATTTCCGGATCGTAGCCGACGTTCTCGAACACTTGCGGATGCACCATGCCGCAGCCGGCGATCTCCAGCCATTCCTTGCCCATCTTGCGGGTCAACGAACTGGAAAAGTCGATTTCATAGCTCGGCTCCGTGTAAGAAAAGTAATGCGGACGAAACCGAAGTTTGACTTCATCCCCCAGCAGTTCCTTGAACACGTATTCCACCGTGCCTTTGAGATCGCCCACCGTCACGCCTTTGTCCACGTAGAGACCTTCGATTTGCTGGAAGGTCGGGTTGTGCGTCGCGTCTGCGTTGTCGCGGCGATAGACGCGTCCCGGCGCGACGATGCGGATGGGCGGCGGCTGCTTCTCCATGACGCGGATCTGCACCGAGGAAGTGTGGGTGCGGAGGAGAAACGTCTGAGGATCGCCCTCACCCCGGCCCTCTCCTCCTGGAGAGGGAGAACCCTTTGTTGCCGCCCCGAGATAAAACGTATCCTGCGTGTCGCGCGCCGGATGGTCCGACGGCGTGTTCAGCGCATCGAAACAATACCATTCGTTCTCAACCTCCGGACCATCGGCGACCACAAAACCGATTCTCCGGAAAATCCGGACGATGTCTTCGGTCGTCTGCGTGAGCGGATGGAGCTTGCCCAGGAGCCGCCGGCGGCCCGGAAGCGTGAAATCAGTCGGTTCCTTCGGCAGTGCGGCCTTGAGTTCGAGTTCGGATTTTCGCTCGACGAGAGCGGCTTCGAGTTCGGTTTTGGCCTGGTTGACCAATTTGCCAGCGATGGGTTTTTCATCCTTGGGCAGGGAACCGAGCTGTTTCATCAGCGCCGTGAACCTGCCGTGGGTTCCGAGGTAGCTAACTCGCGCCTGTTCCAGTGCGGCTAAGTCCGAAGCAGCCTCAAGCGCCTCAAGAGCCGCCTTTTTCACCGACTCGATCTCTGCATGGAACGTCATAAATTACGTTTTGCGTCTTACCGCCGCACCAAAGAAAAACGGGCGGCCAGTTTCCGGGTCGCCCGTTTCGCTTTAAGCTGGACGCTGCCTCAGGCTTTGGCCGTTTTCGCCTTCAGAGCGTTTTGGGCGACCTGGACCAATTCGGTAAACGCGACGCTGTCCCGCGCCGCGATGTCCGCCAGAACCTTGCGATCCAGGGCGACTTTGGCGGCTTTCAAGCCTTCCATGAACCGGCTGTAAGTCAGGCCTGCGGCGCGCGCGGCGGCGTTGATCCGGACCTGCCAGAGCGCGCGGAAATTCCGCTTTTTCGTCTTCCGGTCGCGAAAGGCGTATTGCCGGCCGTGGTCCAGCGCGTCGGCGGCGTAGCGGTAAAGTTTGGAGCGGCGCATCCGAAAGCCTTTGGCGGCTTGCAGCGTGCGTTTGCGGCGCTTTCGGGAAGCAGGGGCGTTGGTGACGCGCATGGTTTGGTTAAAAAAGTTAAATAGGTTGAATCGTTAAAAGGCGGGGCAGTCGCTTCAGTGGCTGAAGGGGAGATTCTGGGTGATGCGATAGGCATCGGTCGGATCCACGACCACGGCTGTGCCGAGCGAGCGGCGGCGCTTGGGATTCTTGGTGGCGAGCAAGTGGCGCTTGCCGCCGCGCATGCGCAAGACTTTTCCCCGGGCCGAAATCTTAAATCGTTTCGTCACGGACTTTCGTGTTTTGACACCTTTAGGGCGACGCATAATTCGTTCTTTCTCTCAAAAAGAACGCGCAATATAGATATCCAGCCAGCCGGAAGCAAGAGGTAATTTGGAGTCTTTTCCCGCGTGACCCGTGGATGTTTTCGTGACATTTTCCCACGCGTGACAACCACAGAAGCGATCCAGTTGCTTGAGGATTTTCGCCAGGGAAAAACCAGCCGGGAAAAGGTGCTCCACGCTTTCCAGGCCGCGCCTCTCGCTGACCTGGGATTCGCGCATGTCGATACGCACCGCGCGCTCCGGAAAGGATTTCCCGAGGTGATTTTCGGCGCCGGAAAAACCTCCGACCAAATCGTCGCCATCGCCCGCAGAATCTGGAAACAGGAGGAACGTCTGCTGATTACGCGCGTCACGGCGGCGCAGGCGCAAGCGATTTCCAAACACATCAAAGGGGCTGTTTATCACGAGCAAGCCCGTTGCGTCACGCTCGAGAAAAGGCCCTTGCCGAAGCGGCCCGGAGTCATCGCGGTCCTTTGCGCCGGGACGAGCGATTTGCCGGTCGCCGAAGAAGCGGCGGTCACGGCTGACCTCATGGGCAACCAGGTCCGGCGAATCTACGACGTCGGCATCTCCGGGCTGCACCGTCTGCTCGCGCGCCTCGAAGGCTTGCTGAGCGCCAACGTGCTCGTGGTGGTCGCGGGCATGGAAGGCGCGCTGCCGAGCGTGGTGGCCGGGTTGGTCCGCCGGCCTGTCATCGCGGTTCCAACGAGCGTGGGCTACGGGGCGAATTTTGGCGGGCTGGCCGCCTTGCTCGGGATGCTCAACAGTTGCGGCACGGGAGTCACCGTTGTAAATATCGACAACGGATTCGGCGCCGGCTACACGGCCAGCCAGATTAACGCTTTGGCCGCCGAAGGAAATGCGCCCGAGACAACAACGGAGAGCAAACGGCGGGATTGAATCCCATGAAAACGCTTTATTTGGACACTTTCAGCGGCATCAGCGGCGACATGTTCCTCGGCGCAATGATCGATCTCGGCATCGATTTCCATCGGCTCAAAGACGAGCTGGCCAAACTGGGGATTCACGAATACCACCTCCACGCCACACGGAAATTGAAATCGAATATCCAGGGAGTGAAATTCGACGTTCATGTGTCCGAGCACCACGACAAGGAAGGCGAGGACCGTGATCATCACCATCACGACGATCACGGGCATTCACATCATCACGACCACGATCATGAGGATCATGATCATCACACGCACCCGCACATGCACGGGCATGCGAGCCATCATGGACACGATCCTGAGCATCACGAAGAGCACGAACACAGCCGTGGCTTCAGCGACATCAAGGACTTGATCCAGCGGAGCAGTCTGTCGCCCTGGGTGAAGGAACGATCGCTATCGATTTTCCAGCGCATCGCCGTGGCCGAAGGAAAAATCCACGGGCAGCCGCTGGAAAAGGTGCATTTCCACGAAGTGGGCGCCGTTGATTCCATCGTGGATATTGTCGGGGCCTGCATTGCGCTGGAGATGCTCGGCAAGCCGCGCGTGGCCGCGGCTCCGGCGGTCGATGGCACAGGTTGGGTCCATTGCGCGCATGGCCGCTTTCCTATTCCCACTTTGGCGACCCTGGAGATTTTGGGCGCGCGGGGCGTCGCGGTGAGTCAATGCGAGGAACCGCACGAACTGATTACTCCGACCGGCGCCGCTCTGCTGGCCGAATTCGCCGAGAGCTTTGGCTCCATGCAAGGCTTGGTGGCCGAGAAAGTCGGGTATGGCCTGGGAACCCGCGACAACAAAACGCGCCCGAATGTCCTCCGCGTGGTGCTGGGAGAGGCCGCGACTTCTCCCACGCGTTCGTCCGGAGGCGTGCCTGGCGCCAAGAATGATTGGGAGACGGACACGATTGCCGTGCTGGAAACCAATCTCGACGACTGTCATCCCGAAATCCTGGGCCACTTCATGGAGCGCGCCCTGGCCGCGGGCGCGCTGGACATTTTCCATACACCCATTCAGATGAAAAAGAACCGCCCCGGTGTGCTGCTCACCGTGCTGTGTTCGGCAGAACGCGCCGATGAATTTGCCGAAATGCTGCTTCGCGAAACCAGCGCATTCGGGGTGCGCCGCGCTTTGGCTGAACGCAGAAAACTGCCGCGCGAAATCACGCAAGTGAAAACGCCCTTCGGCGACGTTACGGTAAAATTGGGCAAACTCAACGGCATCACCATTCACGCCACGCCTGAATTTGAGTCCTGCAAAAAGCTCGCGGCGGAAGCCAAAGTCACCGTGAAAGCGATTTACGAAGCCGCCAATCAGGCGCTCAAGTCCGATGCGCCGCCCGCGCGGCGCTCCAAGAAGCGTTCCTAAGCCGTAACTATTGCAGTGCGATGAAAGGCTCGCCCTCACCCCGGCCCTCTCCCCCAGGCCCCCAGGAAGAGGGAGTAACTTTTGCACACCGGTGGACTCATCACTGTTTAGCGAGCGTTTCCCAGTGCGGGGAAGAGCGGTTGCCTCTCCTAGGGGGGGGTAGGGTGAGGGCGAGCCACCTTTTCAATGAATAGATACGGCCAAGTGAATCCGACTTTATGATTGACCCAGAACTACTCAAAATCATGTGCTGCCCGGAAACCCATCAGCCCATCGAACTGGCAGAGCCGGCGCTCATCAACGGGCTCAACGAAAAGATCCGCGCCGGCCAGCTTAGGAATCGCGCAGGAGAACCGGTCCAGGAGCGCATCGATGGCGGGCTGATTCGCGCCGACAAGAAGTTCCTCTATCCGATCCGCCAGGACATCCCCATCATGCTGATCGATGAAGCGATTCCCTTGACGGCGTAGATTCGAATTCGACGCCGCCAATAAACACGCGCTTCACCTCGAACGCCTGGCTTAAAACCAAGACATCCGCGCGTTTGCCAGCTTCGAGGCTTCCTATTTCCCGATCCATGCCCACCCGTTCCGCCGGTGTCAAACTCGCCATGCGGACGGCCTCATGAATCTGGGCGCTTGTCATTTGCGTCATGTTCCGCACCATCGTGTCCAGGCCAACGACGGAACTGGCCAGCCCGCTGCCCGGAATGAACCCCACCTTGCCGTCGCTCCTGAACCATTCCCCATCTTCCTTCGGACCGAATCGATAATCGCCCGGAGGCATGTCCAGGGATCGATTCGCGTCCGTCACCAGGCAAAGCCGGGCCGGTCCTTTCATGACGAAGGCAAACTCCAGAAGTTCCGGCGCCAGATGGCACCCATCCGCGATGACCTCAGTGCTCATTTCGTCGTGCATGAGGACGAACTGTTCCATGCTCCCTTGCGACGGCGTCCCAAACCGCGCTCGGATGCTCGGCACCGAACTCATCGCGCACCAAAAATGGTCCACGTGCCGCATGCCAGCTTCAAACGCCCTTTTCATCTCAGTCCAACTTGCATCGGAATGCCCGCAGGTGACCAGATACCCGCGCCGGCTGGCTTCGCGATAAAAGGCCTCCGCCCCCGGCAACTCAGCGGCGCAAGTGGCGACGCGAATGATGTCCAAGTCGAACGCGCGCCGGTATTCGTCCGGGTCCGGGTCCCGGCGGCCGCTTCGCAAATGGCAGCCCACCTTTTCTTCGGCAAAGTACGGCCCGTAAAAGTGGATGCCGCCAATACGCGCGCCGTTGATCTTGAGATTGGTCGTTTGGACAGCCTGGCAACTGCGCAGCATGGCCAGGATCTGCTCCGGCGACCCGGTTGTGGTCGTTGGGAAAATCGTCGTCGTTCCGTGCCGGGCGTGCGCGCGGGCGGCCTGCGCCACCGCCTCTTCCGTTCCGTCCATGAAGTCCGCATCGGCGCCTCCGTGAACGTGGATATCGACGAAGCCCGGACTGATGAACCCGTTTCCGGCATCTACGATTTTCGCTCCGACAGGAATGTCCGTTGAACCGCGCTCTCCAACTGCGGCGATGCGCCCGTCCTGGCAGACTACGATGCCTTCGTGGACCACTCGGTCCGGCAAAATCACCGCTCCATTCTGAATGACTAAACACAGGTTAGATTTCATGTCGTCTTTGATAAGGCGTATCTATTCATTGAAAATGTGAATCGCCCTCACCCTCACCCCGGCCCTCTCCCTGGGGGAGAGGGCCGGGGTGAGGGCCTTTCATCGCACTGAATAGTTACTGACAGGCTGTTCGCGGTTGCACGCTTCAACGCTCATGACGCTGGCCCGACTTCAACTTCATATCCCTGCCGCAAAACATCCCGGTCAGCCACCCACTGCCGTGTATTTTCTTATCCCACGGCTCCAGACCACGCGCGCCAGGACATAGAAGGCCGCCACCCAAAAAGTTTGAATGAGCAGTCCTTGCCACAACGAAGCGCCCGCCACCCGCCCCAAAAAAATGCTCACCGGAAAGAAAAGCTGGTAGGGAAACGGCGTGTAATTCAGCGCCTGCGCGAGCACGGGCGGCAGAATATCGAGCGGGAACAAATGTCCGCCCGCGATGTACTCGAACGCAAACAAGATGAAAATGAACGTGGACACCTCCAGAACCCAGAACGCCAGCAGCGCCATCGTGAACGACATGAAAAACTGGAGCAACCCCGTCAGAGCCGTCGCCACCACAAAAATCCCGAACGTCGCCAGATCGGCCGGCCAGACCAGATACTCTCGTTGCAGAAGGACGAACAAACCCACCGGCGCCAGAGCCACCAGCGTGTAAATCATCCGCCCGGCCAGGAACAGGCACAGCCGGTATCTCAAGTAGTCGATGGGTTTGATGAGGAAGTGATTGATGTTGCCGTCCCGAATGTCCGCCGCGATCTGCCAGTCGTCCTCGTTCACCCCGGTCAGCATGTCCACCAACGTCACGAGCAGATAATACGACACCATGGACGCGTACGTGTACCCGGCCACTCCGTCGGCAGAGTCCCGGCTCGCATAGACCGCTTTCCAAAGGGAGATGGTCGCCATCAACGGAATCAGGCCGAATACGCTGCGAAACAGAAAATTGATCCGGTACACGAGCGTGTTCTGAATTCCGATGTTGAGGACATGCCAGTATTTGCGCACGGCAAAGCGATTCTCAAATTTCAAATTTCAAATTTCAAATTTAATCAGTAGAAGACCCGCGTGAAAAAGAAGCCCGCTCCCGTCCCGGAACAAATGATGTCGCCCGCCCTGCGCCGGTACCTCTACTTTTCCGCCGCTTGCACCGGCGCGGCGATCATGATCATCGAGATTCTGGGCGCCAAGATGCTCGCGCCGTTCTTCGGCACGTCGCACTTTGTGTGGACGGCGCAAATCGCCGTGACTTTGCTGGCCCTGGCGACGGGTTATTACACCGGCGGACGGTTAGTGGACCGGAATCCGAAACTGAGCCGAATCTACGCTTGCGTGTTGCTCGCCGCCATCTACCTGGGACTCACCATCGTGGTCGTGGAGCCGGTTTCTTACTGGTGCTTGAAATTCAAGCTGGCGCTGGGCTCGTTGATCGCGGCGCTGTTTCTTTTCTTCGTCCCCCTCGCGTTGCTCGCGATGGTCGGGCCGTTTCTCGTCCGCGTGCTGACGGTCTCGGTGGAGAACGTCGGGGGCATCATCGGACGCCTCACGGCCATCAGCACGTTGGGAAGCCTCGTCGGCACGGTGCTCATCGGCTATGTGCTCGTGCCATTCCTTCCCAACTCCAAGACGATGTATTGCACCTCTGGATTGCTCATGGCCATTGTGGCTGCTTATTTCTTTTTGTGGGAGACGGCGAAAGGCGCCGCGCCGGCGGCGACAGTTGGAATCGCGCTGGGTTTGATGCTGGGCTATGGCGGGACGACCAAGGAAGGGCTCGTCCACACGTCCACGACGGACGAACTCTATCGCGCCAACTCCAATTTCGGTCTCCTGCAAGTGACCCAGGACAAGGACGGCTCCAGGCGCGATTATTTCAATGACTACCTGGTCCAAAACATCTACGACCCGGTTCAAAAGAAGAGTCTGGCCCTCTTCACCTACGCGCTACACCAGTTGTCCCACGCCTACACGCCGCGCCTCGAGCGCGCGCTCTGTATTGGACTCGGCGTGGGAATCGTTCCCATGCAGTTTGCGCGCGACGGAATCAAGGTGGACGTCGTCGAAATCAATCCCGGCGTCGTGGCCGTGGCCACGAACCACTTCGACTGCGAGATTGAGAGGCTGAATCTATTCATTGGCGACGGGCGCCATTTCATCAACGAAACGAAGGAAAAGTACGACACCATTGTCCTGGACGCGTTCCTGGGCGATTCCTCGCCGTCGCATCTTATGACGACCAACGCGTTTGGAGCGATGCGGCGCATCCTCAAAGAGAACGGCACGCTGGTCATTAACAGCTTCGGATCGTTCGAGGCCGGCCGGGATTACTTCACGGCGTCGCTGGAGAAAACCCTGCGCCGTGTCTTCAAATCCGTGCGGGCCCACTCGGAGGGCAGCGGCGGCACGGTGAACGTTTTCTTTGTCGCTTCGGATCAGCCGGATCTTCGCCCGCTCCAGGAGCCGGATTTCCAGACCGTTCACCCGTCTGTCCGCCAGCGCGCGCGAGGCGCCTACACGTCCTCCCGAACTTCCGATCCGGCGCACGGCATCGTCCTCACCGACAATTACAATCCCATTGAGTTCTACGATGCCGCCACTCGCGAAGAACACCGCCGAAGTCTGGCGCTTTACATGCCTCTGCACTCGCGCTCGCGCTAAGCCGTGTCTATTCATTGAAAAGGTGACTCGCCCTCACCCTAACCCTCTCCCCCAGGAGAGGGAACCGGTATTCCCGCACCTCGAAACGGTCACTGAACAGGGATGAGTCCGCGGGCGGTAAAAGTTACCCCCTCTCACTGGGGGAGAGGGCCGGGGTGAGGGCGAGCCTTTCATCGCTCTGAATACTTACGGCTAAGAGCATGTCCAAAAATTTTGCCAGGACCCTTTGGAATTTCGGAAAGGCTCTAAGGCGGGCGCGAAGGCCAACCACGAATGCACGCCAATCCACGCGAATCGGAAGCCTCCACTGAGTTCCAGCCGAGTTCCACCCGTTTTATTCGCGTGAATTCGCGTGCATTTTGCGGTTGCCTGGCACTTTATGGTTCGCTCCTGCTATGACCTTTGCCTCTCGAAAGGATGCGGGTGAGAAACTTGGACGCGCCCTGGCGGCGCGCCAGGTTCACGCGGATGTTATTCTGGGTTTGCCGCGCGGAGGCGTTCTGGTCGCGGCGGAGGTTGCGCGCATCTTGAAACGGCCCCTGGACGTGCTTGTCGTCCGGAAAATCGGCCATCCGCGCTTTCGCGAGTTTGCCGTCGGCGCCCTGGCCGAAGCCGAGACCGTCGTGCTGGATCAGGAGGTTGCGGAACGTACCTCAGCGGCCCGTGAGGAACTGGACGAGATCATCGTGGAGGAAACGGCCCGATTGAAGGATTACCTCAGGAAATTTGAACACGGAAAACGGAGTCCCCTCGCCGGCAAGACGGTGGTGTTGGTCGATGACGGCCTCGCCACGGGAGCGACGATCGAAGCGGCAGTCCGATCCGCGAAAAAGCAGGGAGCCAGGAGGATCACGGTGGCTGTGCCCGTGGCCTCGACCCAGGGCATGTCCCGACTGGCCCCTGTGAGCGACGACGCCGTCGCTTTGCTCATCGATCCCGATTTTCAGGCGGTCGGCCAATACTATGGGAATTTTCCACAGACGACCGACGAGGAAGTGCTGCGTGCATTAGAGCGGGGGGCATCTTAACATTTGCCTGGTAGAGGGGAGCTGCCTGCGCCAACAGGCCAGGATCTGTTCCCGAGAACACCGAGTGGCTCGGTCGCAAGTTTGCGACTCGACGAAGTCCTGCACTCCGCCAACGTGCTTCTGACTTCCTCGGACCTGACCCGCATCAAAGTCATTCGGACCGATCCTGCTGCCAAGCAAGCCAGGGAAATCACTGTGAGTCTCTTTGACCCGGCCCAAAGCCTATGGCTCCGGGACTCGTTTTCTTGCTTGTGCCAACCCAGCGTTGAAACGCTGGGCTATTATCCTCTGTCCCTCCGGGACAACGACAACACGTTTTCGCTGGACAACACCGCGCCGCAGAGGCCTGTCGAGCAAAGTTTTGCACCTTATCTAAGCGCCATTCGGATCAGTCTAGCTCGCTCCAGAGAAAGGCGAAGCTATCCACTGAACACTGAAAACTGAATACTGATTACTGATCACGGATTCCTGATCACCGAATCCCGGCTTTCAAAAGCGTCTCCGCCTTCGTCTCTCGCCCTTGCAGCCGCCAGAGCGCATCTCGCGTGCGCAAAGCCAGCCAGCCCAGAAACGCCGGGACCGGACCCACCGTCTGCCCCATGGTGGCGCGGATTTGGGAGGCATACTCCGGCTTGAGGTGTCGCATCATATCGTACTTCACCCAGGACCGGGCCGCGAAGAGGCATGCGAGCTTTCGGCCGCGCAGCCAGTGGTTCACGCTGGTCTCCTCGATCCAGGGCAGGATCATTTGCATGACTCGCCATTCGTCGAGCACCCAGGACTGAAGGTTATGGATGTTCGCGCTGGTGGCGTTGAACGGATGGAGGCGATACTGGCAGAGGTATTCGGGCACTTCGACGATTTGCTGGCATTGCGCAGCCCATTCCGCCAGAAACAAACAATCCGCAATCTGCGGCAACTCGCGGAATTCGCACACGGGCGGCCGATAATCCGTTTTGAAAAGGACCCCTGGCAGCAGCACGGTGGTCAACTCCGCTTGCAGGCCCAAAAAGGCAGATTTGCGCACCGCGCGGGCACGCCCGTCGGGCCGGCGCGTGAGGGGGCCAATCACGCCGCCGCCGAGGTCAATATCTTCGTGAAAACTGTAAGCCATCGAATGTGCCGGAGCGTCAGACAGTCCGGCCAGCAGTTTCTCGTAAAACGTCGGCCTCACCAGGTCATCCGCCATGAGCAAATGCAGCACCTGGGTTTCGGCGGCGAACTTCAGCCCGTAATTCAGGTTCGCCAGCAACCCGATGTTTCGCTCGTGTTGCCGCCATTCGCACTTCAGGGTGGAGAAGTTTTGGACAATGTTCTGCGTCTGATCGGTCGAACAGTTGTCGAGCACGATGACGCGGTCGGGGCGGCAGGTCTGCGCGGCGAGGCACTGGAGCGTCGCCGACAGATAGCGTTCACCGTTATAAACCGGGATGACCGTGGTCAGCATTTTCGGCGCGGCAGGGGCAGTCGTTAAAGCTTTCCAGGGTTGAATCGCTAAATCGGCTCGTTAACAATTACAGAGGCCAACAAAGGGAACAAAGGGTTGCAACCACAATCCTTCAGCCGTGTCTATTCATTGAAAAGGTCAATCGCCCTCACCCTCACCTCTCCCCCAGGAGAGGGAACCGCCCTTTCCCGCTCTGGCAAACGGTCCCTAAACAGTGATGAGTCCACGGGCGTGCAAAAGACACTCCCCTCTCCCTGGGGGAGATGGCCGGGGTGAGGGCAAGCTTTTCATCGCACTGAATAGTTACGGCTCAGGCTTTTGGGGTTTGGGCAAAACTTTCCGGCGGCCAACTTTGAACTTGAAACCGTGAACCTTGAACTTTGGATCTCTCAACGGTTCGACTTCCCCGTCTTCAGTGCACGCGCCTGAGAAACGCCTCCGGCCAATAGGTCAGGTTCCGTTGGAGCGAACTTTCATTGAACAGCCAGTGCGGCTGCTCGATGACAAATTCCGGGTGGCGCTCCGCAAAGGTTCGCGCCGCCGTGACCGGATTGTCCCGCCGCCACTCCGGGTCACCGCGCGGCAGGTCGTGCAAATCTTTCATGATCCCGTCCGTGGCGACGATGTAGCTCCCGGCGGGCACAAGCGAATGGTACGCTTCGAGTTCGTTCAACACGTGTTCTTCCGAGTGACAGGAGTCTAGCAGCACGAGGACCTTTTCTCCGGAGGCAATCCTGGACTTCACCTGGGCCACAAGCGCCGGATCGGTTGAACTTCCTTCCATGAGCGAGATGAACGGGGCGAGCGGGTGGTGTTCGATCGCTTTGCGGTTGTTCGGGCGAATCTCAATGTCGATGCCAATGACCCGGCCCTTGCCGAGCGCTTTGCAGAGGGACGCGTAAAAAATCAGCGACCCGCCATGCGCTACGCCAGTCTCCACAATGACGTCCGGTTGCAGCGTGAAGATCACTTCCTGAATGCGCAGCACGTCTTCGGGCAATTGGATCAACGGACGGCCCAGCCAGGTGAAGGTGTAGGAGTATTTCTGGTCCCAGCCCACTTTCAGCCAGAGTTCGGAGAGCCACTCGAAACCCTCCCGCGAATAAAGCGGCGCTTGTGCGCATCCGGAATCTGTCTGCCGCTCAATCGTGCGCTGCTCCGTGTCGATGATCATTTTCATGGCTTCAAAATAGGTGGAACGGGCTACCAGCCCGTTTGGAGTGGCAACTTTGACGTAGCGCAGAATTGCATTCTGCTGTTTCGCAGATTTGCAATCTGCAGCGTGTCGGCAAATCCGGAGCGCTTGGGCGAGTCCGGCGCCCAGCCGACTGCAAGTCGGCGATACGGCAGATTACAAATCTGCGCTACGGTTGCCTTAGCAAGCCCGTGGCCTGTTCCGCCAAGTAAGGATTCTTCGAACACACTCAAAGGCTGAGGAGAGTATGGCGGAAACCTCGGGCTGCCAAGTGACCTTTGATTTCGTCCAGATAGTTCGGGTTGACGACCAGGATCACCGGAACAGCCGGCACGCGCGCGTCCTCCGGGGAGACCACCGGGATCGACGTGCCCGGAATCACACCGCCTTGCTTGGCGGGATTGGAGTCCACGACGAAGTCCGGCGGGCGCATCGTGATTTGATTCACCAGCGCGACGCCCTTGGCCCCCGCGCCCCAGACGGCCCAGCCCTCGTCAGCGCCAGCCGCGAGCAATCGTTCCTCGAGTTTGCGCCCCGTGTTCGTGACCTCGCGAGAGAACAAGTCCAGGCTGTAGCTCTCGCGAATTCCCGGGGCAGTGGAGCTCGGCAGCCCGGTGGCGGCCACTTTCAATTCGAGAAGCTGGTACTGTTCTCCAAACACGAGCGAATGGCGCAGGACTCGGAAACCCGCCGTCTCAGCCAGAAAAGCCAGCGTGGGCATGCTGAAGTAATTGCAGTGTTCGCCAAACACATCCCAGAAGCACCCCTGGCGGACGATCCATTCGAAGCTCGGTGTTTCCAGAACCACGACGGGATCACCCGCCGCGCGCGCCAGGGAATGCAACTCACTCAGAAAGGCGCCAATGTTCGGGACGTGCTCGATCACGTGCCGGCAGATCAACGCCCCGAACGATCCGTTCACGTTGGCGGGCGTCGCATATTGCCGATGGAACTCCACGTTCGCCTCACGCAACGGGCCTTCGTAAGTCGTGTCGAAGCCGGCGCCTTGGGCCGGGGCCGCGGCGCAGATCAACCGGAGAAAATCGCCTTTGCCGCAGCCGATCTCCAGGATTCGCCCGCCGCGCAAGTTGTGGCGCGCGATCAGACTTTGCGCCAGCGCGTCCAGGTGTTGCTGAAACGCCGGCGAAAAGCATTGCCGGTTTTCGTAGCGTTCGTCGTAAGGAATCGCGTTCGGGTCAAATTCCGAATTGAACACCAAACCGCAATTCGCGCATTGGACCAACGCGATGTCGCGCCGAGGGACACGGCTCGCTTCGTCAGCCGAGCGGAATCGGTAGTTCAGGACAACCGGCTGGTTGGGCAGACGGAACGCGAGCGACACTCTGGTGTCCCCGCACCCGCAACATGGAATCCGCGCGCTCATTCGGACGTCCCTTCGGAACAAGGGACACGAGATTCCCCTTGGCCAGCGTTAGTACCGCACTCAAATCTTGTGGTCGCGAGACCAGCCGCACTGGGCTCAATTCGCGCCCATTCGTGAAATTCGTGTCTCATTGCGAACAGGCTGCCAGATTCCTTAGGCCCGCCTCCAGATCGACCTCCGGCCGCCAGCCGAGCGCGCGCAGTTTCGCGCTGTCGGCTACGACACAGTCGAGCGGATCGGAAACCGGCTCCGGGGGAAAGCGAATCAATTCCGGTTTGCCCAGCAACCGGCCGAGCACCTGGGCGATCTGACGCACAGCGACGGCTTCGCCCACGCCCAGATTGACGCTGCCGGCAAACTTGCGCTCGATCAATATCACCAACGCCCGCGCCAGGTCATCGATGTAAATGTAATCCTTCCGGCTGTCCGGCGTCTTGAGATCAAGCGGCTGGTTGCGGCGAAGATTTTGAATGATCGAAGTGCATAAGCGGGCCGGGTGTTCGCCCGGACCGTACGGGTAAAAAACACGGCCCCAGCACAACGCCGCGGTATGGCGGGTCAGTTCTTCTTGGAGCTTCAAGCGGAGTTCATGTTTGCAGCGCGCGTAGAGCGTCGTCGGTTCGAGGGGCGTCCGATCCTCGGACCGAGCCGCTCCAGTCATTCGATATTCGATGCAGGTGCCCAGAACGAGGATGTGTTGGGTTCCCAGCTCGGCCAGGCGCTTTAGAAAAGCCAGGCTCCACTCGACGAAGCGGTGGTTCTCCGGTGAATCGAGATAAACGCCCGGGGTCGAAACCCACGCCGTATGCACGCAGGCTTCAGGAGCGAACGCTTCGATCTCGTGCCAGGGCGGTTTTTCCAGCGTGCCCACGAGTCTGGTCGGGAGGCGTTCGGCCGCGTCCCTAATCCCAATCGCTTTCGCTCGCTCCGACCGCACCAGCCCTGCAACGGAATGGCGAGCCGCCAGCGCCTGGCGCAAAAATGCCGAGCCGATGAAACCCGTCGCGCCAGTCAGCAGGATTCTCATGCGAACTTTTGAAGCCACCGCTTCAGTGAGTTTGGAACTGAAGGTACGGCAAGTGCCGATCTCGCTCGGAGACCAGCGGGTTGGGGACAGGCCAGTGCACGTTGACTGTTGGGTCGTCCCATCGCACACCTCGCGCCAATTCCGGGTCGTAAAACTCGGACATCTGATAGAAGACCTCAGAGTTGTCCTGCAAGCATTGCAAGCCATGGGCAAATCCGCCCGGCAAGTACAACTGACGCCGGTTTTCAGCCGTCAGCTCGAATCCGGCCCACTTCCCGAACGTCGGCGAATTCGGCCGGACATCCACGACCACATCGAAGATCGCTCCGCTGGAACAGCGGATCAGTTTAATCTCCGGCCTGGGTTCGGCCTGGTAATGAAGCCCGCGGATCATCCCTCGTCGCAGAGTGCGCGTGAGATTGCATTGGGGCCAGCGCGTGTTCAGGCTGCGCTCCGCGAATTCCTTTTCGCAGAAAGTGCGCGCGAGAAACCCGCGTTCGTCCTCTCTCAAGTCCAGCTCGATGACCCAGATTTCACTGAAGGCTGTCGGCTCAAATTTCATACCACCACAGGTCAACCGCGACTAAACACTAGTGCACGCGAAGGCTCTACCGGTTGGCAAATTTGGGTCAAACCACCACGACCGCCGGGATCGGCACGATGAACTTGCCACCCCGGCGGCGATACTCGGCCTGCTGCAGGAGGATTTCTTCGGCGAAATTCCAAGTCAGCAGCAATGTGTAATCGGGCTGGCGCTGAACCAGTTCCTCGACCACCCGGATCGGCAAATGCGCGCCAGGGGTCAATCGGCCTTGCTTGTAGGTGCTCCGGTCCACCACGTAATCGATTGTCTCGTGCCCCAGCCCGAAGTAGTTCAAAAGCGTGCTGCCTTTCGCCGAAGCGCCGTACGCGGCGATGGATTTGCCCTGGGCCTTCAGTTTCCCAAGCAGCCCGCACAAATCCTGGCGGATTTGCCGGACGCGTTCGGCGAATCCGGCGTAGGATTCGAGCGAGCGCAACCCGAGGCGTTCTTCATCAGCCAGCATTTTCTCCATAGTCGAGTCGCCGGTCTGCGACCCCGCGCGCGCCACGAAAAGCCGCAACGATCCGCCATGGATCGGCAACCGTTCCACGTGACTGATCGTCAGTCCATGCCGCACGAACAAGGGCGCCAGGGCCGTGACGGAGAAGTAAAAGACGTGTTCGTGGTAAATGGTGTCGAATTCCGCTTTCTCGATGAAATCCACGGCGTAGGGGAATTCGAGGATACACCGGCCTTGGGGTTTGAGCATCACGGCGACGCTCGCGACGAAGTCGTTGATGTCCGGCACATGAGCAAACACGTTGTTGCCCAGAATCAGGTCTGCCTGTCCGCGCGTGATGGCGAGTTGGCGGGCGGTCTGCGTGTTGAAGAACATGACCAGCGTCTCGATGCCTTTCTGTCGGGCAATGGGCGCGATATTCTCCGCCGGTTCGATACCCAGGCAAGGGACACCAGCCCGGGTAAAATTTTGCAGCAGATAACCGTCGTTGCTCGCGACCTCGACCACCAGACTATCGCGGCCCAGGCTGAACTCCCGGATGTAACGTTCGGCCGCTTCGCGCGCGTGGATGAGCGTTGTCTCCGAGAACGACGAAAAATAAGGATAGTCCGAAAAGAGCCGCGTCGGCGGAATGATGTCCAGAATTTGCAGGAGCCAGCAGAACTCGCACACGGCCAGACGCAGCGGAAACTTCGGTTCGGCTTTGGAAAGATCGCCGGGCGACAACAAATTGTTGGCCAGCGGCTGGACGCCGAGATCGAGGATCAATGCGCCGCGGGTTCCTCGGCAAGCCCGGCACTGGAATTGGGGAATCATGCCGAAGCCCACGCGATCTTTTTTTCGCAAGCGGTCCGGGAGTAGGCCTCGATCTGATTGAGGATCAATTTGCGAAAATCCTTCGGCTCGCGAAGGGATTCCGCTGCGCGGTACCACCCGATCGTGTGTCGAACCGATTCGGCGAAATCCCAGACGGCCTTCCAGCCCAGAAGAGCGCCCGCCTTATCGGTGCGAAGCTCAAGGCAGTTCGATTCGTGAACCGCATTGGGGTCGCTGCCGTCTTCCCAATCCCCAGGCCAGTGCTTCAAAACTTCTTGCACCAGTTCAGCCACGGTGCGGCTGGAATCGAACGGACCAAAGTTGAACGCGGAGGTGAGTTGAGCGGCCGAGTGATTCGTCAGCGGAGCGTTGTCGAGCACTGCCGCAAGCCAGAGGTAACCGCTCAGCGGTTCCAGCACGTGCTGCCAGGGCCGCGTTGAGATCTTGTTCCGCACCGGCACGGCGTGGCCTGCCCGCAGCGCCCGGATGCAATCCGGAACGATGCGATCCTCGGCCCAATCCCCGCCCCCGATCACGTTTCCGGCCCGGGCGCTGGCAATCCGCACGGGGTGATTCGAGAAAAAAGAACTGCGCCACGCCGCGATCGCAATTTCAGCGGCAGCCTTGCTGGAGCTGTAGGGATCAAAGCCGCCCAGTCTGTCGTCCTCCCGGTAGCCGGTGGTTCGTTCTTGGTTCTCGTACACTTTGTCGGTGGTGGCGAACACTGCGGCACAGGGATTCTTCAATGACCGCACGGCTTCCAGCAAGTGGATCGTTCCCATCAGATTGGTTTGGTAAGTCTCCACGGGTTCACGGTAGGAACGCCGAACCAGAGGTTGCGCCGCGAGGTGAAAGACAAATTCCGGTTGCGACTGATCGACGAGCGCTTTGATTCGTTCCCCATCGCGAAGGTCGCCCAGGACGTGGTCGATCCGGTCGGCCAAGCCGAGTTGATCGAACAAGGCGGGGCGGGTTTTGGGAACCAGACCGAAGCCCGTGACTCTCGCTCCTAGCGCCAGGAGCCACTCGCAAAGCCACGAGCCTTTGAAGCCTGTGTGTCCAGTCACCAACACGCGGCGGCGCGGGAACGCTCCGCCGAACGGTCTTCCAATGATTGGTTGATCAGCTTTCTGTCTAATCATCATTCTCGGCGTGATGTTGCCGGGGCGCGACGGATCGTCGGTCCTGGCCGCGATCGGCAAGGCTCAAGCCTTCTGCTGGGGAATGCGCATGCTGTAGAACGACCGGTAAACGAACACCAGGGCGATCAGGAAAAACACGGCGCCGATGATTGGTTTTGTCGTCTGGCTTTGCATCGTCACGGCGATTTCCACCGCGAGCAACCCGAACAGCGTCGTGAACTTGATGACCGGGTTCATGGCCACTGATGAAGTGTCCTTGAATGGATCGCCCACGGTGTCGCCGACCACCGTCGCCGCGTGAAGTTCGGTGCCCTTCTCGCGAAGATCGACTTCAACGATTTTCTTGGCGTTGTCCCAGGCGCCGCCGGCGTTGGCCATGAAAATGGCCTGGAACAAGCCGAAGAAGGCGATACCAATGAGGTAGCCGATGAAAAAATAGGCGTTAAAGAAGGGCAGCGCCAGCGCCAGACAGAACACGACGATGAAAATGTTCCACATGCCCTTCTGCGCATAGACCGCGCAGATCCGGACGACTTCCTTGCTGTCCTTCTCCGACGCGGTTGTGGCGTCCAGTTTCATGTTCTCTTTGATATAGACCACCGCCCGATAGGCGCCAGTCACGACCGCCTGGCAGGAAGCGCCTGTAAACCAGTAGATCACCGCGCCTCCCATAATCAAGCCGAGGATAATTTCCGGTTGGACGATGCTCAGAGCGTTGACGACCGGTTTGAACGCGCCGGCAATTCCCGAAGCGACCTGGAGCTCGTACATGCTTTCCAACAGCATGATGATGCCGAAAACCATCGTGGTCGCGCCGACCACGGCGGTGCCAATGAGGACGGGCTTGGCGGTGGCTTTGAAGGTGTTGCCCGCGCCATCGCCTTTTTCGAGTTGGTATTTTGCGTTCTCAAAATCCGGTTTGAACCCGAAATTCTTCTCAATATCCCCCCCGATGCCAGGGCGGCTCTCGATCTGGCTCAACTCATAGACCGATTGCGCGTTGTCGGTAACGGGTCCGTAACTGTCCACCGCAATGGTGACCGGCCCCATACCGAGAAAACCGAAGGCGACGAGGCCGAAAGCAAAGATCGGCGCCGCAAAAACAAACTTCTCCGGCATGAGCGCCAGCAAGGCCGGGTGCTGGGAGAAATAATACGAGATCGCCATGAGCAGCAGGATGCACAGCCCCATCCAAAACGCCGAGAAGTTGCCGGCCACAAAACCCGAAAGGATGTTCAGCGAGGCGCCGCCGTGCTTGGAACAACTCGTCACTTCGCGAACGTGACGCGAAGTCGTGCTGACAAAAACTTTCGTGAATTCCGGAATCAACGCGCCCGCTACCGTGCCGCAACTGATAATCACCGATAACACCCACCACAGCGCCGGCTGCGCGACACCCGCGGCGTCCTGGAAATTGCCCAACAGAATCTTGCTTGCGACGAAGGTCACGCCGATGGACACCGCCGAGGTGATCCAGACCAGGTGCGTCAGCGGAGCTTCAAAGTCGAAATCTTTCTTGCCCCTGAACATAGCCTGGCTGAGGCCTTCGTTGACGAAATAGGAGCCGAGCGAGGTCACGATCATGAGCGAGCGCATCACGAACAGCCAGATGATGAGCGTCGCGCAGATGGTCGCATTGGCCGCCAGCGCCAGCGCCAGAAACGCGATCAACGCCACGCCCGTCACGCCGTAAGTCTCAAAGCCGTCCGCGGTCGGCCCGACGGAATCGCCCGCGTTATCCCCCGTGCAGTCCGCAATCACGCCCGGATTCTTCGGATCGTCTTCCGGAAGCTTGAAGACGATCTTCATCAGATCGGAGCCGATGTCGGCAATCTTGGTGAAGATGCCGCCGCAAATGCGGAGCACACTGGCGCCGAGGGATTCGCCGATTGCGAAGCCGATGAAGCAAGGCCCGACGAGTTCACGAGGGAGGAACAGGATGCAAATCATGAAGAACAACTCAACGGCAACGAGCAGCAAGCCCACACTCATGCCCGAACGCAGAGGAATGCCCAGCGTGGCCAGCGGATTACCCTTGAGCGCCGAGAACGCGGTGCGGGAGTTCGACACGGTGTTGATTCGAATGCCGAACCAGGCCACGCCGTAGGACCCGAGAATTCCGAGAATGGAAGAGAGCAAGATGACGGCGACATTTCGAAACACGTGGCTCGCGGCCATCGGCTGGCCGTTCGGATCTTTGTGCTCAGTCAGGAATCCGAAATAATAGACCATGCACGCCGCGATCAGCAGCCAGAGAATGACCAAAAACTTGCCTTGTTGGAACAGATACGTTTTGCACGTCTCCCAAATCAGGTTGGAAACCTGGCGCATGGAGTCATGGACCGGCAGATCGCGCGTCTGCCGATACTGAATCAAGCCGAAAGCCGCGCCGATGACACACACGACCAATCCGAGATACATCAGAGTCGTTCCGGCGACTTCCGAGCCTCCCATCGAGAATTTCACAGCCCCGAGATCGGGGATCTTAATGTCCGCCTCGCCGGCGAGGGCGGGAAGCGAAGCGAAATTCAAAACTGCGATGAGAATGGCCCCAAGGAGCCCCAAGTTACGATTTAGCATACTTGTTATTCTGCAAGATGTTGGTGCTTCTATGATTCTGCACTACGGATTGGATCACGGGCACTCCGGCCCGCCTTTCCCTTAGAACACTACCCTGATTTGATTGGGTAACGAACCCGGTATTGACCCCAGTGCGGATAGTGGAAAGGGCCAGCATGTGTCAACCCAAAAACAGGGGTGCGCGACATGGCGCACCTTCACACTGCCACCGTAGAGCAGAATTGCACTCGAATTGCACCCTATCACAGTATCGCTCAGAATCGTCGCCAGCCGCGACGATTCTCGGAGCGCGGCCTTCCAGGCCGCAGCACCTCCATGAACTCGCGACGCTCGAATTCCTTCCGACGCAAACTTTGGATCGCAACCGCTGCGGCCTGGAAGGCCGCGCGCCGCTTGGGTTGCGGCTTTGCCGCGTTGCGCTGTGTCGCGGATTTGCAATCGATTTCGATGCACTGGTTCCTGTCGGTCCGCTGCGTCAGGGCTTGTCTGAAACCGTGCCCGCGTCCATAACTCAGGGTCATGTTTCGCGTGCAAACCATCGACCGCCTGGATCACCCCGATCTTTTGCCTTACCGCAACATGCGCCAGCAACTGGATCACCATCGGCAAGGAATTTTCGTCGCGGAAGGCGAGAAGGTCGTTCGCCGATTGCTGGCGAGTCAACTCCCGGTGATTTCGGCATTGTTCCCGCCTCAATGGCTGGGCAGTTTCGAGCCATTGCTGCGGGACCGATCCGAAGAGATCAGCGTCTTCCTCGCGGAGAAGACGGTGTTGCAGGAGCTCACCGGGTTTTCGATGTATCAAGGCGTGCTGGCCCTGGCGCGGGTTCCAACTCCGGCGAAGTTGAGTGAAGTGCTGAAGCGGGCCGCGCGGCCGTGTTTGCTCGCGGCGGTGGACGGTTTGTCGAGCGCCGACAACCTCGGTGGCCTGGTGCGCAACTGCGTGGCCTTCGGTGTTCAGGCCCTCCTGATCGGTGAAACCTCCGCCAGTCCGTACCTCCGGCGCGCAGTTCGGAGCTCGATGGGAACCATTTTTCAATTGCCCGTCGTAGAGGCGGCGTGTCTGGCGGAAGCAATCCAAGAGTTGCGAGCGAGAGGAGTTCACTGCGTGGCGGCGCATCCGCACACGAATCGGCGAATTTTGTCGGAAGGCAATTTTGCCGAAGACTGCTGCGTTGTGTTCGGCAGCGAAGGGAACGGCCTTTCCCCGCGCGTCCTCGGCGCCTGCGATGAACCGGTGGCGATCCCGATGGAGCCGGGCGTGGACTCGCTGAACGTGTGCAGCGCCTCCGCGGTGGTTCTCTACGAAGCGAACCGGCAAAGAGGAAGCAAGGAGCGGAGTCCAACATCAGACTTCACAAAAACAGAAGAATCAGGACAGGGACCGTAATCGATTCAATTCCCCGACTTCTCCGTTCTCTCCGTTGCCTCCTGTTCAGAAAACAGAAGGAAACGGAACAGATGGCATCGGTGACTCACCCTGTCCTCGGGCGGCGGTGGGGACCAACCTGACTGTCGCAACAGGCCGTGGCCTGTTCCCCCTTAGCCGTAACTATTCAATGCGATGAAAGGCTCGCCCTCACCCCGGCCCTCTCCCCCAGGGAGCCCCCAGGGAGAGGGAGTCACTTTTGCACGCCGGTGGACTCAGCACTGTTTAGGGAGCGTTTCCCAGTGCGGGAAAAGCGGTTCCCTCTCCTGGGGGAGAGGGAGAGGGTGAGGGCGATTCACCTTTTCAATGAATAGATGCGGCTTAAAACCACGCTCTTAACGACCCTGCACGCTCAGAACGAAGGAGCCGGCGAGACGGACGGCGGCGGCGAGGTTTTGTTCCTTCCGCAGTTTGACGAGCGATTCGCGCTGCACTTCAGAGAAAGCCTGGGCAGCGTTGCCTGTTTGCTGGAAACGTTCGTAAAAACTTCCGAGCCACTCGTTCCGCGCGCCATCTTCCACCGGCCACAGTGTCATTAACAGGTTCTCCGCGCCGGACTGCACAAAACCTCGCCGCAAGGCCAGGACCGATTCGCCCGAAGAATCTCCTCCCACTCGCGCGCCACAGACCGAAAGCACGACCAATTCCGTTCCCTGCAACTTGAGCAGCCCGGCCTCCTCTGCCGTCAGGATTCCGTCGTGAACCGGATGCGGCAATTCGCCTCGCTCCCAGGATTTGAATGTCGTCGCCCCGCCCGCCAACACCACTCCGCTGCGGTGGACCGGATTTCTCAGCGCGACCGGGACAGAGACCGATGCAGGCGACGCATCTGCAGCCACGCCGGAGCGGTTATCGTCTCCTCGCGCCAGGGCCGCCACACCCGGGGCCACATGGGTCGAGTTGCCTGGCAGCGCAAAGCTGTGCGTAGCGAGGTGAAGAAGGCGCGGCGATTGGACCGCGGCCAGTTGCGTCTCGCTGGCTCCCGCGCCACCCACCACACGGACCGCCAGTTTGAGTTTCTTGATCTGAGTTTCCGCCAATTCCGCTTCCTTCAGCGTTCCCGGCAACGGAGGCAACGGCAGTTTTCCGAGATCCTGACGATCGACAAACTGGATTGGGCTCGTTTCCGCATTTCCCAGGGGATTTAGCCCTTCGGCCGCGAAATCCGGATTGCAGAAGACGAAAGCCTGGTTGCTGCGGCCGGACTTCCGCTCCGCGAGCAAATCGCAGCCGCTCGATACGTAACGAACGGAATACTTCTCACCGATGAGGTGATCATCTGGAGTCAGCAGCGTGGCGAAAGAAACGACGCTGAGCGCGCCGTCAGGACTGAAGATAAGGCTTTTGGTTTCGGGGAGGAGCGATGCCGCAATCGGCGTCCAGAGTTGCTTGGATAAGGCCTGCAGCAACGGCGTGATTTCCTGGCCCGTTTCGCTCGCGTCTCGGACGGCGCGTTGATAACGGTCCACGTCGCGGTCAATCTCTTCCGCGTTTCCCAGCGCGATCCAGACTGGATCTCCGGCTGCCGTCAGCAGGACTGCGCCGTAGGAAGGCTGCCATTTGTCCGCGCTGACGCACTTGAAGTAACGGATCAGTTCCACCAAAGCGGCCTGGGCCGGGATCGCGTTCTGGACGTGGGCGACGGTCACGTTCGCCGTGTTCCGGACGCGTCCGAATCCCGGCACACGGTGCGCGAGGACGCCTTCGACCACTTCGAAATCGCGAGCCAGACGGTTCTTCTCGATCTCGCGCTGTTCTCGCGGCCTGGCGTTGGAATCGCCGGGAGCATCGAACAACAAGCTGGCCAGTTGTTCCTTGGTCGAAAGGAGTTCCCGAATCATGGCCTGGTCTTTCGGATCAAGGCTGGCTCTTTCAATCAACCGATCCTCAAGGAACGAATCCAGAATCACGCCTTTGAAACGCAGAATCGCCAGCGCAAGCTCGGCGGGCGCATTGGCTGAGGCCGCGAGACTGTACGGATTGAGCCAATCAGCATAGGCCAGCCTTTGCTGGGCGCTGCCGTAAGCGAGCACGGTCGAGAGGAGTCTGAGCTTGGCCCGAACAGCTTGTCCGGCGAGTTGCGGACCGCGCGCTGGATCTCCTTCGCAGACGTTGAGCGAAGCCAGGTCCTCCAGGTTCTTCACGGCGCTCGGGTGTTCCGGACCGAGCGCTTTCGCCAGGATATTCGACGCGCGCTGGAACGAGGGTTCGGCCTTGGCGGAATCGCCCATCGCTTGCTGAACCTTGGCCAGTTGATTCAGACTCGCCGCCGTTTCGGGGTGGTCCGGCCCGGACGATTTCTCCGCGATCTTTTCCGCGCGCTGCGCGAGCGGCTCGGCTTTCGCGGGCTCACCCATTTTTCGATAGAGCTCAGCCAGCTTGTCGAGGCTCTCCTTGGTCTTGGGGCTGTCCGGGCCGAAAGCCTTCTCGGCATTTTTCAAGGCGCGTTGGTAGAGCGCTTCGGCTTTGGCATGATCCCCTTTGTCTTCCTGGAGCGCGGCGAGTTTATGAAGCGACGACTCCAGGGCAGGATCATCCGGAGACGCGTTTTGCTCTTTCAGTTTCAGGGATTGTTCGAGCAGCCGCTCCGCCTGAGCGTCGTCGCCCAAAGCCTTGTTGAGTTCGCCCAACTCGTCGAGACATTGGCCAACGGTGGCGCTATTCGTGCCCTGGTTCTTCTCGAAGTTCTTGAGCGCCCGTTCCAAAAGAGGCTTGGCCTTGCCGAATTCACCTTGCGCGCGGTTCATCAACGCCAAGTTCGTCAAGCTCGCTCCAACGTCCTGGTGGTCGGAGCCCAGGGCCTTCTCCCGAATCTTCAAGGCTCGGTCCAGGACTGGGGCCGCTTTGGCCGGCTGGTTGGCTTCGAGATACATTTCCCCCAGATCGTTCAGGGCGGTCGCCGTTTCAGGATGTTCCGGGCCGTTCGCTTTCTCGGCAGCGTTGACAACTTGCTGAAAACACGGCTCGGCCTTGTCGAATTGACGCGCGCCTTCATAGGCCTGGCCGAGGGCTGCAATCGTTTTTGTGACATCCGGATGGTCAGCGCCCAGGGTGCTGACCTGGTTCCGCAACGCCCGCTGCAGCAGCGGCTCCGCGCGCGAGAATTCGCGTTTGCCAAGATGCGCCTCCGCGGCTTGAACATCGAGTTTGGGCGGCACCTTGGTGTCGTTCGGATTGAACGGCGCAGGCGGTTTCCGTGCGCCGGGCTTCAACGGTACCGCAGCACCGGGCTTGGTGGAAGCCGGGACCTTCGAGGCTCCGATTTGCTCTTCGGACACTGCCTCGACCGGTTTGTCTTCGGCCGATGTTTCCTTGGCGGGCTTCCGTTTGCCGCGCGCCGCGGCGCTGTCGGCGTTCTGGCGAGATTCGCGAGCCGTGGAGAACCAGATCAGCGCCACGACGCTGACCAGGCCGAGCAACGCCAGTCCGGGCAAAACCAGCGGCTTGAGAAAAGCGAGGTTGCGTTTGGCCGCCACGGCCGCCTTCGGATGGGCCTGTCCGTCGGCGGAAGCGCCCGCCGCCGCGACGTTGCCGGCGTCTTCCATCACCAGCGTCACGTTCCCGAGTCGGAGCTTCTGGCCCAATTTCAACTGGGCCGAGGCCACTTGCTGGTCATCGACGAACGTCTCGTGATTTGAACTGAGGTCCCGGATTTGAATGGTCTTGGCGGTGACCATGATTTCGCAATGGTACGGAGCCACGGATGGCTCGTTGAGCACCATTTCGCTGTCGGAAGCGCTGCCCAGGCGGTAGGCGCCGATTTTGAGGAGAAAGACTTCGTACGGGGGACCGACGGTTCTGAGCTTATACATAATCCGCGTGGCCTGGCGTCCGCAGCTTGCTTGGGATCGCACGCGCCGCGCCTGCCTTCATCTGTTGCAACTGCTCTTCCGCTGTATTCGGAAACAGAATCCAACTTCCGAGCCGGCGAGGAATCTTATCCCAGGGTCTCGGCCCATAATCAACCGCGGAGACAGCAATTCCAATAACCCTTCAGTCAAGGGACTCGCGGCCCGCGGGGCACCGGGCGCGTCCAGCGCCAGGGCGGCGCGGGCGATTCTTGAGCAGCGCCGCTGAAATGCGGCTCGTCATTACCTCCCCTGAGCCGTGTCTATTCATTGAAAATGTGAATCGCCCTCACCCTCACCCTCTCCCCCAGGAGAGGGAACCGCTCTTTCCCGCTCTGGGAAACGCTCACTAAATAGTGCTGAGTCCATCAGCGTGCAAAGTGACTCCCTCTCCCTGGGGGATAGGGCGCAGAGAAAATTCTGTCGCGCGTGAATGCGGGTGATAATTTGGGCACGCTCCAATAAGCTATGAAACCTTACTCTTCCTACCGCAACCTGCCGCCGCTGGCCGGTGTGTGCTCCATGCAGGATGCCATGGCTCCCGGTCTTTCCGTCGAAGAATGTGTCCGCCGGCTCAAGCGCTGCCATTATGCCTTCAAACGGCTGCACCAGATCTTTACGGCCCGGATCACCGCCGAGCCGATCTACGAACTGAAATCAGCCTTCAGCCTACACGCGTATCTTTGCGCCGAGCACACCTCCGCCTTGCGCAAACGCGTCGGCGAAGTGCGCGAACCGCCGCTCGGCCTTGAAGAGATTCCGCACCCGAGCCTGGAAATCTTCTTCGACGAAATCCTCGCCTCGCCTTCCACGGAGGAGTTGATCCTCGGCCTGTATGAGAAGGCCCTGCCCGCCTTGCGCGAGGCCCTGGAGCGGCACTTGAGAGACACGAACCACCTCGCGGACCACCCGTCTGTCCGCCTCTGCCGCTTTGCGCTGCTCGATCTGAGCGACATGCTCGATTTCGGCGCCAAGACGATCGGTTGCCTGATCGGCGGGAAGGCGCGCGAGCCAGCCAGGCCCTGGCTGGCGATGCTCGACGATTCCCTCGGCAGCGCCGGCGGGCTGGACGGCACGCAAGCCGCGGTCGCGAAACCTGTGGAACGCCGCCATTCCGCGAAACCGTATCAATACGATCGAGTGCCCCAGCGGGACGAGCGGTTCCCAGACCCCTACAACATGGGAGTGAACGCGGAGGTCTTCCTCTACGACCCGAAATTCCCGCCGCAGCCCAAAACGCTCATGATGTTTTACAAGCGGCTTCGGGAAATCGACGTGCCGGAAATGATGGCCAGCATCATTACTGAGACGGCCAAGAAACCGTGGGCTTACTACCACGACATGACCCGCCAGCTCTGGGACGAGGCCCGTCACGCGATGATGGGCGAGGTCGGATTCGCGAACCTTGGCGTCGATTGGCGGAAAGTCCTGATCAACTTCACCTGGTCGCTCGCGTTGAACACGCAGCTCAAGCCGATCGAACGCCACGCCGTCCTTTATTTCATCGAGCAAGGTCTGATGCCGAAAACCGGCAAACGCTTCGAATGGGAAGTCGGCCAGTCCTCGGGAAATCCGCTGTCAGCCCTGTTCCAGGATTATGATTGGGCAGACGAAGTGCTCCACGCAAAAATCGGACGCGACTGGTATTTGAAGGAGTTTAGCAACCCGCAAGAAGCGGTTCGTTACGGCGACGAATGCTGGTCGCGCGTGTTGATGAACTGGGCGAAGTGGCGAGAGGACGGACTGACGCAGCACCGCAACTGGTGGCCGGATGTTTATCACGCCGCTTGCGAATGCTGGGGCGTCCCGCCGGACCCGGCCGTGCTGGCTTATTCGACGACTTACGAATCCGTGCGGGCGGATTTGAAGACGATCTCGGCTTCGGGCTGAACCGCAATTTATCCGGGCGCGTTGAAACGACAACTCCCGTGGGAAGCTTCCTTGGTTCTCGAACCATGCTCACGGCCCATGAACCGCGCCCTGTACTTAGTCCCGGCTTTAGCCGGTCGGGGGCGTCGAAACCGCCTAAAGGCGGGACTACGTACCGACGGTTCATGGGAAGGTGTGCCCGGCCGGTTTCAGGCGAGGATTGCGCTCACGACTTCGCCGTGGACGTCGGTCAGCCGCATGTCGCGCCCGGAGAATCGGAAGGTGAGTTGGGTGTGGTCGATCCCCAGCAGGTGCAGCATCGTGGCGTGAAGATCGTGGATGTGGACTTTGTTCTCGACCACCTTGTAGCCGTATTCGTCGGTCGCGCCGTAGATCATCCCGCCCTTGACCCCACCTCCGGCCAGCCAGATGGAAAATCCAAACGGATTGTGATCGCGGCCATCGGAGCCTTGCGCGAACGGGGTGCGGCCGAATTCGCCGGCCCAGATCACGAGGGTCTCATCCAACAGCCCGCGCGCTTTCAAATCCTTCAACAAGGCGGCGATCGGTTGGTCCACGGCGCGAGCGTTGTTTTCGTGGCCAGCCTTCAATTGGCCGTGCTGATCCCAGCGATCTCCGCCCACCACGGGACAGGTCAATTCGATGAACCGCACGCCGCGCTCAATGAGACGCCGGGCGATCAGGCATTCCATGCCGAAAATGCGCGTCGGCTCGTAGGCCGCGTCCAGCGCGTAGAGCTTTTTCGTGGCTTCGGATTCGCCTTTGATCTCCATCAATTCGGGCACGGCGGCTTGCATGCGGAACGCCAGCTCATAATTGGCAAGCGCCGATTCGAGTTGGTCCACGTGGCCGGCGCGGTCCAGAAGCCGGCGGTCCAGGGCGCGCAGGAGGGCCAGTTTGTTGTGCTGCAATTCCGGTCTGGCTTCGGCGGGCTTGATGTTGGCCAGCGGATTCGGCCCGGCCCGGAAAAGCGAGGCTTGAAACGTCGCAGGCAAAAAGCCGCTGCCGAAATTTTCCAGGCCGCCCGGAGGAATCAGGCCGCCATTCAGGACGACAAATCCCGGGAGGTTCTGGTTTTCAGTTCCAAGCCCGTAACCCACCCAGGCGCCCATGCTCGGCCTTCCGGAAAGGCCCAGCCCCGTGTGCAGAAAGTAATTCGCGTTCGTGTGCTCAGAAAAATTCGAGACCATCGAACGGATCACGCAAAGGTCGGTGGCGCATTCGGCCAGGCGCGGGAAGAGGCTGCTCACCGGCATCCCGCTCGCGCCGTATTGCCGGAACGGCCACGGACTGCCAAACGTGCTGCCGTTGTTGTTGAACTGGGTGGGTTCGATCTTCATTTTGAACGGCTGCCCGTGCTCGGCCGTGAGCCGCGGCTTGGGGTCGAACGTATCGACCTGCGAGGGGCCGCCGTCCATGTAAAGAAAGATGACGTTGCGCGCCCGGGCGGAGAACTGGGGCGGCCGCGGCGCGAGCGGATTGGATGTTCCGGAAAACCCTGAAGCCGGCGATGCGCCGAATGCTTTGTCACCCAGCAACCCAAGCAAGGCGACCATGCCGAAACCGTTGGCGCATTGGCCGAGCATTTCGCGCCGGGTCAACGGGCGATTCAAAAATCTGCCGCAATGGTGCATGGGCTTCACGTCGGTCACTCGACAAAGATAAACTCCTTCGCGTTGAAAATCACGTGGCACAAATCGGCCCAGGGCTTTTCCTGGTCCACGGACGAAGGGCCTCGTCCAGCGTAAGATTCGGCCTGTTGCTTGAGGAAATCCAGCGCGTCGGAAAGTTCCGTCGGCGACGGCGGGCGGCTGAAAGCGGCGCAAAAGATCTCCTGGATGCGGGCTTGTGAAGTCTGGCCTGGAACCTCAAGCAACCGTCTGGCCCAGACGTGCGCCTGTTCCGCAACAAACGGATCGTTCATCAGGATCAAGGATTGGGCCGGGACGTTGGAAACGGTGCGCTGGCCGACGGTTGTGAACGGCACGGGCGCATCGAACGTGCGCATCATCGGCGAAAGAAAATTCCGCCGGACTTCCAGATAAATGCTCCGCCGGCCCGCGCCGTCCAGCGGTCCGCTCTTCGCCGGACGGCCGCGGCCATCCATGAACTCATTCAAATGCACGGGCACGGAGAGACCGAACATCGACCGATCCAGCCGTCCAGAAACCGCGAGCAGCGCGTCGCGGAGGGCCTCACCCTCAAGGCGCCGGACGGACCTGCGATGGAGCAGCGCATTGTTCGGATCCTTCTCCTCCATGGACGCGTCTGAGGCTTGGCTGGACATCCGATAGGCGCTCGAAGTCACCAGCAAACGAATAAGCTTCTTGATCGACCAACGGGCTTCGTCACGAAAATAAACCGCGAGCCAGTCGAGAAGTTCCGGATGAGCTGGCGGCTGGCCGAGCACCCCGAAGTCATCCGGTGTCGCGACGAGGCCGCGTCCGAACAGGTGGTGCCAGATGCGGTTAACCGTGACTCGCGCCAACAGCGGGTTAGAAGGATCCGTGATTCGACGGGCCAGTTCGAGGCGTCCGCTGCCTTGCTTGAAAATGGGCTGATCGGCCCCGCCAATCGCTTCCAGGAAACGGCGTGGAACCGACGGGCCCAGATTCTTTGGATTGCCTCGGACAAAGACGCGCTCGTCAAGGCCAGTGCCATCGGCCATTCCCGGGACGCGCGACGGCGCGGGAAGCAAGCCTTCCAGCCGGTGGAATTCGTTCAACAGACTTTCGAGTCGCGCGGAGGATGCCCCCGCGCCGGTGCCTGTCACCTCCAACAAACCGTTTTGAATGAGCCAATTCAGCAACACGAGTTGCGCGCGCTCTTTTTCTGAATTCTTACAAGTTCCCGAGATCCAGGCCTCCACGGCTTCAACGACCGCCTGTTGGTAGCGTTGCGCGAGGGTCTCGACGCGATCAACTGGGGTGTCACCCAGCAACGCCAGTGCGGTATTGGAAGCCCGCTCCTTCGGCGGAGACTTGTCGTCCGAAAACAAAATCCGGCTGACCGCGATAAAACCGCCGGGGCTGTAACCCTCGGTTTTCCCGCCGCCTGCGAGGTCGGGCGTCGAGATGTCGCTGAATTCGAGGTAAGCGCGATGGCCTATCCACATGCTCACCTCGATCGTCAACCAGCGGAAGTCGTCATGATTCAAGACCTGGCGCAAGGCACCGTAAATCGGGCTTTGAATCATCGCGAAGTTATCGACGAACACATTGATGCGCGAGTCCCGACCGCTCACCAACAGGTGGAGAAACCGGTTCGTGATCGTAAAGGTCGAAGACCGGAGCGCGCCCTGCAGACGCCGTGAAACCGCGGCGCTGTGAGCAGACGATTCCGTCAGGATTGCGGCCACGAGCTTGTTCGTATCGCCGACGATCCAGTCCCCGGCCGGGCTCGGGGCGTGCCCGAACCCTTCTTCGTCCAGGCCCCAAGCTGCGTAGCCTTGTGAACGAAAATCAGCAAACACGGCAGCCGCGGGCGAGTTCGTTGAGCCGGTCTCAGCCGCAAATTTCGCTTCGGCCAGCAGCGCGCGCCACTGTTCTTCCCACGCCTTGGGAACCTCTGCGTATTCCGAGGCGGTAAAGCGTTTCCAGACTTGCAGAGGATGGTCTTGCGCAGAAAGGGATGTTTGCGGGAGCGCCTTGCTCCACCGCGCGAGGCGTTCCGCATCCACATGGAACTCACCGCTGACTCGCTCGCACGATTCTGCCGGGTTGGCGCGCAACGCTCGTACGGCCAACAGATACTGAGCAACGCTCTTGATCTGCTCGGTCAGGCCGCTCGAAAATTCATTCCGGATCTCGGTCTTCAGCCGTTTCAGGCTTTCGAGTACGTCCGAGGCCACTCCAGACGGTTCGAGCGCGCGCTGAGCGTATCGTGAACTCGCGAAAACGCCGTAGAGCGCGTAGTAATCGCGGGTTGAAATGGCGTCGAATTTGTGGTCGTGGCACCGCGCGCACGCCACAGTCAAGCCGAGGAAAGTCTTCGTCAACACGTCGATCTGATTTTCGATCACGTCAGCCTGGTGCTGCCGAACATCGACCGGCGAGTGAGCCTGCTGGCCGAACCAGAAGAATGACGTGCCCATGATGGATTCGTTGAAACCATCGGCGGCGCGCCTCCGAGGGACCGGGATCAAGTCGCCGGCCACATGCTCCGTCACGAATTGATCGTAGGGCACATCGTCGTTGAACGCGCGGATGATGTAGTCGCGATAGCGCCAGGCGTTGTGAACCGGGTAATCGAACTCATGCCCCAGCGTCTCGGCGTAGCGAACCAGATCCAGCCAATGCCGCGCCCAACGCTCGCCGAAATGCGGCGACGAAAGCAGCCGGTTGACGAGATTTTCATAGGCGCCAGGCGATCCGTCTCGCACAAACGCCTCCACTTCAGCTCGCGGAGGTGGAAGGCCAAGCAAATCGAAATAGAGCCGCCGGATTAGAGTTTTCCGATCTGCGGCGGGCGCGGCCCGGCCTCCCGATTTCTCCAAACGAGCCAGCAGGAATTGATCGACCGGACTACGAACCCAGCCGGTGTCATTGACCGGCGGCGGTTGCGTTGCTCGGATCGGATGCCAGGCCCAGTGCTGGCGACGTCGCTGAGCCAGGTCGAACTCTCCGGTTTGAACGGCGTGCCCGGCGGCCGCGTCCGCTGGCCAGACTGCGCCTTGCCGTATCCACTCGACCAAGTCCGCGACTTGCGCCTCCGGCAACCGGTTCTTCGGCGGCATTTGCAGGTCGGGTTTCGCGTAGCGTACCGCTTCGATCAGCAGGCTCTTCTCAGGATCGCCTGGCAGAACCACGGGGCCGGTGTCACCTCCAGTCAGCATGCCCTGGCGCGAATCCAGGCGCAAATTGCCTTTGAGCCTTTCGCTGGTCGCGCTGTGACACTTGAAGCACTGCTCAACCAGGACAGGCCGAATCTTCTTCTCGAAGAATTCGACCTCATCCGAGCTTGACTCTTGCATCCCCATCAAGCCCGCCGTCGAAACCAACCAGACAAAGCTGGCCCGCGCAAACGTATGCAATCGGAAAAGTGCCGGGTTAGCACAGCGACGGTTTTCACCAATGGACCGGAGCGCGGGCGACCTCGCCCGCAGCACGCTCGGCTGGCCGGTACGCGTCGAAGGGTTCCAACGTTCCGGTCGTCGCGGAAGCGCTGCGGACGAGGTCGTCCGCGCTCCGCATTTCGGAAGTGTCGCCGGAGGGTTAGTTGTGTTCATTTCGGCGCGACTGCGAATAGCCTAGTCCATCCCCCATTCGATACTCAACCTTCAAAGCTTCCGGCAGAATTGGATGCCGTCCGCGACGGGAAGCAAGACGGTTTGCACGCGCGGGTCACGCGACAGTTCCCGATTCAACGCGTCAAGGGCGCGGCCGTCCGGATCCTCCACCGGCTCCGCGCCCAGTCTCCCGCCCCAGAGCATATTGTCGAACAAGACCAAACCGTTTCGTTTCAGGCGCGGCAGGACTAGCTCGTAATAGGCCTCATACTCGGTTTTGGCGCCGTCGATAAATGCCAGGTCGAACTCCAGGTTTGAATCGAGATTCTGGAGCACCGAAATGGCTTCCCCCAGCCGGAGATCGATCTTGGCTCCCACGCCGGCTTGAATCCAAAACCTTTTGGCGATCGCGGTCCACTCGGCGCTTCGGTCAACGGCCACCAACCTTCCACCCTCGGCCAATCCGCGCGCGAGGCAGATGGCGCTATAGCCGGTGAAGGTGCCGATCTCAAGGGCGAGGCGAGTGCCAAGGGCCGCCGTGAGAATCGTAAGGAAACTGCCTTGTTCGCGACTGATTTGCATCCGGCTCACGTCTCCCAAGGCCTCGGTTTGCGCGCGCAACGCCTCGAGCACGGGGTCGTCGGCGTCGCTTCGGCATTCGCACAGATAGGAATAAAGAGCGTCGGTCAGGGGAGTGTATTTTGCTTTCATGGCCTGGAAGCGATCATTGCCAACTGGCCGCGGTTAGTCGAGAGCGTCAGTCGTTCGCTGGAGACGGATGGTGCGTCCACGAGTCGTAGGTGCCGCGTAGCGCAGATTTGTAATCTGCCGTACCGCAGGATTGCATCCTGCGAGGCGTCGGCGAAGCGGGAAGCGTTGAGAATGGCCGACGCGCAGCCGATTACAAATCGGCGATACGGCCCAGCGCGGCGAAGCCGCAACCGCAGGAGCGCGGACAGCCATGTCCGCGAGTCGTCGCAGATGCAAGCAGCGCGCGGACAAGGCTGTCCGCGCTCCGAGAATCGTCGCGGCTGGCGACGATTCTGAGCGATACTGATAGAGTGCAACTCTGCGCGACGTGGACGGAATCACCGACAACGAAGGAAGCACTGGGAGGCGGAGAGCAACGCATGCCTTTGTCCCACAGCGCCTCTTGGGAAGCGGCTCGCGCACGGTTTTCATGCCTGCCTTGCGAACG